>Ga0179591_1315676_pt1 | contig 14860 bp, 12 predicted proteins | sample CZOMad2_1_08_16f_FD_182891 | JGI IMG/M metagenome (GOLD analysis project Ga0179591, IMG submission 182891) | Vadose zone soil fungal communities from Angelo Coast Range Reserve, California, USA - CZOMad2_1_08_16fungal (PacBio error correction) | ecosystem: Environmental > Terrestrial > Soil >...
CCCCCCGAATTCGTAGCATACTACCTTTCTCTGGGAAAAATGGGACACCGATAGGATGCGAGTTCAGGGAAATCAGCTCCAAATAGAGTACATAAAAAAATACGGTCGAACTAAACCGTTACGTGTGAAAAGGGGGATTGACAGGCCTGAAAAAACGAGGAGTGTGTACAAAAAACTTGCGGCGAGGGTAGGAAAAATCCAGATCTTGCGAACTATGTAGGCTAAGGCTATACGTGTAAAAACACGGTACCAAGAGGTGGCTGCACAATACAGAGATCGCTCTTTAGTAATATGAAAGCGAAAGAAGGACATAAAGTCAGTTATATCTTCCAGGCGGATCTCAGTCTTGGGTGCATCGTATCATATCGCAAAGAACCTGAATCAGCTTTGTCAATGAATGGGAAAGGGTGCAATCGAAATAAAAGTCTCTAAAGGGCACCTTCGGAAATTAATTGTTAATGAAAGTACGAGCGGACCATATCCGGATAGCATAAGACCTGCGGGTCAGACTAGGGGTTGGAGAGATTCTCGAGCCACAACAGGACTTCCCTCAGGGCGCCACGGGGGGGGAAAATTCGGGGTGGACCATCGTTAGAGCTGAAAATCAGTGGGCAAAAAAATCGCGCACGGTCAGAGAAACGGCACTGCTAGTGGATTAGAGAGAGGACATCCTGCGAAGATGCCACCTCGCGGGACTGGAGGAAAAGGATTCACGAAGCCTCGTATTTGCCTCTCAACAAGGATCTTTTGGGGTGCCGACATCCGCCGAACCAGATTTGGGATTGGAAGGAAAAGGAAAATGGCCGCAAGAGGACGAGAGGAAAAAAATATTCAAGACGTGGGGACTTTCTTCGAGTGAAAAAAAACCGCGCTTACAAAATCTTCGTCACAAATAAGTTACGCCGCTTTATGAGGGGCAGGGGGGGGGAAAGGAAAAGCAATCAAGACTGTCGGCCTGAAGCGCTACCCTCGGAATCAACGCCGCCACCGTGGCTTAAGGAGGCAGCTGGTCTTCAGGGGGTCTATGGGAACGGGATCATACTGAAAGGGAAAGACTAAGAACATCATATCCATCTAGAAACATCTATCCAGGGGAGGGGAAGCGAAGTGGAAGGGAAGTCGAAACTGGGAGGGAGGAAACTCGCCCTAAACACGTCCCGGGGTACATGGCAAACAATACGGACGCCTGCGCTTGATGAGGAAGAGTCAAGAGCCGGGAAAACGGAAGAGAACCTGACGCAGCCGAGCAGAATAACAGCGATTATTTCTTAAGTTCGACGCGTTACACCATCTGGGCTGGCGGGGTTTAGAACAGCGGCTACAAAAATGGACAGGGCATTAGGGCAAAAGGTTTTATTAAGCCGCGGAAATGGCAGACCAAGACTTACCCGGTTCCGGGGGGGGGTGCAACATAAAGGCGGCGGATCGTCGGACCCAATTTAGAAGAGTAGCTAGGAAGTGCACGTTTTTAGTTGCTGGCTAGACAGCGGCGCTCATCTCTTAAAAGAACTGAAAAGGGGGGGAAGAGACAAACTCAAAGTGGGACCATAGAAAACAATCATGAACACAGGACTACTAGTCGGGGGAGCTATTAATCAAGAGTCGTAATCAAAATCATAAGAGCGTGGAAAGGGGAACACTGATCGTGTTTTCGGGCACAACCTGCATTTTACCAAGCCGCGGGGCTGGTAAGTAAAACTTCCCTCTTCTGGAAAGGTTCATAAGAGAGCAGGGGATGTAAGATGAACCTGAGATTGGTCATTCAAAGGAGGGACCCGGTGCATCTCTTAAACATTGTCCCAAGAAGGTTAAAAAACTTTAAGCACTTTTTTGAAAGGAGTTCGATCGATCTTGAATTGTGTCTTCGGAATACGCCTCGGCCAATCCTTTCTTACCTCATAGTGCGAGGGGGAAGGGCATCCGCGCGCGCGCATCATTTTGGGTGGTACACACCAAGTGGAAAAAAACAACACATGCACAACAAAAGAAAGAGAGAGGTAAGATATCTTCAGGACAAAAATAACCATCCATCTAGTTTGGAGGGACATCAAGAAGGACGCGGGTCAGGAGAGCGTCACATCCTCTCTCGAGGAGCGCAACCTGGGGGAAATATGCCGACGCAACACATTTCCCAACTACCGGAATCGCGCAACTCGTAAACATAGGTTGGTACCTGGTGGGGAGGACAAAAGAATTTTTCGGGGGGGGACGGGTTGGGGGGTCTTCCTTGACATAGCAGAAAGACGCCGAGTGCCCGCAGTCGGAGAGAGGAGTCAGCTTGCGGGGGAGGGGTGTGGGGGAATTGTCAAACGGAACGCAGTGCTTCGAGGTCAGGGGTGGGGGGGAACCACGAAAGTGCCGAGATTATCAAAAGGGGGAAAAACCATTGGCGGTTGCTCTCGGCTGACTAGGCGACAAAGAAACCTTGGGAGGTTAGGGAAAAGGCCAGATTCCTGCCCCAGAGCTTGATAGCCTCACTCCTTCGCGAGCACGGGAGAAAAAAGAAGATAGGGGAAATCGTGAACCCAAGAGCCGACTAGTCTTCCTGACGGCATTCTAAGGCAAAAGGGGTGCGTAACGGTTCGGGGCCCAGGAGCAGCGTCCATGGAAAGAAAGAAACAATCGAAAAAATCGTCTTACCAAAAGAGCGATCAAAGGCGGCAGGGAAGGACGGAAAAAACCTAACTGAAGGGCCTAATCATCGCTATCTACGGCTGAGGCCACTTGTCCAAAGTCATGGCTGAGGTCGCGGGAGAGAAAAAGGGCAGAGGAAAGGTTTGCACACAATAAACTGGGAGAGATGGGGGAATATCACTACAGCTAAAGAAAACAACGAGGAAGGAGAGAGAATTTGAAAACAGAAGACGACCCGGGTGGCAAACCATGACACGCGGAAGGGCTATTCACTCTTGCAGAATCAAGCGCAAGGGGGAAAATCGGACACGCTTACAGCCTAAAATGGTCTATTAAGTGGGCGAGAGTACAAGGAAACTTGAGAACTTGCCGTGATTACTCCACTAAGGGAACCGCGAGGATCTCGGAAAACAGGGGAAGGGGTGCAACCAGAATTTTTAGGTATTGGGGGCATGATCATGGGGGAGAACCAACCCGAAGACCCGTCGCAACAAGTAACACAGGCTCAAGAAAAGAAAAATCCGGCTACCGTGGCCCAACATAACCTGTTGAGTAACAGGGTTTTGGTTACCGACATGTTTCGGAGTTAAAGAAGGGGGTTCGACTGCTGAAGTATCTTTATATTAAGTCGGATACGGTCTCAAGCCTGAGGGACGAACCCGGGGGCGAGAGCCTGGTGGACAGAGTGCAGGGGAGGGGGTGGTCAACAAGGATATGGCAATGAGTTGCGCCGGTAAACCTTCAGTTCTAGAAATTCAACTTTGGGGGAAGGGAAACTCACAATGAATCTTGACCGATGCTCAGATTAAAACTCAGGACTCATCACCGGGGAATCATGATTCTAGGCGAATTGATACAGCCATATTAAAATTTAACTCCACCGAAAGTAACAATCGGACGCACCAAAAACCAAAGCTAGGCAAGCGTGCAGGAAGATTGCTCGAGTTGCGGGATGTGTTGTGGGCATGTGGGAAGGGGGGAAACCACAGGCTGCATTTGCAGCCAAGGGCTAAGTGGTGAACGGTCACAAAAGAGAAGCAGTAGGGAAAGTGGAAGGTCTGAAGTGGAGGGTAACGGGGAAGGGGGGTGTAATACTATGGTCATCTGGGCATGGGGGGACGACTTGTTCGACAAAAGGCCTTAAGAAAAAGGGGGGGGGGCTTCCATAGGACCTGACTTTGGAAGGAAGGCGGTAGGAAATCCGCCGCCAATCACTTCATCTACCTTTCAACAAACCGTCTGAGAAAACGTGCCTGGATTAGACAAGGAAATTGCCGCAAGGATTCCATGGACGCGGGACAGGTCTGGACTGCCCTTCGGGGGTAGGGCGTGCTCGGGAAGGCAAAAGGTGAACACAGCACAATCTGATAACGCCAGATCTTTCTTAAAAAAAAGTCAAAGGAGCGATTTTGGAAAAATGCTTAGAGGGGGAAGGTTGCTCTATATTTCCTACAAACACTTTCATTTCCCCGCTATTTGTACTCGTGGAGTTGGTTGGGGAAAGCAAGCCAATTCGGTTCAACCGGGAAGGAGATAGATCTCATTTCGCGCTTTGGGATCAAGGTCGTCCCATCTCGGTGTCTGGAGGCACGGGAACCGGTACATCCGGTCGCCAGGAACCTCGTCCATGAAATTTAATTACACGAGGGGATCAAGCGGGTTATCTTTGGAGAAAATGGCAGGGGACGATAGACAAAATGAATGTGCACCTTCATTGGAACTGGTCTTTATGAAGTCCTAGGGCGTTCAGTAACTATCGCCAGGAAGCCAGGAGACCATTTATATTTCCAACCAGGAAAGACCTCAATTACTGATTTTTTGCTAATCTTAAACTCAGTATTTAACCGCCCTGTTATCAGGCAGGGGAGAAAAAAAAAAAAGAGGAATCCTATCTTCCAGAGAACCGCTTCTTATTAATGGCTCCGAAAATTTCGCACTGAAGAAAGCGTCCGGTGAGAAAGAGGGACGGGTGCCTTTGATTACGACGGAACTTCGAGAGTCCAAAACATTTGGGGAAAACCGACTCCACTCTGCCGTCTTGTATTAAACGAGTCGACCTGTGAGTCGAGTGGGTCGTTTGGGATCAGATGGGGAGGAGGAGTAGTAATTATTGGGGTCCCGTCTTGAAGGTCCTAGCCATAAGTGATAACTAAAAAATAAATCGGCCAAGGGAAACACCAGGTGGGACGGTGGAAGAAGGGGGGGGTAGCGAGCTAGGATGCACCGCAACTTATTTTTGGGGGGGAGTTTTTACCGAAAATAAACTGACCTATAGTAACTAATATGGGTGGGAGGAAGCAAGCTCTTTTTTGGTTGCTAGAACTCGCATTGAGGGACCTGCTCAAGGAGGCGCGTAAATGGGAAAGAGAAAGAAACGTGATCTTGGGGATTCGACGATACCTGCCCAAAAGGACACCGAGGAGGTGCCTTTCGAAACGTTGGGTACGAAAAGTAGAGCTCCTCATTGATCATACTGTCTGGGGATAAGGAAAAGAAAATGATCCTATATAGGAGGCCGCCAGGTATCACCTGTGCCGTGAAAATCGAAATTCTACTCTTTGTCCGCTAGAGGGGGGAAAACGAACAAAAGGAAAAATAATCAGGTTTAGAACTACTTTCTGACGAACAGAACCTGTCTTTCAACTAATGGTCCGGGAAGAGGCCAAGAGGGGGGGATGGCCTTCATTTCCTAGAGATGATTCCTCATGTGTTTTGGAGGCATGACAGCCAGTAAGGAAGTGGTGGAAGGTATTTTAAGGGGGGGCGTGCCCATCGTCATGGAAGAAGATTAGAGAGTTCGATGATCGTTTCAAAAAATCCGCAGTCCAACGCCCTGTTCTTGCATGGAGTTCTGCCAGAAGCTCAAAGGGATTGATGTTATAAAGGCCAGCGGGGGGGGGGAGGGATTTAAGGGGGGCTGACGTCGGACTGCGTGGGTTGAAAACAACTTGTAAGAGGAGGGATTCGATGTAAACGAAAGAGTTTCTGGACATTGGGGGACGACAAGCGCGAAAGTGGTGGCAGGCGGAAAGGACAGAGAAGGTACTTCCACGGGAAATGGCGCGTCAAGAACGAACGATTGGAGACTAAAGCTCAGAATCGGATGCAGCGAGAGAGTAGCAGGTAAGAGTCAAGTATATTGGCGGTCGATTATGGAACTTCGGGGGCAACAAAAAGGGGGGAGAAAAGAAAAGGATATAAACACGAAGGGATTCAAGGAGAGGGAGGGCTTGGCTCTGAAACCCGGAGGAAATCTAAAGCGATCGGGCTAGAACGAACAACGACAGTCACCAGGTCTGGCTAACGGGGGGAAGGGGAACCAGAGTGGGGTAAGAGGGAAAGGAAAAGATAAAGCCTGGGTCGCGGCGTAAAGTACGCACGAGGCTGGAGTCTTGTAAAGGGACCCCGTATCACAGATAGGAGAAAAGGAAAGTTTCCGTGAAAAGCGCACTGTTTCAGGCAACCCCCCCGTACGTCTAACAAAACAGACTCTCGAAGGAAGGGGGGGGGCTTCTTAAAAGACGGAGCGGCTGCAATACCTGTGACCTCAATAACTGACTGGGCAGATATAACTGATCGGCTCGTTACGGCAGGAATGGATGAATGAAAACTAAGACAGAGAGAGCCTGGGGGTTCTATGTGTACGCGAAATGGGGGGGGGGGGAAGTCTTTGGGCCTGGAGTAAAACAGAAACCAGAAGCGAGGGGAAACCAAGTTCTCGCGTTTCTTGAGTGATCGACCTGAGAGGGAATGGGGACATTTACCCCATGGATATCTCCGCATTCAAAATGGGCCTGCGAGTCGATTGCGCACTGAGAGAGAGGAAGCCTGTCAGAAGAAGGCCTAACCATTAGAGGTAAGAAGACAAAAGAGTCTGGAGGAAAAAAGGGAGTCACTCTCTGGCTAAAGTCAACAACAGCTGAGAAGGGGCTTGTTTCCGGAAAGCATTCGATCGGAGTTGTAAAAGTGAATCAAAGGCGCATACGCCGGGACGCAAGTCATGCTAAAAAAAAAAGCTTCTTATAACGAAAACCCAGAGGAAGGGGACAAAGATACGGGCCTCGTGAGGGCTTCAAAACAAAAAGAATTCAACTCCCGGGCGTCCCAGAAGTAACAGTCAAACCGAAAGGGGGATTCATGCCTCGCGCCCAAGAGATTAAGTTGTCTCTTTACCGGGACTCATGCACTACTTACCAATAAGCAGAGAGAAAAAAAGAGTCTGAAAGTCGATCCAGAAAGAACGAAAGTCCTGCACGGTGAGGAATCCGTAAATTTACCGGGGTAGAATGAAGCGTAAGAGAACCAGCCGACGGCGCAGGGGCAAACCTTCGAATGGGGGGGGCGGGAAGGATTAGTCGAGAGGGAGGCAAGGATCAGAGGACAGTAGGCATAGCGGAACGCCGACTGCGCGTCTTATGAAAAAAAAATAGGATGCCTTCTCTTCCAGTGTCCGAAAAACGGAAGAAGGATTCTTGAAGGCGGAACTGCTCCAGGGGGCGAATGTAGGAATAGGTGCCAGGGATGAAGAAAGAAAGGTGCGCAAGGAACAATGAAAGGCCTGGGGTGAACAGCTTTCAGCGCCACTATTCAACAGTAGAAAAGCTATAGAAAAACATGGCGGCTAAGCAGTTGTGGATCACTTTTTGCGTATGGGAAAAAAAAGAGAGAACAGGTTCGGCTTCAAGACGGGTATGTCATCAAACCGAAACAGTGCAGACGCCAAGCGGAACGCCTTGAGAGAGGGAATAAACTTCAAAAGGGGTAGTTGGCTTGAGGGGGAAAGAACCACGTCGCCGCAATCCCCCCACAAGCGGGAAACTCACTGTTGTTTTGGTCGGGCAAGGGGAATATGGCATGGAAAGGGAACCGAGACGAGGGGGGGGGGGTGGAACAATACAGGCACTTTCCTTTGATAGAAGCAATAAAGCTCCGGCGTTCCGGTCGCAGGAAATAGGAAGGGGAGATAAACATTGTCTTCACGAGAAAGTTCAGCTTGGAAGGGGGACGACGAGAAAAAATCAGTCGAAAATCCCTCTTCAAGCACAATCTGCCATTACAAAGCGACGGGGGGCAGAGGCGAGCGACTTGGGAAAGTTGAGTTCTGCTCCTTTTGGCAGGCAAATCCGGAAAAAGGAATACCTCGCGCCATCAAGGGGGGTATCCTCGCAATTATTGGTGCCAAAAAACCAGGCATCAAAATAGGAAAGAGGGGCAGAAAGAAAAGACGGTCAGGGGAAAAAAAACGAAGCCCACATCACAGTCAGCCTCGCTACCAATTCGGTGTGAAAAAACCTCCCGATTTACTGATGCGTTCAGCCGCTCTGGATTGGGGGAAAAAACTTTGTGAGGAAAAGGAAAAAGATCCAATTCCGTAGCGGTCACAGGGGAAACTGGTCGGCAAAACGAAACCCCGAGCTTTCTCATCCTCAGGTCAGCAGATTGGGGGAGGGAAGGGAAAGGTTGACCGGACGTTGGGTGCTTTCACCGGGGGACAAAAGACTTGTTTGATCCTTCACGTCCTAGGAAACTATATCGTCAGGTCGGACTGAGGTCAATTTGCGCGTTTTACGAAGGTGCAGGCAGCGGGATTGAGGTCGCCACGATGAGGAGCAACGTCAAGTAAACACTTTAACCGGATTGCTCGTGGCTACGGTTGTACGAAACAACAGACCCTCAACCTTGCAGCGCGGTGGAGAAAGAACTGGTTCTTTCGCGACCTCGATGTCTGGGAAACTACCTTTCTGTCCTCAAGACCCCAGAGACATAAACCATGAGGAAAAGAGGTTCGTGGGGGGTGGCTCCAGGGCGGACGGCTGGAGAAAAAGTCTAAAGCTCAGGGGGTCACCGGTTGAACTTCTAGGGGGGGAACGCCATCATCGAGTTTCAATCGCAGTCAGGCAAAATCGTCGGACGACTGACAAAACACTATTAGGGAGAGTAGGTAGGTATAGTAGACCAGGAATAAATTCCCTGATGTACGAGTCAAAAGGGTCGCGCACCCTTAGTACGTCGTCTGAGGCCGCAGTGAACTTTATTCAAGAGTGGCAAAACCCTACCGAAGAGAATTGGGGTAGAACATTTTACAAAGCTATCTAGTCTCAACAAAACACTGATTAGATTAAAAATTAAGATGGGAAGGGAGAAAAAGATCGACTCCACGCCAACAATCACGCGGTAGATTTGGGGGCCGCAGAGGTACGAGACAGCCAAGGGGGTGAGAGGGGGAATAAAATCGAAGGGGCTTACATATGCTTCTGAGAATAGGCACGCGTCAACTCTAACGCGATGAATCACAAAAGAGAAGCGGGAAGAAAAGGAGACGAGAGGAGGGGGGTAGATAGAGGGAGTGAAAGCTCTGAAGCTGCGATGTGAGAACACCCTCGCGAATCAACAGCAGGGGGGGGGGGGGGAGACTCTCTCATAAAAGAGAAGAAGAAAAAAGTGCTCCACCAAAAACTGGGGGGGGTCCGCATCGTAAGAGTGAGGGCAAAGCAAGGGAATCGCTTAAGAATAGAGGGGTGTAGGAGAGGGGAAAAGGGAGGTAGGAAAGAAAGTTAAGGGCTAAACCGAACTAGGAATGGCTCATCTAGGTTTGGAGTGCACAACAGATCCCCCCACCAGAAATTGGGCAGGATTTACCTGCATATAGAAAGTGGAACGCAATTAAGCTGCCTGAAAAAAAGGAAAAAACAAAGGCCAAAACCCTTTGCACTACATAGCGGGCCTCGGACACACAGATGTGGGGCGAAAGGGAGGAGAGAAAACACGGAAGAACGAAGCACAGAAGAGCAATGTCAGGGAGTGTTAAAATAATATGTAAGAGGCGGAGGGAAAACATTGGGGGACAACAGCGGAGGGAATTGATCTTGTCTTCTCCAAAGTTACTTGACCGGAGAACGATGACACGTTGAACTGAAAAGGGAGTTAAAAGAAAACATGCAAGGAGATTGGTGAAAAAGGGTTGGGGGGGACCGGACGGGGGGAATTACGAGACTTCTTATGAGATTGCAAGGGGGGAAGGGGTTTGACTTGTTCTCTTTGGGGGGAACTTTCAGCTGTCTGGGGGGGGAGGCCGAGGGAACCTGCTTTGGAACGAGACGAAAAGGGGAGGAGGAGTATGGAATGGCAACTAAACCAACTTCAAAAGAAAGATCTACTCCCGGGGGTCTTCTCACTCCAATTAAAACGGGGAGTAATTACCAGATGGAATCTCTCCCAGTGCTCTCCGCGGCGGGAGAACTTTTTCAACGCGGCAATCGTTGGCCCAGCCTGGGGGATCGCAACGAAAGAAGGGAATGCGCAAGCGGTGCACAGACGGGGGCCAGTCTCCTATTGACGGAGTCAAAAAAGAAACTTAAGGATCCAGCGGCCGGGATGGGAAAAGGAGGACTGCGAAAGTAGCTATCTTGCAAAGAAAAACAACCAAAGTGAAGCATCAGGCAGTCTTCCCCGAAACTGTCCAATGGAAATGGGGTTGGGGAAAGGGGCTAGAGCTGGGGGGGTCAAATCAATCCGTCGGATGAAAAAGTGGGTACTGTTGAGGCTAAACTCCTTTCGAGGAGGGGTCTGGTTCTCGGGGGGTTTTCTCAGTCATCGGGAGGACATTTATGTACAATTCCGAAGTAGGCAAAACCTTCGTCTCGCAACCTCTCCAAGGAATGCAGAGAAATATGATCTTGGATCAGTTGGCAGGGATCCCGCACAAGGCATGTGCAAAAAAAAGGAACCGTGTCACGGGAAAGGGTCTGGCGTCAGAAACCGCGCTCCGAGAGGGAGAACTAAGAAAGTATCCACTCAGATGGAGAAGTTCCAAGAACAAAGTACCCATCAGGGATGGTTTGCACCTCTGAAGGCTAGAACTTCCGCCATCGCGGCAAACACGAAGCCTATCGAATGGCAACTAAGTTACTTCAATCTCCAATGGCAACAAAAAAAAAAAAAACCTTTACGCAAGGTAAGGGGAAAGGAGTCAAAAGGGGTATGGGTCGGCTGTCAATTTAAGGGACATGAGACTTCTCAAGGCAAAGTCCGAGGCAAGCCGCTTTTTCTGGGGAATGAAGGGGAACGGGGATAGCTCTTTTCTTGTAAGATTGCGAGGAGAGGATTTGTCGCCAGTGTGCATCCGAAAGGATTTACGGGCAAAAGAAAAAAGATCGCCAAGTGCGAATCGCGTGTGCGGGGGGCGAGCCGAAGGGAGATCCGGGGAACTGAAAGGGGGGGCATGGAGTTTTAAGCTAGCGCACGAAGGAAAGAAATCGTATCTCGGTGGCGTGATCAGCCGGGTTTTGCCTTATCATTGGGGGAGGGGGGAAGAAAAAGGGGACCAACAAATCGGCATAGCGGGGGGGGGAAGAGGCAAAGCAAAATTGCCTTTTCAAACGAAACAAAACAGGTGGGGTGCGAAGCCTGGGGCCACAGTTTCCGAAGGGGCGCCCGGACTTGTTAAAAAAAATCTATCGGCATTCGACTCAAAAGTCCTACGCTCGATCTCATGCGGCGTAAGGGGGCAAATGGCGGGAAGGGGGGGAAGAGGCTTGACCTTTGGGGCGTTGTAACCAAGGGGGCTCGATACTGTACAGCTATGGACATAATTAATTGCTAACAGTGGTGCGGGGGGAAGGTGACAACTGCAAAAGGGTTCTAAAAGGGGGAGAGGGTAGAAATCTGAAGAAAAGAGACGAAGCCTTGGGGTCTGGAAAATATCTTTGGCTTATCGTAGGGAGAAAAGCAGGGGGGGAAAAAACTGACATGTGTTCGCGTACAGAAGAGAAAGGGGGGGGGAAAGAGAGTATGAGGGTGTTGAAAATCATGGAAAAGAAACGTAAATGCTGAGTGGCGATTGCAGCGGAGCCCTCACGAGGGGAACCGGAATCGCCAGGCTGAAGGGATGTGCGAAGCGATCTTCAGGCATCTGGATTTTCCGGTCGACGGAGTGTTCCGAGAGTCTAAAAAGTGTATGGGCTGGGAGGTGGTGGAATTGCCAAAGACCAGATCCGAAATCGTTGGGGCTCATATAAAGGGAGAACGGGGCCGTACAGAAGGAGGGGAGGTGGGGTTTGGAACCCTCACTCATTTACGCAAGACTCAGTCTCACTTGTTAAAAGGGGGGGCGGAGTCGAGAGGCAATCAAAGTTACTGGTTCTCAGTTCTCAAAACTAGAGATGCAGTCTCTTAAACTACGTTTCCAGCAAAGGAAGAAAAATGCTTAAACTCTTTTCTCTCTAAAAAAACAAAGGGGGAGGAAGGAGGAACAGATAACACAGGACACTTCGCTTCGTCAAACTCAAGCGATTAGCTTTCAGCGACAGGGTCAGGAAGCTCCACGAAATCAAGAAGACCCCTGGTCTGGGTTCCGAGAGTACGGTACACATTAGGGGATCGGGGTCTACAGGTGGGGAAATTGGGAACTCAGTCATGAGGAGTTCCCCCGGGGTAGAAAGGATCTGGAGAACAGGGGAAGCATCGGAAGGGAGACACGGTACTTTGTAAAAAAAAAATTCCCGTCTGACTGCGCGCATGCGCACTGGCGTAAAGATGAAAAATCACGCCGGACAGGACAGTAGCCATGGAGCGCACGAAGAAAGGCCGCTTTAAGGAAAGGGGGGTGCAATATCTACCAAATTGAGTCCTGAGAGGGCACGAACTCCGAATACCACCGTCAGGGAGAAAAGTTGGAACTGTGTTCCTGCGATTGAAAAGAAAAGGGTAAAAAGGAACCAGATCTTCGTCGGGAACGAAAACTGGGGGGTGCACTGCGAAATGGACATGGGGTTGTGGGGTTGGGGGCCATGCACAGGGCAGGTCGGAGAGACCGGGAAAAAACTTAGTGTTTGCCATCGTGAGGGAGATACTAAAAATCAAGCCGGACCGAAAGGCGCATTTATGCAAAAAAAGAAAGATAGCTGGGCACATACTTGAAAGATCCCTCAAGCTCAGGTCTGAATAAAACATGGGGTAGAACTCTATGTCTAGAGGGAGCTCGAAAAAAATTAGACTAACGTCCAGTGGTCCCCTGGCGAAATCTCAGTCATGACTCACCCACCCGCTACGCTTTGAGTGGCTCGGAAAAGGTCCTCACGCATATGAAAAAAAGTCCAGATGGGGGGGTGGCGCCAAAAACCCAAACCAAACAACCCCGCGAGGATAAAAACATAGGGAAAAAGGACGTGTAAGGAAAGGGCTTGCTGTGGCAAAATCCGAGGATGCGCTGCCCCGGTATCCTAGGCATCACTCACTTTGGCGTTCAGCGTCTGCGTTGACATGGAGGCTGCCTGGTTAAGGGGGAGTTAACGTTATCCGCTACGATCGACATGAAAGGAAGGAAAGGATCAGAAGCGATTCAAGGAGAAGAAACTCAAGCTCTCAGGGGACACGTCCTAAGCCCAGGCAATTTCAGGGCCTGAACTGTTTCTTCTGTATACACTGAAGAGTAAGGTCAATTTCCGGCAGCAGACCGGAAAGAAGAAACAGAGTTTCCAGGTCCTAATTAGTGCTAATCTATTTGAATCGGTACGGCCTCAAATGGTCTTGGAAGAGACGCTGCCGTAAGACGTATGAAATTTTTCTGAGTGAATCGGGAACTCTTGACCGTGATCCTCTTTCTCAGAAGCTACGAACCTTTTTCTTAGGCGCAGGGCGGATTAATTGCAGAAAATCGGTCTCGATCTGGTAAGGGGGAGCTCCACTTCCATTCCTTTTCAGGACTTAATCAAGGAAGTGCATCTTTGGGCCAACCGAACATCTCAACATGAATCGAAGTTGAAGGCGCCTCAAGAGGGAGAATGTCGTTCTCAGGGGGGGGAGGGGTCTGCAGAATCGACCGGTGAAAAAGAGTCCAAATGCACTTCAATGGGCACGAGTGCATGTAAAGACCCAAAAAATTACAACTGGATCTCGAAACTACGCACGGGAAAGGGGGGGACAGAAAAGGCATTCTTGCAAAAAAATACCTCAGAGCAAGGGCGTAATAGTCCTTTGGGGTTTGGTGGGGAGGCAATAGAAAAGGCCGAGAACATGGTGCCCCAGCCGGATGGGGGGGATTAAAGAAGGCCTCTCTGGCAACAGCGCCGATCACGTCTTTTCACATCCGGGGGTCGCATTAAACGAAGACTCGGCTAGCTTTAAGCAAAGGGAAAGGGAGAAGGGGAAAGTCTTCGAAACAACGGGCAAAAGGAAATGGGGGACCTAGAGAAGGAGAACTGCAAAAAAAAAGTCCAGAGCTGTGGGGGATAGATTTGAAAAGAGTAGGCGCCGGCCGGTCCGGTTCTTACGAGGAGACCAGAAAAGCAGTTTTAGCATGGCCGCAAGAAAACGCGGCAAATCCAGGTTGTACAACAAGAGTGGGCAAACAACAATCAAGCACGAGAAAATCAGGTAGAGCTTTTCCACAGAAAGTGCAAAGAAAAAAACAGCATCGGTGTTAAATCTCAGGTATTACCTTGCGAAATATGGGCACTGAGCACCGGTTGATAGCAATGAACGGGCGTGGGCATTTACAAGGCAAAAAAACAAAATCCTGCAAAACACGTCCCCGCAGCGCCCGGTCAGGTCGGAAATGAGGCATGGAAAGAGTTGGTGCCGAAGGGGTCCTAAAGGGGTTGAGATGAGGTACCTTGGGAAGAAATTGTTGTTTAGCCTGAACTCGATATCGAACGTCCGGGGCGCGGCTCCTCGGGGTTGAATGAAAGGCGTGGAATTACATTTTAGAGGCACGGGAGGGACACAGGATTACAATCATCTGTATAACCTCCCATTTGTCTCTGCGATGAACTGTCAAAAAGGATAGCGAGAAAAAGGACCGGGGGATGGCAGAATGCTCAGGGGGGTCTTCCGACAGCCTTTCCTCACTCTCCTATGCCCGAAAACAGCTCATGGCTAAAACAGATACAGCAGTGGAGGGGGGGGTTGGAGCAGCGAAATGCGGGAGAAGGTGAGAGATAAGAGGGTGCCGGGTTGATACAAAGGTGGGGTTCGCCATCCGCAGGGCAAGCGTGTCCTATCGAACAAAAATCTTGCGGGAAAGTAAAAGAGGTACAAAAAAGCAGAACACGATGTGCGCGAAAGAAGAAGGGGGGACGTATTGGTACGGGCGACCAATCGCAGCAGCGCTAGGGTACACTGCTTTGACACTTCAAAACTGCTTGACAATGATTAGTCGCCAGCGGAGAAGGAGTCACCTTTCTTCTTTCAATGGTTGGGGGGGAAAAAGACAAACGGAACTTCTGAA
>Ga0179591_1282735_pt1 | contig 14857 bp, 13 predicted proteins | sample CZOMad2_1_08_16f_FD_182891 | JGI IMG/M metagenome (GOLD analysis project Ga0179591, IMG submission 182891) | Vadose zone soil fungal communities from Angelo Coast Range Reserve, California, USA - CZOMad2_1_08_16fungal (PacBio error correction) | ecosystem: Environmental > Terrestrial > Soil >...
CAGGTGATTCGGAGGTCCCAGGGGCCGATAAAGATCTGCCCATCCCTACCCTTTATGCGAAAGTAAAGAGCAGAGACCCTAGGAAAGAAAGGGTAGCGCCCGTATCGACGAATATGCAAGTGGCATCAAAACAGATAAAAACGGCAATGAATTAGGGGCACCCACGAAGGCATGATATAAAGAACTCCGGCCCTGGCCAACTGGCTACGCGGGGAGGGGGTCCCTTGGAAAAAGGCCAATGGACATTACACGGAACACGGGCATCGGTCCTAGGTGCATACCCGCGCCGGGAAGAAAGGGAAAGTTGTGACACACAGGCCTCTACTTCGGAACTCAACGGTCACCAGCAGAAGGGGGAAGCAAGCGAGAATAAGAAAAGAAAAACGGTTCGCGAACGTCTTGAGGAAAAAAACTTAGACTAGGCGAGACGAATAGCGTCAAGAGACGGAAAAGCCAAAAACAAAAGGGAGGGGGGAGGTTTGGCCTTTTACAAAAAAGCAGACGCGAAAATCCTCGATAGAGAAAAGACTGGGCAGCACTGGAGATATGATAGAAGGAGACTACTTCCGAGGATAGGGGTAGGAAGAAGGATCTCTTCTCATTTGGGAAAAGAGAAGAACTTAAAAGATACGGCACAGCGAACAATGTCTACTACGGCACGAAGAAAGGGGGAGTGAAGAAAAGACCTTAAAGTTCGAGGACCGATAATCTACAGAGCGAGTGACGCCTTGGGGGATCGGGCAAAACTTTACGACTGTGTAATGAAGAAATAATTCGAAGAAGGTGGATATCATAAGGGGACGCGAACTCTGTTCGGGCTGGCGAAAGGTATATGGGAAACAAAGACAGGGTCAAACCTGCGACAGAAGGGGGGAAATGGGGTAAGTTCCTACACGAAAGTTCGCCAAAATAAATCTAATGCCTGAGGATACGCTGAACACTGTTCTTCATTTCTCTAAAGGGGTAACTAAATAGGAGGGTTAGCCCACGACCAACTTGAGGAAGGGATTTCCTAAAAAGGGAAATTGTGACGGCACTAGAAGTTCGGAGAGTCGAGGTGGAGAAAAACTAATAAAAATTCTCAAAGTAGAACGGAACTACCTCCTTCAGGAAAAAGAACCCCGAGGCGATCAAGGGCCGGAAGAAAATGTCCTCTGGAGGTCAGTCTGCGTAACCTTTCTTGAGTAAAAGAAGGGGGAAAGGTAGTTGGAAGGATCGTGACAAGACGGTCCCCGGACAAGTGTCGGGTCGGAGTAGGGACAGGAACGGCACGAGAAACTTCTGAATGGCACGGACCAGCCCGACGTCCAGAATTCCCGGTCCTCGGGAAAATGGGGGGCCGTCAAAGCTGAAAAGGGAGGGCATAAGGGGAGGGTACAATCGCGATGGGAAGGCAGGAAGAGGGGATCAGCCCGGGGTAGAACAAGAGGTCTACGAAGGATACTGTCCTTACCAAACCATAACAAACAAAAAAAGATCGGAAAAAGAGAGGAAGGCGACCTGCAACCCCTCCATGAGGGAGGCCGAGGCAAAAGGGAATTCGGCACGTTGTTCTCTAACTACCTTCATCCAAGAAAAGACGAGAAGGGGAGAACCGACCTAGAAGGGGTAGGATCAGGATGAAAGATGAACCCCTCTTGAGGAAAAGAAAGAGGGGGCAGAGAAGGGGTGAGTACTCCCTGAGGGAAATGAGGGGGGGACGGTCATCAATCGTCTGTGCATTCGGGGGAATTCCAGGGGGGATTAAAGTGAAAAGAGCTGGGAAAAAACACGACCATAAAAGAGGGGTAGAGGGGATGGACGTAAAACCTGGGAAGTAAGAAGGGGAATAAGTCCAGGAACGAAGCCCCGAGGGCCTTGCTCTTGAGGGGGGAATCGAAAGCACGAGGGCAACCGAAAGTACCGACTCGAACAGAGTAGGGGAAGCTATGCCGAAAAGATAGGGGGCCGGGCAGGTAGAGAGGGGGAAAGGGGGGGTACAAAATTGCATCAAATGCTCTTTGGAGTCATACAAATCGGTCTACGAGGTGATGAATCCACGCAAAAGATAGTTGGTTAACAAGATTCTACTGACAATGCACAGAGGTTGGACAAGGTCCATTTGTATTGTGGAGGGGAGGTTGGTGACAAAAAATACAAAAGAGAGAGAAAAAAACATGAGGGATAGATGTGGGTTTTGTCCGACTGGAATACCCAATAACATTTAAGCACCGAGAATGGAGGGGGCCGTCGGGACAGGAACCGGGAGGCGTGTTTTACAGGTCTACTCGATGGGGAGCCGGAGCATCAAAGGTCATTGGGATGAAAATGTATTCTTGGTCACAAGCCTATGTGTTACCAGCTTCGCCTTAGGAATCGGAGGCCGGGAACAGGGGAAAGGGAAGGGGGGACGGCGTTACGCGGGTGGGAAAGGAAGAAGCCTCGAGTTCTACGAAGGCCTCCAAGAAGGGAACAACAGGCGCGAGTCATGATGACAGAGAACCTTACGGACTGACTGTTTTCCGCAAATCGAAGAATAGACAGAAGAATGGCGGGTTTGGGAGAGGAGACGTAAGGGATCAGGAAGAAAGACAGAAAGATTAAGGGCCGGGAGAGCACTTAAGAATCTGTGAAGCAATTCATGTAAGGGTCCTGACTAAGTGGGGGGAGATTCATACATCACTCCCAATGCTCCTCCGGATTAAAAAGCAGCTGGGATTCAGTCTTGAGGGGTAGGCTCTCTACCCTCGTTTACTAAACGTTATAAAATCGTAAGGAAAAAGGAGGGGGGAGGGGGTATCAAAAGAAGATCTGGGGGACCGAGAGTTTTGTCCAGTACCTTCAGGAAGGACGGCGCCTCGGGCGAAGGCGAAGCAATTCAAGGACTTTTGAGGGGAAAGGGCCCCGCGGGGGCCGGAAAAAAAATTTCCAAAAAGAACCTGAATCTCAGGAACGCCTGAAGAGGGGGTGTGGGACAGGTTCTCCGTGCAGTACGTCTATCGACTCCTACAGGGAACTGGGGAAAAAGTGGGGGGGGCAGAGGCATCAACCGATTCTGCCATTGAGGTCTAAAAAGGAGTTGGGAAGAAAGGGCGCGAAAGTGACCTTGCAAGGGAGAGTTACGAGAGATAGGGGCATTAGGATAGGAAGGAAAGGAAAGGGATATCTCTCCAGACAGCAGGGAAAGATCGCCGGAATGGGGGGGCGGAGAAACGTCCGGCATACATTGGTCTTTCACAAACAAGGAAAAGGAACGCATACCTCAAAAAGAAGGGCTGGAAGGAGAGAGCGTGCCGGCCGTCCCGGGGAGGGCGTCATCGTGTCGGCAGCTCCAAAAGAGGACTAATGAAAGCAGGGGGACGGCCAAGAGACCCGAAACGACAAGTTGATTGTAGCTCCAGGAAAAGGCGAGACACGTCGGCAGGATTCCGAGAAACCATCAATAACAGGGGACAGGAAAAGAAACAAGGCGTGAGTCGAGGGTAGTACTCTCTGTACGTATGGACCGGCCGGGGGAAAGTAGGGAACAGCTTTAAGATGTCAGAAGAGGAGGGTAACGTTCGTGGAGAATAGAAGCAACACGAATCCCAGCTTTAAGGAGGAACTCGTACCTTTAAGAATCCTGGTAGGGATAGGGAAGGAAAGAGACGGCAGAGAAAAAGCAGGAAAAGGAGTAAGAAGTCAACTTAGGAAGATAGTACGATATCTCCAGTAAGGAGCAACCAAAAGAGACCAGGTCTTGGCGAGAAGGCTGAAGGAGTTGACGGATACGTGAGATGGTCGGCAGAACGAGAGGGAAACCACAAAAGGAGCATAGGAAGAGGAAGAGGGAGAGCGCGAAAAAAAAAAGGGACATATGGGGATCCAGAAATTGGGGGTCTAATACGATCAGGGACCTGTACAGATGGGTACGAAGATCAGGTGGATAGATCCTTTCTCAGCCGCAGGGTGAGAGTCTCTCCTTGGAAAGGGGGGAAGGGCACACAGGCTTGGAGGGGGCACCCCGGAATGGGCCTACTTATTGACAGTCAGGTCGTTGATTGTGGAGACTGCATGTTGCCGGAGCGAGAGGGAAGAGAAAGAGCCGCGTCGGCCAGTGGCACAAACCAGTGAGGAAAGCTTTCTCTCGGATGGAAAAAAGGGGGAAAGTGAAGATTTCCTTGAAAAGACGGGGGGAACATTAGAAGCTCAAGAAAATAAAACTGAAAGGGGGAGAGGAGACAGAGTCGGCCTGAAATGGGGAAAAAATGCAGACTTTCTCTGGGGAAAAAAGAGCCCCTAAAGAAAAAAAAAAGGTGCTTCTGGGGGAAGAGAAGGTAGAGGAGAGAAGAGGTATGAACGGAATCGGAGGACGGCCCCTTTCCCTTCACTTATAAGGAGGATCACTGCGGCGTGGGGGAGATCAACACAACAAAGAGGAGGGAAAAGTATAGAGGAACCCTCCTAGATCCTCCGGTGAGACTGAAGAAAGTAAAAAAAAGTGATCGTTGGAAAAAGCAAAAAAAAAAGAACCTAACAGAAACTACGGGATTATAATACTCCCTGGTGCCCTTATCGGAGCGATCTCAAGTGTCATAACAATTACAAACAGAAGGGAAAGGAAACCTACGACTAACAAATTATCTCCTCGAAAGACCGGCCCCGGGCCAAGGTCTCTGAATGAGGAGGAAGGGAAGAAAGTTAATAAACAAATAAGAAATTACAAACAAAATTCAACACTTTACAGCCTGACTAACCTCAGGGGGGGGAAGGGGGTGACTCCCAAAAGTACCGAAGGAATGGGGGGGGGACCGACATCAAAACTTCGTCCTGATGCAAACTGGAGATCCGATCATATCAGTGAGTTTCAGAAAGATGCTTACTACACACCTCGAAAGGCTAAGAGAAGAAATCTACAAAGAAAGAAAGAGAACAAAAGGAGGGGACTTTTTTTGGGCGACAAAGACTCAGAAACAAGCTCTACATGGTCGTTAATATCAGTAATCCAAAGATTGGGAAGAGGGAAGAGGGGGACGTTCCAGAGAAATAGAGGACTCTGGACGATCCGGACAGGTGAAGAAAAAATAAGATCTCCGGAAGAAGGGGGGGACCTAAACGATCCCGGCTGCGGGACCCCACCTGCCAAGTCCAGTAAAAGATGAGAATCAAGCTGACTGGACGCCGGGTGGGGAACAATAAGGTCGGGGGAAGAACAAAAATTCCAAGAAAAAAGAGGGTCCCGCGAACTATCTTTGTTCGGCATGTTGTACCTACAGAGAGGGTGACCGGAGACGTAAAAGGATTCAAGTGGCAGAGGCCTAAGCAACGACCTCAGAGGGGAGAAACGGCCACTGACAAAAAGGAGCGTCTAGACCGAAAACGTGCGGTCTGCCACGACAAGAAAGGGCCCGACGGTCCCAAAATGACGGCCGAGCCGTCCAGGCGAATGCATTAAAGGATGAAAGGGGGCTCAACGGGCCGGCCGAACCAGCAAGAAATGCCCCCCTTGATCTGCAAACGAGACCGCCTGCAAGGTCAACTGCGGGGGGAGAAAGGAAAAGCTGGAGCTAGAACCCGCAAGGCTATGGTAAAAAGAAAAAAGGAATAAAAGAGGAAAAAGATTGTATTCGAGGGAAACGACAGGAAAGGGAACTCCTGGCCACCGAGAGGACCCGGGGAAGTATCCAGGCAAACTGTCTCGAGGGAACCGTGGTGGCCTTCAGCTCCAATTCGAACGGGAGGAAAGAGCCGGACTTAGGAAAGGAGAAAAGATAGAGGGGGGGAGAATGGAAGGTCAGAGGCCCAATCGCTGATGGCCTAAGGAAGTCGAAAAATACCGTACCAAAATGCCGGAAAATAAGAGGGGGGAGGAAAGGATCTATCAGAACGCAGGGTCTAATACTACTCACTGGACCTGTCAAGGCCGGAGGATCAGTTGAGAAGCGTGATGACAGAATCAACAATCTTTCTAAAGACGAAGAAGAAAGGGAAGGGAGACGAAGAAAAAAGGGATCGCCCGTGCCAATTCAATTCGCTTGGCGAGGGAGAAGGGAAGAAAAAGGAAGTCTGGGCACCAACACTAAAATCGAAGAGGCTGTAGGGGCTGTATGTTCGGAAAAAAGGGTAGGAGAGTGAAAGGGGAAGGAAAAAAAAACTAAAACTTGAGGTCAAAGGTATCGGGGGGGAAGCGACCGCGCTAAAAAGCAAATGAATACTGGCCACCTGCGTATAACTCCTAAAGCGAGAAGAAAGGGGAGTGAGGGCTGGCCAAGAACCGACCCGGGACGAAAGGTTGGCAAGAACAGGCATCAAACCTGCAGAGAGAAATCAGCGGCAACGAGGGGCCGACCAGGAGGGGGGAGAAGGACCAGAAGCCTCAAGATTTCTGGAGAATCTGCAATACGATCAGCGGTTTACTCAATGGGGGGGAAGGGGGAGTCCGGAAACATTCCTCCTCTAAAAAAAGAGGAGGAGGAAAGATGGTTTGGGAGGGGGGGGAGGGGAAATAACCGGAACTTCAGTTAGGGCCAACCAGAGGATTGAAAACCAAACCCGATCCGGGAGGCGTGGCCGGAACACAATAAAGGATACGAGGAGGGGTGGCTATCGGTGAGGAAAGGACCGGATTTACAGCAAAGGGCTGCGAAGGACTGGGAATCTATTCCCGACCATCCAGGTAGAGCGGCGTTATAACGTTCGCTTGGCCATTAAGGAAGAAGAGATCGGGCTATTCCGACAAAAAAAGATAAAGGAAAAAATTTCTCGCAAGTTCCTGGACGTCCGCTCCCAGGTCAAAAAGCGGGGAAGAACTCCATGCACCATCTCGGGGGTGTCGGGAAGTGCCCAGCAGGTACCGGCCGGGAAAAGTCAGAAAAGGACAAGCGTAATGAAGGTTAATATCCTGAAGACCGGATAAAAGAAGGATATTGGGTCGCTTGTCCAAAAGAGGGTTCCGACTTCTTACATCAAGGAGGAGAACCACCTGAAAACAGCCGCCGGCATCCAGGCACGGAGTCGGGGATGGGGGTGACGGTCTTCTAAAACCACGGGGGGAATCCCGGGGCCTACACGGGGGGGAAGGGGTCGACCATGGGTTCGAGGACGAAGGTCCGGACCTGTAACTTCTCTCATGTAGAAAGAAGGATCAAGATCCTTTGTTGACCCGCCGTGAAAACTGGAGGTTTCCTACCAAGGGGGGAAAAAAGGGGAGATGACCCGAGAGGGGGGGCCATGAATAAAGGGCAATCCTAAGAAGCGGTCGCCGAAGACGCCGACGACCTGTCATAGGGGGAAGGGGAAGCATCGATCCTTAACCGATGAGGAAACTTGCGTCGAGACCAGTATGCCATAAGCGCTAACCTGGCAAAGGGAAAAATTTGCTCGTGCCACGGGGAGGAAGACATAAGGGGGCATAGGAAAGGCCTGGGCGTCCTTCGAAAGTTTAGCAAGTAGAGAAACCAGGGAAGCATCGACTGAAGGAGAGTCCGGATCATGGGGCGGGCGGGACTCTTTTCAGCCAGGAAGGGAGGAAAAACCCGTGAGAGGAATCTAACTCGAATTGCTTGCCGGATGTAGAGCAGTTTCCGGTCGTAAGACTGGGGGGGTCGGGTCCAGAAGAGAGGCCGCGCCCTGGATGAGAAGTTGACCGTCTAGGGGTACGAAAATCGTTAGAAAAGCAGGGGAACAGAGCGTAGATTATCGATGGCGAAGGATTTAAACTTCAGCTCACCCACCGTAAAAACGGTGCATATCAAAAGAGAAATCGTCAATTTAATCCCGAAGTGGACTCGAAGCCTGTCGGTGGCCGTCAGAAAGTTCAAAGGTCTCCATAAGCGACCGAGGGGACGAACGGACCTTTACGAGTATCCAAAGAGGGGGCCTTACTCGTCTGGAGGACCAACAAAAGTCACCACATAAGAAAGGAACGCTTCCCGGGACGAGCAGCTGACAAGTAAGGGAAAAAAAAAGACTTCGAAAGGAGCAGAAAAGAACTGTTAGAAGAATCTGTAATCTGTGTGTAGAGACTCGTCGGCGCTTAAAAACAAAGCTGAAGAAAAGAGCTTTTACGCTTGCGGGCCAGGAAAAGAGAAAAGGGGAGCGGATGATCCGATCGGAGCTAGGTTTAATCAAAAACTTCAAGAAAATAGGGGCAAGTCTCTAGCGGAAGAATGAAGAGAAAGCCGAAAAAGTGTAGGGAGGAGTGAAAGACACCCTTTATGTCCATGGGGGGCCTCTCTGGGAAAAAAAGAGAAAGACAGATGAAGACAGGCAGAGTGAGTTGTAATTGGTCGCAGGGGGAATCTAATCGGGGGGAAGAAAAAAGTGCACCCTGCGAGAGGAGAGAGGAACTTCATCGTGCTCATCGGGTTCGTGGTAATGCCCGGGCAGAGAAAAGAGAAAGGGCCGGGAAGGACCATGGCTCCGTAGGGGATCGACGAGAGTAAGGGAGCAAGGGATCTCTTATTTCAACCGAAGGGAAAGAAAAAAAGACGTGTGTAGGTCTATAGAAAAGACAGTACAACAACAACGATGAAAAGAGATAGATCGCATCCGCAAAAAGTAACGGCCAACGGGCCCGGGCTCACGAGAAGGACCTACGAGCCCCGACCCGGAGAAAGACCGAAAAGGATCTCAGGAGCCCAGGGATTGGGGAAAGAAAGGGGAAAAAAAAAAAAAACGGATCAAAAAAAGGTCAACCCCAGCGTACGAGACTTATCACCGACGAAGGAAAAAAGGATTCCTCAATCAGACCTTTGCCAACTAAAAAGTGCAGTGTTCAAGAACACGCACCTGAACCAATACAGCCACCTTGCAAAAGACGTCGGGAAGATGTGGATAAAAGAAGAGAACAATCATTTGGTTTTACACTTCCTCGAAGTCCGGCTCGAATCGGAAAGAAAACAAAAGGAAAGAGCGACCGAGACCCGCAAGGAGGTCAAGTTAATTGAAGGGTGAGGAGGAGGGGGTGAGGTAGAAACCTCGACGATTGCAGAGAGGAGCCAAGGCAAAAGCTACGGCAATCCCGACGAAAAGCTGATGAGAAGGGTTAATGTGGAAAAATCCAAAGACGGCTATCAAGAAGAGAAAAAAAAACTGTTCAAGGGCTGGGCCGAGCGAAGGGAAGCGATCGGGAAGGGCCTCCGAGATCAAGCTAGGCTGAATACAAAAGGACAGAAGATATCGTCAGTACGATCTCATAAGCCGGAGCGACGTAGGCGACGATCTCCTTACTAATAGCGGGGGGAAAAAAAAAAAAAATAATGTCTAAAGGGGTACATAGTAGAAAGGTATCTTCCAACCGTGAAGCTTGGGGGTGAAGAGGGAAGAAGACTTCGCCAAGAAGAGCATCCTGGGTCCGCAGTCGTACTGTCAGGAGACGGAAAAGACCGTTCAGAAGGGGACACCAAGGGTGGAGGAAACACTTATTGGATATCCAAGGGAAAGGGGAAAGGTGCCACGGCGAGCCTGACAAGCCACTTAAAAGTATAAGACGTACTATAAAAGTAAGAAGGGAGGGTCTTACCCCGTTACTTAAACGTCAAACTCTCCCGAAAAAACATTACGCAGCCCGGGGGGTCCAGCGATGCCTTCGGGGGGTTTCAAATTCCAAGGGAAAAACGCGATCATACAGACGGAATTCGATGCCCCCAAGAAAACCCTTACTGCCGCACTCCGGGCGGTCGATCTTTACAGGAAAAAAAAATAGGGTAGGGCAGCTCTAAGGGACTATCAACAAAAAAAGGGGGTCCGGCTGCTCAGAAAAAAGTCGAGGGAGGTAGCGAACTGAACGATAAGGAATCCCGTGCCACACCAGTCGCCTGATCTTCAAGTAGAGCCAAAAAGGGGGGGCATTCAAGCCAAAGTGCGGTATTCAGGGGACCTATTCCAAGGAAAAGGACTTGATAGGGAAGTTCCGTTCTCACCAAGAAAAAAAAAAAAGCCTGACGGTCCCGGAACAAAAGAACGGGTCTACCCATAGAAAGGCAGAAAAAGGGAACTCGAGTGTGGTATGTATTTTCAACGGTGTGTCGCTCGACGGCACGGAAAACTACTAAAGAAAGGAAACGGTCGGACGGGAGCAGGGGAAGTTTGACAGAATCCACCGGAGGATAGGAAAAAAGAGCATTTAAAGAAGAGAGGCTGAAACGATCGCCAGAACCTGCTCTTTTGACTGGGGGAGGGGGAGGAATTCTGAATAGGGGGGGGACAGAGAGAACACTACCATCTTGATGTGGAGGGGGGGGATGCGGGAACCTAGGAAGTACGAAGGGGATAGACTAAAAAGAGAAGGTTAAGGGGGGCGCGGGAAAAGAGGGCTTCCATCGGACTCGCGTACCGGGAAAAAAGAAATTTGCCGGAACGTAGACGATCGATCAACCGTGGCTGGAGGACCGGATTCTTCAAAGAGCAAAAGGAGAAAGGAGCGGTGGGAAATAAAGAACCCGGAGAGGTGAGGGGGAGGACAACTCAGGTCGCGGTGAGGGAAAAGCCTCCGTATCGTTTTGACCTGAGTCCGACAGGGCCTCTCTGGGGCCAAAAAGGGAGGTGTTCCAAGAGCATCCCCACAAGGCATACAAAAAAAAAAAAACGTATGAGGAGGAGAGAGATTTTGGGGGGGGGAGGGGAATGAATAAAAAGAATTACGTGAGAAGGGGGGGGGTCGTTAAGGATACTCACATATTCACAAGAAAAGACGGGAGGCGGGACTCATCACCAGAGGGGAGACCAGGGGGTGTCTACGATCTAAAAAAGTCAGGGGGAAGGGGGGCCATTCTTGTCAAAATCCGATTGCATGCCCGGGGCGGCACCTACCTGACGGAGGAGGAAATCAAGAAATGGGAATGAAAAATGATTTATACGGTCACGTGGCCATTATATTTCAGCGGGAGAAGGGCAAGGAGGACCAAGAGACGTAAAAAACGAGGGGGGAAAAAGCAAAAAAAAAAAAAAAAACAAAAAACCCACCAAAAATCCGGGAACCAAAATGGTGGAAAACAGGGGTGAATTCAAAAACCCAATCCAGGGCAAGATCGTGTCAATGAGGTAAACCTCAAGTCTTCGGAAATTGGGGCGCTGTGGGCACACCCAAAAGAATAGAGATGGTCGTGTTTGAGGGGACCAAGGTAAAGGGAAAGTTCCGAGAGCCTAAGCACAAAGAAGGAAGTTAAGAAGCCTAATTGGAGAGAACAGAAATGCTCTTGTAGATTGAACAGAGGGTTTGAAACTAATTGACATCAAAAAAAGAGAGAAAAACCTGTCCTCCGGACCGAAGCGGAGGAGTGGAGGAGGGAGGGGGATTATCTACCAAACTAGGAGAAAGTAACATAATGCCATCCCGATTGTTACGGGGTAGGACTCCCTACTAGAGTTGAGGCCCAGGGAAAAGGACAGGAAAGGAAGACTCATCGGGGCCAGGGCTAATCCGAAGGGTCCGCGGTGGAGGGGGGCCCGCCGTTACGCATTGGTGCGTTGCGGGCAAACGTGGGAATAGAGACGATCATTAAAGAAAGAGGGGGGATCGCCGGACGCGGGAACCGACTCGACGAGCTTGACAGAGGGACAGGTACATAGATCAGGAACAACGATCGGCCCTTGCGGGAGAGACGAGGGGACAAATCGGGAGAAAAAAAAAATTACGTGCGTCCTGAAAAAATTCGTCAATATGTGTTGAGAGAAACATTAGGTACAAACTTAGGAAGTTTTGACCAGGTATAAGAAAACCTATCCAAAACTGACCAGGAGAAGGGAGGCATGGGGCGTAGACAATGGAGAAAAGGGGTCGTTGTCAACCACAAAATCTCTCTGTCACGACAGGGGGCTTGAAAGCTCTCTCCGTGGCTCGGGCATCGGAAATTGGTCAAAGCGTGTCCTCCTAAATTGTTTAATAGGTGAACGTCAGGGAAGGGCAATAGGTCGTTAAAGAAGACCCTATCGTAGTATAGAACCGTTAGAAAAAAGCGTCTCGAAAGGGGGGGATTTCTGGGTCGGGGAAGATCACAAGGAGTACTAGGACTATTGTAATATGACCCTCATAACTCACTAATGTTCCGGTGGGGGCGTAAGCAAAGGGCGTCAAAACTGCTGAGGACCGAAGGAAGACCGGATGACGGTCAGGGACGAGATTAGGAGAGGAGTAGTCCATATATAATCGAGCAGGGAGGCAAGAGCCCGCTTCCGAGGCAAATATAGTGAGAATCTCCTGGTCATCCGTTGCCAGTCGGTAAGAGGGGCTCGAGAACGGGTCTGGTCGACAAGGCCAACCACAACAGCAGCAGGGTGGCCTGGAAATTGCTCTGGGGAGAGGAGAGAACGGATAAAAAAAAAAAATCTATGTCGAGACGAGAGGGCAGTCAGTATATGGGGGAATCCCGGATGCGAGAGCTGAGATATCCGCCGGGGTATCAAGAGACCGGGGGAAGTCGAGTAAAGTGGCAAAAACCTGGGATAAAAAAACATCGTATGCGAAAATCGGCCCAATTAGGGGAAAAAGTCAGTTCCTTGTACTTTGTTATTGGGGGGAGAAGGGGGGAGTGAGTGAAACAGGGATAGGGGAGCCGTCGGACTTGGGACCCTGCCTGATTTCGGGGGGCGTGGAAAGGGGAAGGTGGTGAGACAGGTTCAGGACAGAGGGGGGGGACCTTAAAATGAGATAAAAAGATAAGGGGCGAAGTCCTGCTCAGAAAAGGATCGCGAGATATGAATGTAAACTTCAGGGTCGGGCACGTAGGTCCCAGATCGGGAAACCTGGCCCTTGCACTGCAGGGGAGAAAGAGGGAGCGTGACTCCGATCAACAAATAAAAAAGAGAAGAGAAGATCACGCCCCGCCGGATCCGAAAAAGGATACTTCACGGGCCAAGGGGACAATCAAGAGAGAGATTGGAAAAAGATCACTACCCGTATAAAAGGACCGAACCGTCCTCCCAGCGATCGTCCCCTAACGTAGGAGTAAGGAACACGGGAAGAACGGGGGCGAGGGGCGCCAACATCTGACGAATTCAAAACTTAGAACAAAGACGTCCGGATCGGCAAGAGAAATGAAAGGGGGCCAGAAGGGGAGAATCGGAGATGAAACCGATGTTTCAAGAACACGCCCAGTCAGTTACAGGAAGAGAAAAAAAAGGGAACTGATGCCTCCGCGGAAGAGGCAGGGGGGAACCGAAGGCAGGACCTCAGCCATTGGTTTCTTCCTCGACTTCAAAGACTACAAGGTATATCAAAAAGAGCAGGGGAGCAGCGAGCTAGAGAACACTGAGCGAATCCTGAAGGTTTCGAGATCTTCCACTCAGTAAATCCAGGGAGAAAAAAAAGATCGGCAAAAAAAAAAAAAAACAAGCGGATGGGAGCGGGGGTGGAAGTTCCCTACCTCCATGTGCAGGCGCGAGCCTCAGGGAAAAATCTAAAGACTGGAAAGCGGAGAGACAGGAGATCCGAAAAGCTGCCTCGAAGAGGGGAACGAACCTATATCCTCTGGGAAAGAGAAAGAGCCGGCAACCGAGAAATGCGGATCCGGCACTACGGTTGCGACTGATCTCCAGGGGACGAATTTTGAAGAAAACTTCCCAGTCGAGTACCCGGGAAGATACAGTCTGAGGAAAAAGGACAAGGCGGAAAACCTTGACTGAGTGGGGGTCAGAAATAACGACGGGGAAAGGGGGGGACCAAAGTCCCGTCGGGGGGGGGGGTCGGACTGGGTCTAAGAAACGATCTATTACCGAAAGGAGGGAGAAAAAAAAAGTCTTGCGAACAACTCTGCCTAAAAGATGCGTAAAAAAGGACATCACTGACGGGCAAACGGCGAGCTTGGGGGGAGATCGGCAAGCACTGAGCGAGGAAAAGAGGAGTCACGTAGAGGGGAGGGGAGAAAACCCCCTTTCCTGGGAAACAAAGCAAAAGGAGTCAAGAAGCCCACATTAAAACCGGCCAGATCCAGCATTCCGGGGGAAGTACCCCTTCTAGAGGGAGCCCGACCCCTCGGAACAAACTAGAGAGAGCCCTTCAGCCGGTCAAGGTCAAAGCGGGGAGAGTTGTGGGCGGAAAACGCTGTCGGATCGTACAAGCATGGCCGGGAGCGGGTAAAGAAGAGCAGAGCGGGAGAAAAGAAAGGTCTTCAGTCGTGAGAAAAGCACGGCACGTAGAAGGAGAGGCCACCAATTTCCCGGAGGGAAGGAGAAGGAACTTTCAATCGGAGTCAAACTTGTTGCCGGCACCGAAAAGAATAAATGGACAATCAGACTAGAAAAACGAGAACCGGGGGGCGAAGACAAGATGCTAAATAAGGACAAAGAGGAAATCGAACATATCGTCCGTTAAGCCAACCACCCAGGAAAAGAGGGGGGGATCTTGCAATTCTGAAAAGGTGGAGAGAGACTACAACTACGAACTAGAGTGCAGGTCCCGAGATTCTTATGCAGTGGGAACATCTTTAATGGACCTAGAACCAATGAGGGGCGAGATGAAAGAAAGTACACTAAGGATTGGGGGAAAAAGATTATCGCGTGCCCTTCATTTCAGACTGTCTGGATAGGGGAAAGGAACTGGGGAAGACGCTGCATCCTAAAAAACTAAATCTTAATATCTTGGGATTAAGGGAGGGGACGGAACCTAGAATGGCGGGGGGACTGGGTTCACCATTAACTAGCGAACCCTGTCCGTGGGCTTGAGAAGCTGAAGATCGACTTACCTTGGGGAGGGGCACAAACTTAATAAACGCTCAGAACTGGAGGGGGGGGAAGAAGGAGAAATCGCTCCTTCAATCTTCGTGGGGGACAGAATTTCCGGGGTCAGGAGCTCGGGATAGAAAAATCTTTCGACAGAGTAGCCACGCCTCCCGATCTGACTCTTTATTGAAAAAACGAAGAAGGAGTGGACTACAAGGGGGGGGTATTAACCAGTCGAAAA
>Ga0179591_1351263_pt1 | contig 14855 bp, 18 predicted proteins | sample CZOMad2_1_08_16f_FD_182891 | JGI IMG/M metagenome (GOLD analysis project Ga0179591, IMG submission 182891) | Vadose zone soil fungal communities from Angelo Coast Range Reserve, California, USA - CZOMad2_1_08_16fungal (PacBio error correction) | ecosystem: Environmental > Terrestrial > Soil >...
TCGGGGAGAGGAAAGGGGTTAATTACAAAAAAGAACACCAACAAATGGTGCTCAAAACCCGCAAAGGAAGGCAAACCAGAAAAGTGTGGGCGTGCAGGGGAATCGGCCTGGAGAGGGGGCGGAAGTTCTATGGCTCTGCAACGGAAAACTTGCAACTACTACGAGGCCTAACTGCGCTGATTAGCGAAGTACGACCGGGAAGGATTTCAAGAGAAAAGAGAGAGAAAACCACGGGGGAGGGGGGGGGGGAAAAAAGAGGGAGAAATTTTAGGAAGTCCGCCGCGAGCTACTTCTGACCTAACGGAGGAAAAGGGTTAGGTAATAAATTTCCAGAACTGTGAGAGAGGAGAGACAAAAAGCGCGACTTTATTTGCGGAGAAGGAAAAGTTCAAAAAGTATGGAGATGCGCTATTACGGGAGCCATGGTGTTTCAAAGGGAAGTTTGAAGTCAGCGAGGGTCTCTCCGACGCTCAAGGAGAGGAGATATTTACCTGGATGAAAGGGTATTCTACTTGACGGGAAAGAAAAAAGGGGGGTGCCGCTAGGAAAAAAGAGAGCTGCCAAGAAAACGATCTCCACCAGTTGTCCAGTACGGCTACAGCGACCACTTCAGGGTTTTCGCAAGCCCGCAATCTCAGAAATTTTTTCAAAAGGTTGAGAAAAGGGTGTGAGAGAAAAAGGAGGGGAGATGTAACCGCTCTTCTCAACTGTGGGGAACGGTAACCGAAGTTTACCATTCTTGTTTTCTAGAGGGGCCGGTGAGGTCCTTACGATTGTAACGAGAGAAGTCAGAAGTAAAAAACAGCTGCCCGGGGAAAAAAATGCACGGTCCCTAGCAGAAAAAAAAAAAGTTCTGCAACTAAAGGCGTTTAGACCTTACTGGTTCAAAAAAATAAAAGGTAAACCGAGGGCAGTGGCTTCTCCAACGCTTCCTAAAAGAGGGAAGGAAAAAAGAATAAGCCCGGTGGGAGGCAGGGCACGCCGGAGAGCAGGAACCGTGGTGATTCGGCTTCACATCCTGGGAGGGAACCAGAAGAGGAAGCTGCTCTTACGGAAGGGAAGGAGCTAAAGACGGGACAACTCACGAGTAAAGAGAGGAGGTTTCATTAATTACTAAGAGGGCGGATCCATTCAGAAGTGCTGCGCAAAGGAGTACTGGAGTCCTTGAAACGGGGGGAAAAAAGACTCAACTATGATTACCAGACACCGCGCTCCCATGCCGTCCAAGCGGGGAATAAGGGGTGTGGTGTGGCAGAAGGAGCCACGCGTGAGTTAAAAAGCTCTTTAGAGGAGGATTCTATTTGGGAACTTCGACGGCGAGGTGACCGTAATTGGGGGGTGGACGCCCTGTTGCGGGGTTGAAGAAAAAAAAAACGACGCGAAGAAATAAATTCAATTGCGGAACTGTAACAGTTCTTTCCAACAAGAAATAGAGAAAAAATACGGGGCGAGCCGCGAACTTCGAAAATTCAAAGAAGGCACCCATTGGAAGGGAAATGCGCGGGTAGAATGCGTTGACGCTGCAGGGAATGAAGAAGGCCTCTATGGAGCATACCGAGGACACTGACTTGGTATCAAAAGGTGAATGAACTTCTGGTGCTGAAAGCGACTCTCTCCCTCTAGGACGTAGGGACTGTGACTCAGTGAAGACTGAAGAGGGTCATTAAGGTGAGTTGGTGGGGGGGGGGGGGCATTTTTAGAGACAATCTACCGGAACGTGGAAAACCAGATTCCATAGATCGAGTTTTACCCATAGTCTTTGGTTGGGATCAGAATTCATACCTCCATGCGGACTAAGAGTATCTCTTTCTAACCAGGAAAAAAAGGGAGCAGCAGATAGAAAATCCCTGGGGATGCTTTGAGGTCAAGAATTACGCGCACCACTAACGCGCGTGGAGAAAGGAAATGGAGAACAAATAGGGTTAGGACGGGGTAAGGGAGAAAGGGATAAAAGCGAGAGTTGGTAATTTATAACGGTAACGTGCGAAAAAAAGAATGGTGCGAAACTCCACGAGATTAATAGGGGGGGAAGGAAGGAGGGAAAAGCCGAAAAGGAAAGGAAAATGGAAAAGAAAACTTGGTGCTTTTAACAGGGAAAAAGAAAAACGGGTGGGCCGGCTCGATGAAAAAAAGGAAATCCTTCGATGGCTCTCCGGGGGGATTGGGACGGGAGTAGGGGTTGCAAGTTCAGGGGTCGCTTGAACTGGGGGAACATATAAAGAATAAAAAAAAAGGGCCGGATTTCGAGGGGAACTTAAATTGGGTGTAACGCCACAGGAAAAAAGGACTAAAAGTAATGGTCTGGGTACACAAGGGGGCGGTCAAACATCTATAGAACTTGAGGGAAAAGGGGGAACCGAAAGTAAAAACTCGATTGGAGCCATGATCCTGCAAGCGCAACCCGGTCGCCCATGGTTTCAAAATTGGGGGGGGGGGGGGGGGGGGGGGGGGGGTGGGGGGGGTGGGGGGGGGGTGGTTTGGGGGGGGTGGGGTTGGGGGGGGGGGTGGTGGGGGGGCGTTAGGAGACCTCATTCTTTTCTCCGAGGCAGGGGGCCTAAATACAGCCAACGAAGAAACTCCATAACAATCCTGCACTTCGGCCGATGTCAAAAATAAGATTTGCCGGAGCAAACCTTGTCGATCCATTCATCGAAACACGAGTCCCTGAAAAAAGGTCGCTGGCAAGTGGTTCACCACAAACCGTAATCAGAGTAGTCTAGAGGGTATGATCAATCAGAATTTAGAGCAAAATTTCGGGTACCATGGAACAGAAGGGATCGGGGGGGATGCACAAGGGTCAGAGGAACCCCTTTAATCCTGGAAAAAAAAAGGAAGGAGATAGAAAAAAGGCAGTGACAGAGAGACAGAGGGAACTTGAGGGAGGTAACCCCCGGCCGTGCCATACCCTCAGGTGTTAACAGGACTTCCCAAAGACCAGGCGATGACGTTGAACAGTGAAAGGGAAGAGTCTGACAACACACTGGCTAGGGTGGGACTCTCAGGTCAGGAACGGGGGGCGATTGAGGTAACGGGGGTCAGAATAGGCATGGCGTCAAAATCAATCAAAAAGTGACATTGTAGTGGAAGGCGGGGGGGAGAATTGGGTTTCAGGGAGAAGCAGGAAACGGAGAACAGGTGCGGGGGAGAGAAGGAGGGGGGGGACCCACTTCTCTCGTGAAGAAAAGCCAGACACATTAGGCTGTTCGGGAGTGCAAAACAAATCGACTCCAACAACAACATGTGGAGGGGGGGGGAGAGGACAAGGATAGGGTGGGACCCCAAGAAGATGACGAAAGGAAAGAAGGAAAAGGGGGGCTTAGGCGAGAACGGAAAGAGAGTGTTCCCCGGAGGACCGAACCTGGTATCCGGTTGCCCCTTAAGTCCTAGGAAAAAAAAGACCTGCCTCTGTCAGGAAATAAAATGGTTTTAGGGAAGGAAAAAGGTTATTCGGAAAAAAAGTTAGTCGCGGCAAAGACTGGAAGGCTTAAAATATGTCATGATTTGGGGGGGGGGCAATAGGCGGGAATGGAAAAAATGAATAGCGCCGGGGGCTTTTATCTTGGATAAGAAGAAAAGAGGGGGAATTGAAGCGGGGCACCGGGGGTCTACGACGAATAACTAGCGCCTGAACTGAATTTGAAGAGGTCCGGAGGAATAAAGAACCGGGTGCACGGAGAGGAAATGTCAGACCGGGAATAACAGAGAAGAGATACCTCTAGGGGGACGACATCATTTATTTAAAAAACGACCACTATTATGGCAAAACTTCTAGGTAAAAGTGCAAATGTCAAGAATTGCCAGGGAATGTTCAGGTGATCGAGGGGAAAGAGAAAAAGTGAGAGAGGCAACCGGGCGTTACGACAAGGGGAAACAGGCAGATTGGCTATCGCCATGTCGGTTGTCTGTATCTAGAGCGTGAAAAAGAATCGGAAAACGAAATGAAGGCCAGGAAAAAGTGCAGAAAGTGGGGAGGGGGGAAAAAGAAGGCCTTTCTAGGAAACATGTCTGCGCGATAAGATCTGGGGTGATGTCTGTGAAGGATCGGGGGGAAGACGGGGAAAGGGAGGTTACCACCTTAACGGAGAAAGGGGGAGAAGATGGGGGATCAAAGGGGAACTTTTGTTGAGCAAAGAAAATGCAGGGACCTGGTAGTCGGGAGAGTGGCATTGGCCGCTGGCAAGAATGAGGGAGAACGAGGTCAACGCTTCCAAGAAAAGGAAAGACAGAGGAAGAAGGGGTCAGAAGTGGGACCAACGAATTTTATCTTGAACGAAAACAAGAACCAGGTGCTGCAATAGTTGAAAGGGAAAAGGGGAGCAGATCATCCGCATCCTTACGATGAAATGGGTCGCCGGGTGGGGGGGAGGAATACTATCTGCGGGGAGGAAGAGGGACAGTGAGAAGTAAGCGTAGATTTTAGCAGTCCTCACGCATATGTAAAGATTATGTGATAATAAAGTAAAAAGGCGCGGGGGGAGTGTGGGGGTCGACAGAAGCCGATCAACAAGCAGCGCAAGGATAGGAAGCCCTCAAGAAAAGATTCAGGGGTGAGAAGAGTGTTTTGACCCAGAGAAAATAAGGGAAACTCCTTCACGATCTCGTTCAAAAACGCAGGCTGGTTGGACATCCGGGAGAAGGGAAGCGGGCCTGAATAAAGGCCGATGGGGGGCGCTAAAGCCAAGGTAAAAACCAATTTCAAAGACCTAAAGAGGAGAGAGAAAAGAGCTACCGGACATCGAAATCCCGGGATCTTCTCTGAACAAAAGGGTAAAATTAACAGAACGATTGAAATTTGATACCCTCGGGGATCCAGAGCAGATACGAAGGGGAAAGGGAAACTCAAGAACCGAACGAAGACGACTCACAGGGTGCCGACGCAGCGGAGGAGCCTCTTCTCTCAGTAAAGGCGATGGAGGGAGGGACCTTGTCGGGAAAGTTGAAGTAGTAGTAGCGGGGTCTGAAGCCAAAAGAACAATTGCTCCAAAAGAAAGGATCTAAAAGAACAAAAAAAGTGAAGAATAAGATTGAAAGAAAGCCTGTCAGAAAAGGTTTCGGTGCGGAAACGTTCACAACAATCATCACCAGCTCGAAGTCGCCTGGGGCTGGGTTCCTAGGCCGAAGGGAGAGGCAGGAAATTGGTCAGCGAAAAAGGGAACGGGAATACTACAGGCCTCGGCACTTCTTGTTGGGAGTCATAAGGACGGCAAGGGAATCTGAAGTCGCGTGAGGGGGACCCGCCGCGAAGGCGGAAAGAAGCTGGTTCACTCTTGCAGGAAATAGGGGATATCTGAACTCCGAGCCGAACCCCTTGCACCCTCCTAAGGATCATGTGGGAGGAGTCAACCCAACCTTTCGAGGGAGTTAAAGGGTACCGGAAACGCTTCAGGTGAGCGGTGAGCCCTCCTGGAAAGGGAATGGGGGGATTTTTGAGGGGATATCACAACAAAATATAAGAGAAAAAACGTCATTCAGCTAAAGAGGTTGGGTCCGGGCTGCCAGGGAGGGATAATCTGTGGGAAAATGGATGGGTTGAAGGATTATGATTGAAAGTTAACGGAGAACACAATCAGTAAAACTCCAGTAAAAAACGTGCTTTTTACGGGTACATGGGCCTCCAGAAGGGGAAGCGCAAAAGACTTTCTCTGCGAAAAGGAAGGGAAGGGAAACTGGGACCGAGCGGGGGGGGAGTCAACCGTCAACCGTCGGAGCGGGCTTCTGGAAACAACACTTGTGGGGGGACTCTCAGGGGTGCTCCAGTAACCATCGCGGAAGAGGGGAAACTTACACGCATCAACGGGAAAGTCCATATGATAAAACTTGGCTGAGGATATGAAACGCGGATGGAAGGAACAAAACAGGATAGAAGAACCGAAATTCACTCAGAAGGAAAAAAAGGGGAATCTGGACCGCGAAGGGGCGGCAGAGTTGGTGTGGCTCAAAAAAACTGCGAAGCGTCGACAACTGAAGAAGAGGCCTGAAACTGAGTCGTCGAAGTCTTGAAAAGAGAGGAGATTCTCTTGAGGGAAAAAGAAAAGATCCAACACAAGGAAGGAGGGAAAGAAGAAATATATGTGGTATGCCACGCGCACTACGTTCGAGTACCCCAACATCATCTTTTCTTTAATAGGCGGAAGGTGCTTGGATCTAGTCAAGAGGAACAAAGACGAAGGGGGAAGGAGTCCTTTCCGAGGGAAAGAAAAGGGAACAGAGTGAGGGAATGAGAGGGGACAGTTGCGGGATATCAACAGGGGGTGCATTTGTGTTGGGTTGCTGAAAGCTATTTCTAGGAAGACGCTCAAGTGAAAATGCCTTTTTTTTGAGGAGACGGGGACAGGGGGAAGTGGAAGATAAGGGACGAGAGAGAGGGAAACAGGACTCCACAATGTAAAGAAATAACGCCGCGACAATGACCTATCAGGTGGTCAGCCACCTGGGAGAAACTAAGGAGGGGAAACCGGAGTTTTGCGAAACAGTTAGTAGAGACCTCTTAAAAGGGAGGCAACCTTCAGCTGTAAAAAGAACTGTCAAACGTAACAGAAAAAGCTTGGTACTCGTGTTCAGAAAAAAAAATAAAAAAAAAAAAGAAAAAAAAAAAAACAGAAAGCCCGGAACGAAGTTTACGCAAAACTTTCAACGCGCACGTCTACGTAAGCTCCTACGGCCTTGGGGAACAGAGTAGAAGGAAATGCAGTCAAGAGAAGTAAAAAAGGGAGGATCAATGACGGAAAAGCGGTTCCGGGATGTTATAGAAACTCAAAAACACCCTTTAACGGAAGAGTTTGTTCAGGCGGGCTCCCGAGAACGAAGCTGCAGCTTAAATAGGCAAGGACCCGGGAGTAGGTCACACACCGCTCGCTTAGGGCGGCAACCGTTGCTCTACAGGTGAATTTGAATCACTAAATTGAAGAGCGCGAAGGTCCTATGATGAAGGAGAAGGGACCTTCCACGCAGTACTCATTGTCGATGCTACGTGTGGGCGAGGGGAAAAGAAACACAGTCTTAAAATATTCGCAGAGGGAAGTAGGTCCTTCGAACCACTAAAATCGATCACTCTTAGGAAACACCGCGAGCCATCCCACATATGTGATTATGGTGGTGTGGATGGTTTCACGCTAAGGGCGGTACACGAGAGAGAAAATTATGGAGATGTGGGGCGATTCGAAAGGGGCCAAGGAGATGATGGGTTGGAAAAAGGAATTCTGTGCAAAAGTCAGGACAGCATTGCGAACGGACGAGAATTGTGGACTTAAAAGGGGGGAAATCACTCCGAGGAAAAACGAGGAATGAGGACAGCTAAGTCGGAGGAGCGGGACACTGCAATAATGTGACCCTTGCTCGTTAGAATTTTGTCTGGATCCAAAACAATTAGAGGGAGGAGGAGGGAATCCCTCAGGAAAAGGAGTACAACACCGCCTTATTTAAACGTCATCAACTTGGCGGGGGGACTTCTAAGCGAACCGAGGAAGTCGGAACGCTGAAGCTAGGCCCTGCGGAAGGCTTTGACAAGGGGGGGTATCAAATGGGGGGGGGGAGGAGGGGCGAGCGGGGGGCGCACGGTGTGCCAAAAACCACTATATCGAGGGAGTAATTAGTTTTGGGGGAAACGAAGAGATAAGAAAGGAAATGTTCAAATGCGTGCTCCTTAAGGTAAGGGGACTCCACCATAGTCCCAAAAGAGCTGAGGGACGAAAGAAGACCGGGCGAGGCTGTGAGGAGAGGCGGGAAGAAAGGAACCAAAGAGAAGGGTTGGATCAACGTAACATTTATAAACACGGGGGGGGGAAAGATGAAACGCGACTGTTCATTTTTCAACGCTTGATAATCTACTCTAAAGGTACAATATCCCACTCTTCAGATGATGGACTAAAGCTCGGAGAACTTGGAGCCTCAGAGGAGGGGGGGGAAAGGTCTTCAGCTTCCCGAGTTGAAAAAAGGGGGTCTGGGTTTTCCAGTTCAAACACGCTAAAACCGCGCGGAAAAGAGAGAGGAAAGTGTACATAAAGGAGTTTCTGCCTGGGGGGAGGTAGAGGCCTTGCGTTGAGCCCTAGGAGCAGTGCCCATGTAAACACATCCCTCAAGAAAAAGAAAAATGGTCCACAGTCTTACAGAGAAAAAGGGAAAGTGGGATGGTCACCGAAAAGGAGGCTCAAAGGCAAAAATTTCGTAAACTTGTAAAATACCAGTCATCTTCGCAATTTAAGGAAAGGGACAACCTCCCATCGGCCTATAGGGAAGACAATGAGGAAGTCATCAAAAGAAAAAGGAGGGGGGGGGGCGCCATAATGTAGCACTTTAGGAAAAAAAAAAAAAGAAAATGGGTGAACGTGCAGATTCGGCCGCAGAGAGCAAGCACAACAGAGACTGCAAACGACCAAAGAAGACAAGGAGGGAAAAGGGGGGGGGGGGGGAGATGTCCTTCACCCGTGCAGAGGGAACGGGCGGAAGAAGATCGATTCAGGTATCCTGCAAAATCAGGCAACTAATGGAACGGACAACGGAACCGTGCAGTCGCGTCGGCAAAGAATACTGCGACAAACAGCGGGAGAAAACATGGGAAAGGAAGTGGGAGATCTCCTCTATTAAAGGGAGCACGGAAACTTATCGGGGGGGAAGGTGCAATGGAAGGAACCCAGATTCTTGATGCAGGACGCATCGTAATTAATTGCGAGCACGCTTTCGCGAGGTATTCGTCAGGAAACAAAATGATTTCAATTCCTAGAAGGTGGGTGAAGGAAGGGCCAAGCGGCCCAGCGCGATAAATTGGACAGGTCCAATGAAAACGACCTTACAATGCTCGGGTAAGAGAGGGAAAAAAGGGCCTTGGCGAATTAACGGAGGAGAAGATCGGGGGAAAGGGAGGCAAATGAAAGAAAAATTAATGGAAATTGAAGGTAATCGACAAGAAGGGGGAAGATTCAAGGGAGGAAGAAAGCGAACACTTATCAACAGGTGAAGAAGATACGTGACCATTCGCTGCCGGTTCAATGCAAATCCCCAAACCTTCTGTCGGGCAGGGAGGGATATAATAGATGCCAAGAATCTATAACAAACAAAAAAGGAAAGAAGGAAGTTAAAATATATATATCTTTTAAATCTATAAGGAGAAAAGCAGGAGGGGATTGAATCGGAAAAAATTTAAACCCTCGAGATCCGCTGATCGCAGAGGTCCAGAGGGCCAATCGTTTAAGCAAAATACAGGGAAAAAGGAAGGTGGTAGGTTCATTGTACGGCCCAAAGAGGATAAGAAGGTGTACTGCACATCGGGGAATACTTTGTACAAGAGTCATGAGGGGTTTTCAGGTCGCAGCGAACTGAAAAAAAAAAGGGGGGAGTCTTTTCTCGGAAGTCCTTGAAACACAGGAGCGTAATGGGAAAGGAAGGTTTTTCTAGAACAAGAACAGGAATACTCGACACTGAATTGAGATCGTCCAGGGAGGACCGTGTGTTAATAACAGCACAGGGGGTGACCAAAGTCTATTAAACGAGGGGGCAAGGGATTCCCCTCGAAGAGAGTTCCCTAATCGAAAAAGAAGCAAAAAGAATTTCTCATTGGGGCGGGGGAGTCTTCTCTTTAAATGAACGGTTACGGGGAAAAAATCTCATATTTTCCTCTGAAGTTGGGCATTGACTCTAATCGTGGATATGAAAAGAAAAGGGGGAGCGTCGGAAAAGGATAGAAAAAAGAGGAAAGAAGGGGCATATGGGGCGGTGCACGCAAGAATGGTATCGAATCACGTCCAAGGAATCGGAAAGCAACCATTTCCTAACTTCTTAAAAGTGATGGCGCGGGTCAAGGTCTGCTCGGGGGAAGTAAGAGGGTCTTCTGATCGACGATGGTGAAAGAGGAAATACACAGGGGAGGGACAAGGATTACGGGACCAGAAAAAAACGCACGAAGTAGGGTCTCATGTTTGGGAGAAGAGGGGAGGTTGCATCGTTAAAGGTGTGACGAGGCGAAGTCAATGTCATTTAACATCTTGGGGGGAAAGATGGCGAGGGCACATGGACACACCCTAAAAGTAGTAATACAGCCGACGCGTAATGAGAATAAAGACGCCATCGAAGGGATGGAATTGCTTGGAAAAAGAGATGGGTTAGGAGGTGGAAATTGAAAAAAAGTTCTAGCATATTTCCGGAATAGGACAATAAAGTTATCAGCCCTGGAAAAGGAGAAAAGGAGAACGTAGTAGACTCTGCAGCGTGGGTGTATAGAGTAAAGGAAATTAGAAGATTGAAGGGGAAGGGGGGAAATGGGTAAAGTAGGGGGGGGGGGAAACCACCGTCCGGGGGAAACGATTATCGAATCCGAAGCACACATCATTAATTATTCAGAAAATATTCTTTTTGGTTGGGTAAAGCGAATAAGGAAGAGCAGAACAGGGGGCCCTGAATCTTCCTGTGTCACAAACGTAGAAAAAAAAAAACTAACTTTAGAATCTAGCTTTCAAAAAAAAGAGAAGGCGTAGAGCCGAAGGGGAAAAAGGGAGAAAAGGTCAAACTGACCTAAAGGTCGAAAATGCGCAACATCGATCCGAGGGGGGGCGCTGGAGAGCCAGCATAAGGAAAAAAAAGGACATAAGGGATGTGGAATAATTCATGGACACGCGGGATCAGCAGAGGTAATCTTGGCCAAGGACAGCGCACAAACCAAATTAGGAACGCTGCAATTGAGGAAGAGAAGAGAAAAAAAATTGTCTCTTCTCTGGTTAAACCGTGTCGGGGGATGGGTGATTTACCAATGTTAGTCGTTGAGTAGAATTATTAATACGAGGGAAGGAATTGAAAAATGACATCCCCCGGCGAACAACCAGAAAAAAGGGGGGAAAGGGATCGAAAAGCAAAGAGGAAAGTTAGAGGCGCTTGTCAAGGCGTTTTGGTCCACAGGAAACAAAAGCACCAAAAACCAAAAAAAATCACGGGAAGGGGCGCAATCGGGGAAAAAGGGGGTTCAAAAAAGGATCGATCGTCATGTCAGGGTTGAGAGACAAGGGGAAATAACTCTCCTCGGCTAGGAAGAGAGGGAGGGTTTTCTAGAAGAAAATTCCGGCGAAAGAGGGGGGGGTTCATCGCGTGAAGGTCCCACACATTTCTCGAATCTTCAGGAATCGCGCGCGTCCTTCGGGCCTGCATAGGTGCAGGAGGATGTGACGGGCCCTAGAAATCACAACTGTTTGGACAAACTCTAAGAGGGCGTGTTCTGATCAAACAAAAGAAAGGACGTTGATTGGGACATTAAGACTGAACGAGCTTCAGAGGGGGAGCACCACAGGAAAAATGCGTACAGTGGGGGTATGGGGGAAGGGATAAAAGAATAAGGAAAACGAAGTTTGGCACGGTGGGTAGGATAAAAAGGGAAATTAAGATAAGTAAGTAAGGCAGATTTGAAAAAATTGAGGACGAATTTTTAGGAGGCGCAGGAAAGGGGGGGAAAAAGGAGACTAGGGAAGGACCGCCAAGAAATCTACGAGGAAAACTGGGGAGGAGGTTGACAGTTAAAAGAAGAACGCAAGGAGGTCAAACTACGGGCTGCTCGAACGTTTTCCATCAAATAGTTGGAAATAATTGCAGAGGGAAAATGGGGGGAAAACAAGGGAAGAGTTATGGGAGAGGAGTGACTGTACAACACCGGGTGGAGATAGGTTGTCTTTCGATAGTCCAAAGGCTGAGAAAAAGAGTCTCCGGACACGACCAGCATCAAGGGAGTCAGGTGAGGAAACTTTATCTGAAAAAAACCCCAGAAATCTGAGCTGAAGGAAAATTTCCTACCACATGGGGGGGAAGAAGCAAGAAACTCTAATCCAGATAAAGCTGTGCCGGATGGGAAAAAGAGACAACTCAGACGAGTTGTGCTCTCTCGCAAACGGGAAGCAGGTTGGGGTACAAACTACCGCGAAAAAGATGTTAAAGATTAAGTAGGGAGTACTTCTTAGTTCAATCTCAAAAGAAGAGAAACAACAACTGAGGGGGAAAGATTTTAGGGGAAAATCGAAACAGCTACTGAGGTACAAAGCGGACGATCACGTTTTTATGGAGGAGGGCTGAAACTTCGCGAAGGAGGCCTAACAAAGTCGAGAAGGGAGGCTTCGCTTTCGAGAAAGGAAAAAAGCTTTTCTGGGCCTAGCGGCGGGGGGAGGGCTTTCAACCACCAGGCTGGGGGCATTTTTCTTTCGATTTTCAATCGAAGAACTCGCAAAGATGTGACCTTCGGAACGGGTCGCGGACGTGTAAGGTAGCCCATAAGTGCAATCGTTACCGAGATCCCAGACAGAGAGGGAAAACGGGTGGTGTACCCAGCCCGCTAAGATCCGCAGGTTTTAAATCGCGGTCCATGGGCGCACGCTCAGTTGGTTCAATTTTTCTTGCAACGGCAGTGAATGGTTGCTTACAGCCTGAGGAGTTGCGAGCAAATGTTACCCGGCGTGTGAAGATTATTTGAGAAAAAAAAAAAAAACCTTTCCTTGCCTTACGGAACGAAAATGGGCGCTTTTGCAAGGAGGGGGCGCAATAGTGTCTCGTAACATCTCAAGCAAGGTAAAAAACTTCTGCATTCTTCTGAAGACTGAAAAATCATGCAAAATAGGGGCGCCTTATCTTGTGGCTGTTTCTGAGGAACAAAAAATCCAAACAGGGGAAAAACGCACTTCCGGAGGGGGAGAAAAGAGCACAGGAAAAGGTCAGAGGGAAAAGTAAAGCCAGGGGACCAGGGCGTCTGATCAGGAACACTGCGCTTCGGAAAATACAAACCTTGGTGGGAGTACTGGCAAAATCCTGGGTATCGGACCAAGAATCGACGGAAAAAGGGCAGACTGAGAAAACCTGATGACTGCACGGAAAAAAGATGGTCAAAAAAGTCGATTCAGGGAAGTACGGTCGCGCGCCCCAAACCCATGCAATACTGAAGGCTTAAGACCACACCCCAAAAACACACCCGCGAGGTAAAGAACTGGAAGCAGATGATCAGATTAGTACCAATACAGAAAATACCGACCGAGATGTGGGGGGTTGTGAAACGTGAAAACTGAAAAAAAAAAAAAACCTCTGTACAACGCGCTTCTCCCGCTCTCATGAAAAATGTTGAGGATTGGGGCCTTCTTGAGAAGGGGTTGGAAACTTTGTTTCTTTTCTGGGGGGGGGGGGGGACATTCGCCAGAAAAGGGAAATTTCTAAAAGGCTATTTTTCAGAACGTGCAAACATCACAATCTGCGGAAAAACGGTTGAGGGGAGATACCTAGAACTGTATTTCTGCGAACAAAAAAAGGAGGAGTCCCTTGCGACGGTCTCGCATGGGGCGGCTGGAACGTGCACCGAAGATCCTCTAAGGAAGAACAGAGGGGAGAAAGTAAGGGCAATCACCTTCCTGGGTTGTTGAAAAAGACGGGGAAAGGGAAGAGACTTCCGACGCGTACAGATCGATGAAGAAAAAGTAGGGTAAGGAAGAGGTCAGGTCTTTAAGGTGGGATCGACTTGGGAGGTTCGCAAAAAGCGAATGCGAGGAGCGGGCGATAATATATCGAAGTGAGTAAGAACCATTCTTCAGTAAAGAGACTACGAAAATACGTGCCATTCTTCAAGTGGGGGAAAGCCACAAAGGAACAACCGAAGCTTCAGAAGAGCAGTGGAAGCTTTGCTTCAGAGGCGAAAACGCGGAAAAAAGCAAGTCGGACAATTCAAGGGGAAAGAAAAGAGGGTGTTTGAGATGCAAAAAAACCCCTTTTCAGCCCGCTCAAAACTTATCCTAGAAAAAAGGGCTTTAAAGGTAACGATGCGAACAGATCGTGAGGGGGAGGAAAGATCAAAAACGTGCCAGGTATGAGGTAAATTCTTGCAAAGAGGAACCTGAATAGCTCCCAACCGGTGCGGGGGACAGTGAAAACCGGGATGGGAAAAAAATTTGGGAAGGCTCTATTACCGTGACAAAATTTCTAATGAGTCGTAAGGTGATCGGACTTGTAGCGGAGAAGCGAGGGTTGGAAGGTGAAAGGGGAGCGCCCTCCTAAAGGTCCCGGAAAGGAAGCTTGACGCGTCAAAAACAGTCTTGGGGGATTTTACCCGAAGGGTAGCCCGGTCAGTTAGGGTGCGGGGGGAACTCGGTCCCATCGAGCAATTGAAGTAGGGAAAAAAGACAAAAAATCAGAGAAAGGAAGCCTCTGCAATCTTCCTTGGGGCAGTTTATCATGAAAAGGGACGCAAGGAGAGTGCAGAGGAGGGAGGAGAGGAAAGAACAACGGGATAAAAAAGGAGGAGACAGAAAAGGAAAAGGCTATTTCAAAAATAACTCAAACCTTGTCGATTGCCATTCCGAAGGCAAGATTCAAGGAAAAACTCTCACTGGGGAAAGGTCGAAAACAGAAAAGGTACAAGCTCGTAAGAGCCCTGCGATCTAAAAAAAATATAAATGGGGGCGCCTTTTTCGGGATGCCTCTATTTAAATGACTCGTCCAGGGAAGGAGATCTTGCACAGGACCCGGATAAAAAAGGGAAGTGGAAGAGGAGAAGAAAAGCTTGACCAGAAGGCTAACGGAGGGTTGTAGGGGGAACCCCTGGGGAAATGCCGCGAAAAGGGGGGGCTTAAATCAAGCAAAAGAGAGGGAAAAATGCAAGGTTTTTTCAAAGTCAAACGAAGGGCAACAAAGGGGCTCAGTTTTCCGTTCAAAAGTCCAAAGTCTGGGATTGCCCGAAGATCCGCATCGGGAATTCCACGCAATCATAAGGCCTGGCTTGACGGCAAGACAGGGGAGGGAGGGGGTCAATAGGGAAAGCAGTCTGCCACGGATCACTTAGGTAGCATCAAGACGGGAACAACGCTAATATCGCAAATACCAGCAACCTTCGGCGGGCGGATAGGGCCCAAAAG
>Ga0179591_1379090_pt1 | contig 14854 bp, 15 predicted proteins | sample CZOMad2_1_08_16f_FD_182891 | JGI IMG/M metagenome (GOLD analysis project Ga0179591, IMG submission 182891) | Vadose zone soil fungal communities from Angelo Coast Range Reserve, California, USA - CZOMad2_1_08_16fungal (PacBio error correction) | ecosystem: Environmental > Terrestrial > Soil >...
GGGGGGGGGACGAAGCCAAGAAGCCACAAGGGATCTAAAAAGGGAAAAAATCATCGACGCCGTGGGAAAACTCAAGCACTTCGAGGGGAAAAACGACAGTCCCTGGGAAAAACTCGTACAAAAAAAAGTGAAATCCAAAAGGAGCCAACTTTGCAGGGAACTAGGAGGTCAAAAAGGAAGCCTCGATCTAAGAGGAGAATGCAGCAAGTAAAATTGGGGAAACTTGACTACAGAAGGGTGTCACTTTGCGACTGGGGAAAAATCTGTGCAAGGCTCCTGTGTCTAGGGGAGAAAAGCGTCATACCCACGGGGTGAAAGCTAAAAAACTCCCTAGGGGAATGCTCGGAAGTCCTCTAGGTCTTTTCCCTGTTGTCCCCTGGTGGGAAAAGAAGGCATTGTAAAAGGGGAGAAGAATACCGGTCAGTACCAAAAGGAACTTGCTGGTATGGGGCACATCACAAACCCGCACCGGCGCGCACTAAAAGATCTCAAAAAAAAGATCGAACGAACGAGGAAGCTGCGAATTCATGCGCTATGTCTGATACCTCCCGAGAAGGTCAAGGAAAAAAGTCCTGGCATCCCAGCCCGGGGGCGCCATCAAAAGGCCCGAATCGGAGGGGAGAAGCTCCAGAATAAAAATTAGAATTGCTCTGCAAGGCCGACGAGATGAACGCCAAAAAGAAAAAGCCATGGAGGAAAGATCGGGACTTTTTTGGGATTATATCCTGGGGGGGGGGGGGGGGGGGGGGGTGGGGGGGGGTGGTGGGTGGGGGGGGGGGGAGGGGGGGGGGGGGGGGGGGGTGGGGGGTTTTTTTCCTTGCTTCCGGATCAGTGGATAAGGTTTTCTCTCATGGGTCGTGACCAAGCAGAGGCGACCACTTAGGAACACTTCGAGATACATGGTTAGGGGACTGGAACTAGAAACAAACACATCACACAAGCAGCAGAGCTCATGTCGGAAAGTCTAAAAGAAGGCATGGAGGGAGGTTGAAAGGAGACTGTCTTCAAAGTTAGACCAATCACCAGCCTAGGGCACTGTGGATGGGGGGACTATGAGGAGGAGAGCGAGACTTATAATGCCCGAGCTCGGGGGTGCGAAGGAGGAATCAATCGTTTTGGGGGTAGGCCAAAAGGAACGGGCAAGGAGGCGTGGAAAGAGAGCAAAAAGAGAAGAAATGGAGAAAGCTGCCTGAATCGGGAGCGAACCTGGTACCAAAAGGAAATCTCAGATCATTTGGGATCAATATAAAGTTTCCGCAAGGGGGGGGAGGCGGAGAATTGAAAGGAGAAAAAACGACGAGCTTCCCCCATGGTTGGTAAAACGCAGAGTTGGAGGCCGGAGCTCAGCCTAAATTCCGGGTTGGTGAAGAGCGCCGGCCAGAGGGGGGGGGGGGGGGGCGGAAATAAAGCCCGAGCCATAGCATTGGGTCAAGTGACGGAAGCCAAATCTAAAAGGAAAAAAAGAAAAGAAACTGAGAAATTCGGGTAAAAAAGCCCCGGCGAAAAGGGAATTTCGGGAGTTGAAAGAGAAAAAAGAGAAGGAATCATGAGTAGGAGAAGAGAGACCAAAAGAGAAAGAGAGGATTACTCACGCCATTAGGAAAGTCAGCTGCCTCTGAAACCTGCTAAAAGAGACTGAGGGATCGCGCAGGGATCAGGTGTCTAAAAAAGGCCGGGGGATGTATAAACGAAGATCGGAAAGAGGGGACAAACGGGGGCCCGCGATAAATAATGAATTTACTGCCGAAAAAAAAATCAAAAAATGCTGATCTCAAAAAGGCCTCAGTCGCCAAGAGGGTTCCATGGGGACGTCAAACCAACTAAGACTCACAACGTGCGCTGGACAGGCGATCAGAAAGGGATAAAGTGTCGTGATCCACGAGCTTGAGGCTGGTGAGCGGGAAAAGGCAGCTCGGGGAAATGTCTGCGCGGGGGGGGACTGAGCGGGTGGCAAAAGGGGAGCTAAAAGGTAAAATGGTTGTCAGAAAAAAAAACAATCAGGCCGGAGTCGCGAAAAGAAAGTGAAGAGGAAGAGGCATAGTGACTCGAATATAGGGCCGGCTAGTTGAGCTCCTTTCGCGAGAGCCACCACAATCACTCATGTAGCGGAGTTATGGGGGGGGTTGTGTGGGCAGAAAAAGGAAAACGTGGAAACAGGTTCCGATCAGGCCCGAAAGCCGGGAACGAAGCGCATGAGCGATGAGAGAGAAAAAGGGGGTCTGCGCGGGTTTTACTAACTCTTAGAAAAATTAAAAGTTCACTGAGAGAAGGGGGGGGGGAGGGAGAACAAAATCCAAGGGGTCACGACCCAGAAGAAAATCGCATAAGAAAATTGCGACCTTACGGGACATAATGCCTGGGGGTAGCTGCTAGGTTGGGAAACATCCTAAGAAATGGCCATATCGCTTGCGAAAAGGAGGAGGTCAAAAAAGGGGTCGTCAGCAATTCTCGAAAGTGGTGGAATTGGGACCGCTGAGCTCGGTGTCAGGAAACCAGTCTATTCTGAGGATTCTTGACAGGTGGTCGCATGGGAAGGGAAAATTCCGAGAGTGAAAGGTCAGAATAGCTGAAAAATCGCACCGCAATGGCGGTTCGGGAGGATCGCAAGTTGATGAACGCGGAAGGAACGGGATGGGAGAGGGCGGTGCTCATCCAAAAAGACTACTGGCCCGTAATAGCCTATTCAGGACTCAGAGCCAAGGGAAGTGTGAAAGGCAAGATTTTAAAAACATGCAACCTCCCCCTCGAAAGAGATCTAAAGAACCGGAGAAGAAAACTAGGATAAAGGCCAAAGGTTTTCTCTATGATAAGGAAAAGAGAAAGCTATAATCTAGCATCTGGCCAACTTACGTAAAAAAGGGAAAAAACGTGGAGGGAGGTACGAAAAAAGTTAAGGCCGAAGAAAAACGAATAGCTCTCTAATCTGATGACCAAAAACCTCGCCGCCAGCAAAATTGGAGAGGGGGAAAACGTATACTAAGGAAAGTCTACGATTTTTTTGTCAGGGCAAGGGACCCGATGGGAACTCTAAGGTTAAGTTGCCTTGGTAATCTCCAATCAGGCTAGGAGGGGGAAAAAAAAAAGGGTTAGAGCACAGTCCAGTTGGCTGAAGCCCGTGAAAATGAAAAGCGAGAAAAAAAAGGAGAGAAGAGATATGTTGGTTGTGGGATAATCCACGGGCGGCGCGGACAACGGCAAAAAAAAATCTACAGGAGGCAACCGCACGACAACTTGTGAGTCTGCCGAATCCACACTAAAGAAAGGGGAAACACGAAGAGTGCTCGGCCTGAAACAAAGCCGGACGTGGCCTAAGGCTTAAAAACACCGTCTCCAAATTTTTCGTGAAAGAGGTTCTCAGCGGAAAGAAAAATCTGGGCTAGGAGTAAGGAAATTCGGGAAAAAAAGATCACAAGTGGTAACTGGACGAACGTTTGGACTTGGTCGGACTTTAAAATCTGCGAGGAGTGAATGAAGGAGCAGGAGTTAATCGGTCTGGGAGAAAAGAAAAGGAGGAGAGCACGCCGAATTGTGATCTGTATCTCGTGAGGCAGGGAGAAAAAGGCAAGGGCAAACCTAAGCCGGTTCGCGGGGAATAGCTATACACCTTGAAATCTGGGATCGAAAGACCTAGAAAAAAACATCGAAGAATCGACTGCATCATCGTCATCCCTATCAGGAACAACGCGCGCCTGAGTTTCAAGCTAGGATTCGAAATCGAAAGGGACAGGAAAGGCCCGGATGCAACATGCGCAAAACCAAGAAAATCTCCGCGAAATCAGTCCTGGCTGGAAGGAAAAAAAAGGGCAGCTCTCTCAGGGACCAAAAAACCGGGGAAAAAGGGGCGGCACTGCCACCAAGAACTCCCTACGTCAAAGATGAAAAGATGTTTTAAAAGAGGAGATACCCGGCATTTCTGCCTCGACGGATGGCTGTCAGATCTGGGAGGGTCCAGCAAGCGAGGGGTTCGTCCAAAAAAGAAAAAAAGGAGAGAGGGAAAGAAAAAGTCAAGCGCGTAGACTCAGAGAGAGGGAAAAAAAACGACAGGATCAAAAAGTCAAAGAGAAAACAGGGAGTCGGCAGTTAGGAAGGATGCACGACGTGCGCGAAAAACAAACTAAATAAGACAGAAAGAAGTTTGAAGAGAGAATTGAGAAAAAGCCGGCGCGGAGAGATCTTCGGAGTAAGAAACGCATGGGGCTGATCGAATAAAAGTAGTTTTTTTTTTGGGTGAATGCCAAAATGAACCGTGCCCAGGACCAAGTGGAAATACCGCGCAGCAAATCATTGCAGCGCCTCCCGGAGAAAAAGAGGGACCCGCCTAAGAGATAACGTTTAGAAAATAAGAAATGGGAAAGTTGGGGGGGATCGAAGGTTGGAAAGCGAGTAAGAGACCGAAGAACGAGCTCGCAGTGGGGGACTAAAAGTGTTGAAGAGGGGAGTCCGCGTGAGAAAGACGAAATTCTAGGGGGTATAGAAAGAGAACTGGTCGCGAAGCGCAGGCAATCCGAAACGAGTAGGAAAAAGGAAAGAACAAGGGGAGACCCGAGAGGAGGGACGATCATTCGGTCAAGAATTTCAGAAGCAAGCGCGGAGAGGGGTGAGTAAGGAGAATTAGCGCTACAGAACAAAAAAACAGGAGAGAACTAAAGCAGAGTTCCGGCGCTTGCAAGGAACCTTCTCCAATGGAAGGGAGGAAGAGGGCTGAAAGTCGTGGAGGAGGAAGAATCTGTGCTTCGGGACCAGCTCAAAAAGTCTCGCTGCCCGAAAGGACCTGAGAGAAAAGGATAGTTCGGCTGAGATGCTAAGCGAAAAAAGAAGGGAAGGGTAAAAAGAAAAAAAACGAAATCGACAACGATGCCTTTGGCCGTCAACCCCCTGGCAGGGAAAAAAACGAGGAAGGGGACAACGCGCTGTAAAAGTACGAAAAGGACAACTTGAGGAGGAGGAAAGGGATTCCAGGCGCTTTTCGAGGACTCGGTGAGAGAAGCGCCTGGCGAGACTGGCAATTAAAAAAGGCAAGTGAGCTTGGTCGAAGGCCGAATACGCTAACGTTGGAACTCAAGGAAGGGACAGCTCAGAAAAGGGGAATGGAAGGGAAAGCTCTGTGAAGATCGAGAAAAAGTCAAGACGGAAGGCTTCGTGATCTCCGGCCCCTAGCCCCAAACTAAGGGGGTTTTGTTTTGAAGGCGCAAGAAGAAACCTAAAACAGAGAAGGCAGCTTACGGTGGGCAGAATCACGCTGAAAAGAAGGGGCTGCGTGGGAAAAGATGAGCCGTACAAAAAAAAAAAAATGCAGGTGCGTTTTGGAGGATCTGGTTCGAACAAAAAGGCTAACACACCCAGGAGCGAGGGGACCCTCCATCACATAAGGCCCAAAAAAAAAAAGGGATGAGTAAAAGCGTGAATAGAGCTGGAGATAAATGCTGAAACGGCGGATCAGCTCGGGGGTAGTGACTATCAATCTAGGTTTCCAGTGGGCGTGGGGGAAGGGAGAGAGATGAGACTCTGCCTACGCTTAAGGGACGAATTTGGGTAAAGGACCGTGGTCGGAAGGCAATTTAGGGCTCATGGGACTAAGAGCGCGGGGTCGTGGGGCGAGCGGGTTAGAAGATGCTGGGCTTAAGTGCGAGAAGGCCCGGGTTTTTTCGTCAGGTCTTTTAAAAAAAGAAGGCCCAGGAAAAGACCCGTTTATAAAGGACTTCACAGCTTCTTCCATCGTCCCCATTTTGCACACAAAAAAAAGAGAGAGAGGGGGTGGCCAATCAGGAGTCTCGAATCACGTTTCTAAAAGGAGAGCACTGTATTGCCCCGCAGAAAAGGAATATCACCCGAGCAAGTCAGGAAAACCAAGGTCTTGGACAGGATTTACAATCTTGTAGGGAGGTGCCGAAAAAGAAGGAGCGAGAGATTCTTTCGAACACCAGGAAACTAACAAAGGGTCGAAAGACGGGCCATGAAAAGTAGTACATGTGTTTGGCGGAGGAATCAAAATCAAAGAGGATGGGAGGACACGCTCTAACATGGGGGTTGTGCGATTCTGGTCAAAGGAAAGGGGGTTTCCAGTGAGCGCCGCCAGGAAAAGGACTTCACACAAACAAAATCTCCCTCAACACAACAAAGTAGAGGTGTGTGTGTGCCATAAACAAGTGGAGGAGAGGAAAACTATTGAAAAGGGAAAGTTCTAGAAAAGATCCTACAAATTTGAAGATTTTCGCATTAAGCAAGAGACAAGAAAGGAGGTAACAAAACTATCTCTCCTTAAACAACGAGTGACTCTTTGAAAATCCGAAAACAACCTCGGAAAAAAAAGTTGGGGACAAAAAAAAGAAAATCTCGAGCTAAAAGGCGCTCGTCGGCAAAGACATCCTGGAAAACGACCACGGTTTTTAGGTTTCGGACTTGGACAAGAAAGAGAGATTTGCGATCTCTCAGGTTCTCGGGGGAGAAGGGTGCTAGAATTTGAAAGCGCGCACAAACGATTGGGGAGACTAAAAAAGGGGAAGAGAGTCGGTTGGGCAAATCTTGGAAAGGAGGGCACCCCCGAAGCCGAGGATTTTGAATAAGAGATATAAAAAAGGGCAGTAAACGGGGTCGGGGAAGAAAAAAAAAGCAAGGCCCTTCGGCGCCTCACCACAAAAAAAAGGGCCGCGGAGACTCTCGGCATACCGAGCGCTGGGTCTGGGGATTCGTTTGGTGAAGACGGAAGCACGCTTACGGGAAAGGGCCCTTAATCAAAAGTGGAAGACAAAGGCAAGTAACTGAGACCATCCGGAACGCGAGAGGAAAAAAAAGTCTCGCCGCGTGTCCACCGACCCAAACCCCTGGCGATTTGGCAAGACTGAACGCCACGGAATCAGGATTAACAGATATGGCACTCGGAAAGGGAGGGGCCGTGCCAGGGGGAGAGCGCTCATTGAGGCGCATGGTGCTCTGGGGACTTGGAACACCAAGCGAGGGAAAAAAGAAAAAAAAAGCCAAAAGAATCATAGAAAAATTACAGGAAAAAAGTCCAAAGAGAAACACGCGCAGAACAAAAAAATGGCGAGTCAAATCTCGAAGGAAAAAAGAAGGAGCTCGCTGCTTAAAATTGAATCTTCACGAAAAAAGGGGAGTCAAGCTGAAAAAAAAAGAAAAATCACTAAGACCGGCGTGCTTTGTGCTGAGCGACCATTGGCTCACAGGAGACAGTAAAGAGTCGATGCAGCTCGTGCGCGAGCAAACGTTCTGAGATAATCAGGCCTGATTTGGGGATAATAACGGTCTCGGGCGTGCACTAGCCATCTCAAAGGAAGGTTGGGGGACCGCTCCTGGAAGGAGCGGGTACTAACCTATTACCTAAACAGAAGCTCGTGGAAACGATCACTGAAAAAGAAAAAAAATCTTGGTGGATCGCCTTGGAATAGGTCTCTATCCTCGGAATCTCTAATGGGTGGTGGGGGGGGGGGGGGGGGGGGTGGGTTTGGTTTGAGGGCCTAGATGGGGGGCTTCCGCGTGACTCAATAAAAAGTCCGAGGTTGGTAGAACTAATCAAGAAAGAATCTTGAGATCATGAAATACGAGGATCCTATTGGTTACGAAGCAGATCGGGAACCAGAAGGAAAAAAAGAAGAACATCCACAAGAACCGCTGCGCACGTACAAAGAAGTTGCAAAGGCAGCCTTAAGTACTAAAAAAAAAGGGGGGGGTAGAAGAAACAACAACAGGGGGGGGAAAAGAATAGATGAGTTCAATAGGTCCGGCTATTTCTAGAAAGGAAACTTAGAGGGAAGAAGTCGCGCATTGCGAGGTAGGGGAAAAAAAAACGTAACTAAAAGAAATCGGGGAGAATACCGAGCGCTAAGGAGATCAGAGGGGGGAAGTTTTAAACACCAAACGAATTTAGGGGGATGAGCGACCAGCCAGACAAACACCCCAAGAAAAACCGGAACACATGGTATCCGTCTGAATCGGCTCGCGCAACGCGAAGAAAAAATCGACTGCGGACCTTGATTAAAAGGGGGCCACTATCGGATATGAAACAACCAAAGAAAGGCATTCCCCCCCCAAAACCGCTGTGTGCATGACCTTGAGGCTCGGAGGTTGCTAGACACGACCTGGGTTGCTACCAAAAACAGTCCTTACTCTCAGAAAAAGAAGAAAGGAAAGCGAAAGAGCTCGAAGATCGCAAAGCGCACGTACGGTGAGCGAAGGAACGATCAAACTAAACCGCGTGAGTTTTTGGTTGGGGACCGTCACGAAAGGACGTCGCCGGTCATCCAAAGCAGCCGATCCTGAAACATCTTTATCTTGCAGAACATGAAGTACCGCTGGCGCGTTGTCGCCAGGGACCGACACGATTGCAGTGCAGCCATGACTCGTAATGGTCGCTGATGAGGGTTTTCGAACAACTTAGTAGAACCCAGAGCGGAAAAAGCCAAACTCACTGAGACCGGAGGGTCATAATGAGCTTTTCAAAAGCCCTATTTGCCATAACGCGTGAGAGACGACGTGGGAGGTCAGAGGGGCGGCGGAGAGCAATTAAACGTTTGTCGGGGGTACCGATGAAGGCGAATCAATTCCGAAAAAGCCAGAAAAGGGAGAGTCCGGCCCATGGCGGGCGCATTCTTGAGGGGAAGGAAGGGTCAGGGCATCCAGTCTAGGTCTAAAGATAAGGGAAGACAACCAAGACACTGTGATATAAAAGGGGGTCGGCGGAGGGGCTTGCAGGCTAAAGGCGAATTTGGCGGGCTGTGCTCGGTCTAGGGACCAGGCTGCCCGTGATAGAGGCTGAAAAAAAAGGCTGGGGGGGGGCCCCTCGCACTATTTAGGCAAAAGCCGCACAGAGGGCAAGAATGCGGGGAAAAAAAACAAAGGGGGCTCACGGAAATTGTGAGCGATGACGAGCAAAGGGGGGGGGGGACAAAGGCCTAGACCGGAAGCTTGAAGGAAAGTGCACCGCCGTTGTAGTTTCGGAAGAGGACAGCGAGGGGGGGGAAGCGCGCGAGCCGCGAGAAGCTTGAATGATGAGCCTCGAAAAAAGGTCGAAGGCCGGGGGGACCGTAGCCGAGGACAAAAAAACTCTACAGGGAAGTTGTGACAGGAAAAAGGGGGGCCGCTGTGACGGGGCCTTGGGAGAGCAGAAAAAGGTGTCGGGGATTTCCGGCCAGGGGAGGAGGCACGCGAAGGGGGACTCGTTGGGAAAACCTAAAGGGCAGAGAAAACACCACAGGCCTCAAAACAACAACGGAGGAGGGAAGGGTTGTGAGAAAACTTTCTCGCTGAGGAAGGGGACCAACTTTCTTTTCTCAAAGGTTGTAAAAGGAAGAGACGACACAATGTGAGAACCAAAAAGTCAGTGGCACACGAACACGTCGCGGACTACGCGTGGTTCGAGGGTGAAAATCGGCCAACCGTAAACCACTGTTTCGGGAAGAATCGCGCGGTCGCTCGTCGCACCGAAACTCTGTAAAGAAAGGCGAACAGGGTAAAGGGAGGGCGCTGCTCCGGGGGGGATTGAAAGTGGGCTATGAAAGGGAAATCCCGGGGGTAGGGAGTTACTTATCAGATCAACCGTCAGGGGGGGGTGGAAAAAGGGTCTCTTTCAATAAATTTCGAGGTCGCTGGGATGGTAGGGACCCAATCCTGGGCTGGCCGGGGGGGGTACGTTCAGTAAAATGTTCGCTAGTCTGGGAGAGCAAATCAAAAGTCCAATCGTCCTAAAAGCAGAACTCAATGCCACAAGCTATCCCGCTGCGGATAAAAAACCAAGAACGAGAAAGTATTCCATTCGCGATCTTCTAAAAAGGGAAAAAAGCACCGGAAAGCCCCGTATCAATGGGCATCATCTACAAGCCCGGAGGAAAAGCGCTAGGCTCTCCCGCGGGTCATGTTCCCACTCTTAGGGGGAAGAATTTCTCTTCAAAAGCCCGAAGAACTAAACAAAGGGGTCTCCATCGCTATGGGAAGAGAAAGGGGAAAGGGGGAAATCTCGGAAAAATCCCTCAGGGGCTTCCTTTTAGAATCATGTGTCTGGAAGGGGGGGGGGGGGGTCGTGACCATCAAGCCTTGTCTGCCACCATATAGGGGAAGACCGGGAGGGATCGTCGTAAATGCTCATATCTCAAAAACCACGGCGAAAGAAAGGTCAGGCCCCTGAGAAAGGGGAAAAGCTAGGGTCGCTGAAAGTGTATGATCTACGTCCGCACAAGGCCAAAATCCGCTCAGCAGTGCTTTGGTGAGGAAGGGCTCTCGCCAAAGAGGAGCCCAAGGAGAAGACTGGTCGTATTCCCTCGCGAGGATCTCCCTTAACTTTCGAAAAAAAATACTGGGGGGGTAGGAGGAAAACGGGCTCGTAGAGCTTAATCTGCACAAGCTCAAGCACAACCGGCTCTAAAAATCAACTGCGGAGACAACCGAGGAAAAAAAAAAGCCGCAGCAACTCAGGGGGATATAACGCACGTTTGAGGAATCTCCTTGGGGGGAAACGAAGTTGGACGCGATCAGGAAAAAGGGGGGGGGGGAAGGAAAAGCTAGTTGTCGTGAGGGGGAAGTCTTCTCTTTATCTCAGAGGTGTTGACGCAGCCGGCCGAAATACATATCTGAGGAGCTGTAGCGCAAATCTTGCACTCAATCCGAGGAAGAGGGAAAGGTAAAAAGCTTTTCAAAAACCCGAGCACTGCGCCTAATTCGTTCATCCCGCGGCACGTCATGCAAAGCCAACTAATTGCTTGAGTAGGAGAATACGCCAAACCACACCAACGAGGATGTAATTGAATAAAATAGATTCTAAACACGACAAAGCAAAAAGTCTAAGAGGGGGGAAGAGGCAAACTTAAAAAACGGAATGACGTGCTCAATGATACCGGGACGTCAGGCTCGGGGATGGGGTGAAGAGAAAGGTCCAAGAGCTCCCCAACTCCGGGCCCTTCGGGGAAAGCGAATCGGGTGAATTTCGGCTGAGGTCTAAGCTACCACCCAAAGAAGGGGGAGATCTCAAAGAGAAAGCAACGTAGTTCCTTTAGGAAGGGTCCAACAACAAGGGGGCTTCAGGGAAGTAGGAGGGGTCCCAAGAGGGACCAAGGCGATCTTCGACATGCCCGGCTGGCTGAATTAGAAAAGGTCACAGGAGGTGGGTACCCCCGGTCTATCCAGGTCCTACCTCGGGGAGGGAAAGGGAGGATTGTGGGGGAAGGGTCACAAGACAGCTCTACGCCCGTTTCCTGGGGAAGAAAAAACAATCATGGCAAAATCAGCCACAGGGGAAAGAGCGGGCATCGACTCGGGGAGAGGCGTCCGCGAAGGGAGTCGCGCCGTGGAAAACCAAACACGAGGTTCTCTTTTCGGTTTTGTTGGCCAGGCTACCACAAAGGGGGGGTTCAGACGTCGCCTCATAAAAATCGCGCAAAGAAGAAGCAAAAGAAGGAGAGGCTTTGGCTGATCGTTGATATTCGAGCGCGGGGGGAGTGCCCGCCAGTGAAAATCTCGCATGGCGAATTATAGGGGAATCCGGCTTAATTTTCGACAAGAAAACCCGAAAGGGCCGAAGGGCAAGGCAGAAGCCTGGATATCTCTAACGAAGTTCAAAACAGGTAAAGGATCCTACGGCGCGTAGTCAGCTCTGGGTCAAAAGGCTAGGTTTCTTGGGTCTGGGGGAAATGAAAAGAAAAGAGTCGCCAAGAGGTCGGATGACCGGGTTGGGGGTCTCCCAGTCTGGTTAGAGGGTATTGACTTGAAGCGTGAGGGACTCTATTTTGAGGAAAAATAGCTGAATGACTGCTCGCTAGGTTCATTCTAGCTGCTTTCTTGCACTCCTTTTTTCCCGGAAAACGGGTCCTTCCTCTCGGTGCGGGGGTTTGGAAGGTTCGTTTTGGTGCCAGAATCCCTCGTCCCTTCAGTACTATAAATCTGAGTAAACCAAGATCCAACGGGTGAAACACGGGCCACGAGCCTCCAGAGAGGGGGAGCCACCCAATCGGGATCGATCAATCCAAAGTGGGTGAAAAGATTACGAGACACAAGAAGTGAGATAGCCACCTCTGGAATCAAAGAAAACGTCGGGGGGGTCGTCCAGGGGGTAAAGCACGGGGTTAAACCAGGGGCTCGCGAGCGGAGCGCAATTAATTCTAAAAGGAAAAAAATACAAGGGGCACGGTTTGAAGGGGGATTTTACAAGTGTACCTAGTCCGGACTGGGACCGCGCAACGATGGCTTTGGCAAGCTGAGGGAGAAGGCATGCGCACGCTACTCTCCTACTGTCGCTGATGCGGGGTCACGTGTGAGGAAAAAATTTGAGGGAGAAGCCGTGGATGAGCACAAAAAAGCACAACAACGTAGGAGGAAAAGAGAGTTGGGGTGTTAATCCGGGGGGGGGAGGTCCATAGGGCAAATTGGCGAAAAGAAGGGAAGCGCCGAAACACAGGAGATGAAAAAAACTGCCAAGGCCTAGCGGAAGCGTGCAACACTCCACAGAGGTTCAAAAAATGAATCCAGTCCGCCGGTGCCTCGGCTAGGTAGAACTTCCACCCGCGCCCACTGTCCGGAGGCTAGGCTATATGACGAGAATCTAGCTTAGGGGCAGGAAGGGAAAAGGATTCGGACGAACCGACAAGGGGGTCACTTTTGCAAAAAAAAGAGATTTGAAAGCAGGGGAAGAGTGACTATAGAAAGGGAGGTTCAAAAGTCAGGGTTTGGACGTGATCGATCATCCGATTGGGTGATTCGGGGACGGGTCCCTGGTAGGGACCGGTTGTCCTGAAAAAGGGGGGCAACACACCGGGGAAGGGTGAGAGTCTATACACGGAGGAAAAAACATTGAAGTTCTGGAGCGAACATCCCGCGCAAAAAAATAAAGAGAAATCGGAAAAAAAAAAAGGGACCCAGCGAGCCCGTCCGCCGGAAGCAAACGCAAACGAGCGTCCTGGAGTGTCATTCATTCTCCTCGACTGCAGTGTACCTGATTACAGGCGGAGACTCTCAAAAGGGGCGCCCATCGGGTAACGCCGGGCGACAAAGAAACTCTAAAGCTAACCAAAAGCATTCGAGAAGGGAAGCTGGGACACTTCCGACCCAGGAGAAAAGCCGACATTTAGCGGCAAAAGCGCTATTGTCAAGAGTCTGTTTGAAAGGGCGGATATACAGGCAGCTCGAGTAGAGACAGAGGCGGGCTTTGGGTAGCTTGTGTCTGACCAGACCGGAGGGGTGTTTCAGGAAAAAAGAGCATCGACGCACAGTCGGAAACGCGTGTCGACGAAGCCTCGAACAACACTAGAAAGAGAAATCGCCTGATTCAAAATCTACATCAAAAGGGACATTGTCTAGGAGCTGGAGGAGAACTTGGCACGACGTGAGCTCAAAACAAAACTAAAAAAGAACTGCTTGGTGGGCTACGCTTAAGGGGATCCAGGAGAGAAAAAAGCCGGCGAGGGGATTAGGTCGATGCACCAAAATCCGTGGAAACGCTTCCTTCACTGGCTGAAAGGGGGGGGGGAGGCCACCCAGGGACTATTATAGAAAAAGGGAAAACGAACCCAAAAAAAAAAAAGGTCATTGCCACGACTGCCGGCGCGACAGACCGATTGTCCCCCAGGAATCAAGAAGATGCCAGCCGCACTGGGAGACGGGGGAAAAAATTTGGAAAAAGGTTAAAAGAAACGAGGGAAGCCCGGGTTGGTTGGACGGCCAGACCAAGGAACTCGTTTGCGGAGAATCGGGGAAACAAGATCCGAGTTTTTGGTGGGATCATCCGTCCTAAAGGAAAGATATGAGAGGGGCGTAAGCGCTGCAAAGATTTAAAGAGGTACGGAGCACATATTTAAATCCCCGAAAATGTCCGCCTCATTCAAAGAACCGAGGAAACGTCATTTCCGATTCAGTGGGCATAGCAAATCGCAGGGAAGGTACGCAGGTGATTAGGAACAAAGGGGAAGGGAGAGAAACCTACTCCGAAATGAGTTACTTACCTGCGCTTGCTCAAAAAAAAAGGAGGGGAGGGGGGGTACCCAGGATCCCGGATAGAGAGTCATTGTCTCTTTTTCGTTTTGAAATATATGGTGAGTCCTTAAAAAAGCCAGGGGAGAGGGCTTGACCGAGCGCTAGCGATGAAAGGAATCAATTGGAGGAAGAGGAGAAGACTAAATCGGGGCTGATCTCACTCTCAACCTGTCCAATAAGGACAGCACGATTTGAAACTCAAACAAACTGGCTGAGGTAGGTCCTCGCTCGCAAAAAAAACCTAAACTTTCCAAAGGAGCACGGAAGATGCGGACCTGTCCGGATCTTTATCCCCAAGACGGAATCTGAGGGGGATTTCAAATCCCAAATCCGGGGGGCTAGGGACAATGATTCGAGGGGAGGTATTGGACTGCTTGGGGGAAGGGAGGGGGTGATCTAAAACTTAACCTGGGGAACTACCACAAAAACGCCAAAGGGGAAAAAGAAAGCCCGGATCTAACCCTAGCCTGAGGGCATATGACGCGAAGGATTCGTGAGCTCCTTGAGGGAAAGAACAAGACGGCCGGAAGAGGGAGTGCGTTTGGGTTTTGAATTTCCAAGGGGCCCGCTCATCCACATCTCAAAGCAGGGTGAGATTTGTCCAGAAAAAAATGAGCAAGGCCTTGTGGCAGGCGTAGGATGTAAAATAAAAAAGACAAAGCGTGAAGTTGACTCAAGAGGTGTAGGAGGTCTGGCGAAAGACCTGCTTGCATGGTTTCACATATCGAAACGCACTGAAAAGCAGAAAGGACGCTATAGGTTTCAAATCCCAGGAGGCTATGGGGGGAGTACGGGCTCTTCCGTTCAGAGAAGCCGAGGAAAGGTTGTTCGGGGGTGAAAAATTCGCGAGGCCGAGAGGAGAGGCGCGAGACGGCCGAGTTTCTCA
>Ga0179591_1486900_pt1 | contig 14854 bp, 15 predicted proteins | sample CZOMad2_1_08_16f_FD_182891 | JGI IMG/M metagenome (GOLD analysis project Ga0179591, IMG submission 182891) | Vadose zone soil fungal communities from Angelo Coast Range Reserve, California, USA - CZOMad2_1_08_16fungal (PacBio error correction) | ecosystem: Environmental > Terrestrial > Soil >...
AGTCTCTGCGTGTTGCCATGAGTGGATTAGCTTGCGACCCTGTCATCCCTCGTCTGTTGGTCCACACAGGAAGCCTTGCAGGAGTGTCGTAGCGTCCCGTGGGTGTCCGGCGAGCATAATGGTCGGGTACCCAAATGGCTATCGTCCAGCCTAGATCAGTAATGCAACCGACAATACTGCCGTGAGGTCGAGTGGTGGCCGCAAGAATGCCACGCCCAGATCTGCAAATGCGAGACGCCAGCAAAAGGGGGACTACCAATGCACCGGTGCCCCTCGTGTCCTAGTGGATAAAAGCGCAAGCTGCAGCCGGAATTGACGAGCAGCAGCGGCGACGAACCGCCACTAGAAGCGGAAACCTAAGCCCGGGGGAAGAGGGCCGTCGAAAGGCGCAACCCTGCCAACCAACCGCCAAACAACCACAGCCACATTTGGTATGGGCTCCATGATGGCGCCCAACAATATGTATCGCAAACGCCCCCCGCCGAAACATAAATGTTCGCGTCTGACGTCTGTAGAGCACGCACGATCCACCAAACCTCCCCTTCTACAAACTTCCTGCGGCCGCGGTAATATCCTGCATCACCACTAGGCATCCAGCACCCTAAAACCGAGACAAGTCCCCATAGTCATAAAAATGCCTGTCCGGACACATAATGGCACACCCCGGCTATGTCTGTAACATTTCACATATTCTAAAGACTTTCCCATAACACAGTCTCAGCGGAATAACAGGACCTTATGCATATTCCCCGGCCCATAGCAACGCGCCTCCTAGTGCACGTATTAACCAAAATTGAACAAACTGGGGGGGGTTCATACCCGCGCAAAGGACCGTTCCAATCGTGATCTCACAGTCAACAAAAACACGCCGCTTCGACTCTCTCCAAAGTCCTTATCTTCCGATCGATTCGGTCTACGTCTGTCACATCACCCCACGTGCTCGCGACACTTCCGGAAATAGACCACCCTCTAACCACCTGTATGCACCAGGCATATTCAGAGAAAGAAAAAAGCTCGGGGGTCGAGCAGTACTACCCATTATATATTGTATGCATCGCACGCCCATATCTCCGAAAATCGCTGGCACAACAACACCACAAAAGGACAGCACGATCCTGCACATCCCAGTACACCCATACGGCCCTCCTACTCCCGTCCCTCATGGAGAAGACTCTTCAATGAGATATAAACCAGAACATCCGTGCAATAAAAGATAATTAAGGCTTAGTAAATACCATTCAAGTTGCGGATTTATCTACCTGGCTATGCAACACCTAGGGGTTTCCCCCACGAAAAAAAAGACCCCGGGATGTCACCGCCTTCTAGGCATAACAGTGAACCTAGACAGTACCTCCAGCACCCTTCCCGCAACATGGCTACGTCGTAGGTACCACCCCCTCTCGTTCTCAACATCCTCAACAGGATGTCGATTCAGTCGCTAGCATGGGGACGTATACTCGGCTGGCGGCCATCCCCCCTTACAAAAAAAAAGAGCATCAGATAACCGCAGTGCACCCATACTATACACCTTACTACTCCCCACCGGCGTGACCCGTAATCCCGGCCCTGGCCAAGAACTCGCCGCTTCGCCACCGCTACATCCATTACCCCCCTTCGGTCAATATTAGGTGTGCTTATACCTAGGGGTCTAGGCATGACATGCAATCTTCCCCGCGTTCTGTACCTACCAGTCCCCTCCGTGCAGCCTCGCTCAGCTAAAACTCCAGAAGACCGGACTAGGACTAGCACACACCCTCTCTCATGTTTTTTTTAACCACCCCCGCCTCCACCCAAGTTCCCACTTCTTACAGTCAGGCCCATAGGTAGCTGGTGAGGCACTGAGCAGAGAGAGGCATAAGCTAACCCGTCAAGCGTACCACAAGTTAACTCCCACCAAAAAAGCTGCCCTCATCAAACGTTTGGCAACCAGTGCGCCCCCCGTGGGCTGCCGAGATGAGGAATATTTTTTTTGAGCTGCAGGTTGCAGCTTCCGGGCTTTGTTTTCTGGCCATCGAACTCACCCCATTAGGGACTGACACCCATTATGAAGTTACCGACTCGAATCTCTCTCGTACAGCAGTGATGGGCCGCAGGCGTCAACGCGTACGCGCCATTCCCCCTAGGGTCATCGTGTGGCCTCGGTCACCCCTTAGCGACCTTCACGACTATACCCAAATGTTCAGGGCATACCCCCTGCGTTACGCCGATGTAAGCTAAGTCATTACAATCAACTTCGGTACCAGGTTGAGTGGCACACCTTCGCATACCCCAAGGTCATCCTGCAGACCCTACCCGTCCCTCCAAAACATAGACCCCATCTTCCTCATCCTGATAGATAGGTCATTTCCGAGATCCATATCTCATATTATAACACTTCCTGCTTAGCCCTCTGAATTAAACGCTGTCCAGATCACTCGAAACCCATTTCCATTACACCGGTTAAGTAATAAGGCCATTGCTTCGTCGCATGCCTCGTCGTACGTGGCATTTTTTTCCACGCAAGATAACAGGTACCGATCCAAAAAATTCACTCCACATGCCCATTCAAATCACTTTCCCGACCACCCACCCTCGTCACCCCAGTCTTGGCTACCTCCTAGCACAGCTGCCCGACTCATTATCTTAATCAGTACCTTGATTACTCTACTGCTTCCCGAGACAACATCTCCATTTCCACCATTTAAGTTTTAATTTACTGCTGGTACCTCGAAACAGACATGCCGCGCTTGACCTCCTTGTTGCACTGGCCCCACTCCATCAACATGCCTAACGCTTTTTCTTGGTGGCTTCGCTGTGTACACTGACTACTACTCATCCTGTTCCCAACTCCGCGCTTGGACTAGAGTGTCTCTTTGCTTGCTCTACATTAGTTTATCCCTACACGGCCAATCTGGCTAGTCCGTCCCGATTAACCGGATTGGTTAGCGCCCTTTTCGCAACTCTGTGCGTAATTTCTTCAGCCCAGATGTCTTCGATAAATTGCCGCCCTAGAATCCCTATTACCCCCTCTTCAACCTGTACAGTCCAAGTACCACCCTTACTCGTCTTATAGTTGCTTTACTGGGGCCACGACCCCATACGACTAGTTCGGTATGCCATCAGTCCCTCCCCCATCGTCCAGGTTGGCACTCCTGAAATTACACCTCTGACGAGTCGGTTGACCCCGTAGCGAAAGCGCATCCCTGCAGATCGAACCATCTATATTATTACTCCCTGGGTCCCTCAGTAATCCTAGCGCACAAAGTAGGAAAAAAAACTACGAGATATTACCTGGTCACCAGAGGAATCGGGAGCACGTCCAACTCTCATAACCATATTGGTTTATTACCCATGACGTGTAATCGGGATACCGGCAAGCTCCGATCTCCCCTCTGTAATGGCTTCCAATAAGAGCATGTCAACCTTTAGGCATTTGGTAGCAACTACTTATCGAACATAAGGGGGGCAGCAGATCAACTCCCGATATCGGCACAGATACATCAGAAGCATGGTGTTTCCTCTGGCCTAGCTTAGCGTGATTGGTTGTGCGCAGTGCATTTTGGCTACGCCCGCGTCGAAGAGGGGCTTTCTGCCTCTGCATTAAATTCGGCAATTCACTTACATCCTCCCCTAAGCCGCCACTCGTTATTAGCTGACAAAATCTAGTAGATTCTCTTTCCGGCCATGGGGGAACAATACCCAACACCCCAGCCATCACCAGTCATATATTTCCACAAAACAAGAAGAAAGGAAGCGGCACCTTTTCCTGGTCCCACCCCACTTGGCTCTCGGGTGATTTCAGAAAAAGAAAAAACATATCCCGTTCCCTGTATTCCTAATCACAAACCCCTTCCATCCCAACGCCTCCGCCTCCGGGTGCTGGGCTATATCCTCCTCTACATACTAAAGCGCAGACTATCCGGGACGACACCTATCCACTACAAGATGACTAGTTCATCGCCAAACGCTGCGCGGCCGATGTAAGAAAACATTTACTTGACGCTCACGCTTTGCCACCACCGTCAGAACACCGACTAAATACCACACACTCCCGCAAATACAAAAAATGCTCTCCGTCACCAAATACGGCCCGAGGTCGCGATAGACACTAGTGCGTAATCCCCAGCGTCGCCCCCCACATCCCCTTCGGCCTGTTGCTTCCTGCCTAGCTGGTGTGCCACTACTCAATAGAGCATATCGTGATGGTTTGAATGCGTTACTCTAGCGGCCGGAGGATTGCCATCTTATTTCTCCTACGACATAGGGCAGACTAATGCAGCCGTCGAGTCCAATACTAGGTGCCACCACAGTTTTTCTAATGAGTCGACGGAACTCATCGGAAATCTTTGCAGCCACCAAGACTGTACAGGTCAAGCAGACCACGATATGCTCATAATTGGACTCACGCCTTTCACTCCTCATTTAATTGTGCCACCCGTCAATAACCAATAGCACTTCACACCTATCACGGACGGACTGGCTGCACGCACTCGCGACATACGTAGACCTCTCTCGCTGCTGAGGCTTCAAGGAGCAACCAGGATTTTCGAAAACATTAAGACTATAGCGCGTTTCCTCTAGTATCTCCCCACTTTCTGTAGTTGCAAGGCTCCTTATCGTGCGGCTAGATCCAAAAAAAACTCCTATCTGCATAGCATGCGTAACATCGACAGTAGTTGGAGACCCCATGCACTAGCGCTCCCGCAAATGAGCAATGGCTGTCGGAGCCAACTACCCGCGCGCCGAGTAGTCCTCAAAGGCACGCTTGTGGTTTAATGGCCGCATCAGCCTTCTATCCGTCTCTACCCAACGCTTTCTACCGCTATAAAGAGCTAGGGCAACCATTCACAGTCCGTTTAGCCTGGTACATGGTCACCGATGAATTAACGGTACACTAGGCTTGAGTGCCATATCCGAGCCAAGAAAAAAAAAAATTCGGCACAACGTCATCCTCGTTATTTCAGTATAGGATTTCCTACCATCGAAGAACGATATAATATTGGTATAGCCAGCAACCGCAACTAGGGAGCCTATAAATTCGTAGAAGGGCCAACGCAAATATACATATAGATATGAGATGATAGGGAGTTAGCAAGTAACATCACCTACCGTCTAGACACTGTACGCGAGGCAAGTGTGTCTGCGCTTCCCGCGAACACTATGATCTACCAACTACGCATCACTCTTATAGCTACCATCCACTAACCTGTAGCGTAGGGGAGTGTGCCCATTCGCAAGGAGCAAGCTCCTACGTTCCGTGCTGTAGCACTCATCTTGGCCCCACTCCAGGATACAAAAATCTAGCCACCAGGTGACCCCTAAGGGACTGCCGCATTGTATTCGCCTTTCCTGGTTCACATTAATAGGTAGCCGACCATCCCCACGGAGTCTACCGAGCAGGTAACCACAAAATTTCGACCGGCGTAATCGACATCGCATCTGAGGCACCCGAACGTGCCCGCGGAGATGGTTACGACTTATAGTCACCGCCAGAGCTCTATAGTAGGCCGTAGGGGGCCGGGCAGTTTGTCGCTTTCACCCTCGATAGGGGACAAGACTACTTCTGGACGACAGCTTCAGGGAGTACCTGCGAACAATAACTGGGGCGTCACCCACATCGATGTACAGACTCAAGCTTACTAAACTTACCTACAGTCTGCGAGCTTCCCCTCGTCCATAGATGAGCTCATAGGCGGCGTACGCTGACACCTCCCTGCCTATAGGATAGTGTCGGATTTTGTCGAGTATAGACTTAGCCCTCACATAAGATAGCCTAAGGAGAGGTACCTCGATCCTAGAACCGGATCTAGTTTCAGCATCGGCCCAAGTTTCCCACACCTCTGAGTTCTAGGCAAAAATGCATATACTAGGGCAAAGGACACTCCCCCCAAGCACAAAAAAAAAAACATCTTTATCCTAGCATATAAATATGATTTAACCATTCCCAACGGCGATTGGAGGGGGGTGCTAAATTGATGTGGTCCCCAACAGCTCTCGGCTCAACTCACCACACCTCCGTCTGCTATATCCTTCACCGCAACACATACAGTACCACCCTAACACAAACCTCTACGCCTAGCAATCAACAAGTTAATACTTATAGGGTTCTCCTCGACGTCGCCAAAAGGTCCGTTATAACGACACCCTCATACTGCCAGGTGCCCTCCTACCACGACTCCCTTCCAAGCGTCACGGACCCCACACAGTAGCCGACATTCTAGACTATTTACTAGCCATGTTTCTAACCACTCGGCGCATCATTGACAAATAAGGGCTACTCGTTGGATAAAAAACAGTTACACACCTCCAAGGTCCGTACCTGGTCAATCAGTGCGTATGTTTCGACGAACGACTTCTAATCACTTCGCGCGAACGCTTACTACATGTAATCTCGGTCACGCTATGTCATTTTTTGACCCAGCAGCTCGGCCGCCTTCAGCAGCTATGATATGTCGACTACACCGAATTTGTAACTATACATACAGACGTTAACACCGATACAGGACGGGCAGATCAATATCCCGTCGCGCAGCTCTCTAACCCCTCGCTCTCATGATGGGCCTCCTTAATTCGGCATGCGTCCACGGCACCGTCGCAGAATGACAAAGCTGACACACATCGGGTGGGATCATATGTAAGCCCCCTCGGCTAAGGGACATACTCTAAGTATGAGGGTTTAGGCGCCCACCGTATACAACCCGTTGCCCAAACTACTCTAACAGATCAGTCAGGACCCGAATTGGCGGGGCACAAATTGGTACATGTTCTTATAGTTCGCCGGCTCAAGCCCGTATATTACGACGTCGAGGACGACACCTTACAGCCGAACGCGGACGAGGAACGCCCAGTACGACGTCAGCACCCGGCCGCCCACGCCGAGGCGTTAGTCGCGTACGGGTCGTCTTGTCACGTCGGGCCGGCTAGTTAGTTATGAGCTCAGCGCGACACTAATTCCTAACCGATAACCTCGGATCTCCAATCTCACTACGTCAAGTTCGCGTGCGTCCCATCATATGCCTTAGACATAGCACCCTCACCTACGTGGTAGTCCACTCCTATCGAAGATAACCTTCGCATTCAATATTAGAGGCCTCGTTTGATAAACCGTCGTAAAGGTTCGGTGACAGTCGTCGCCCTACTCACGGGTCACAACTATTCTGACATATATTTACCTGGGCTGCAACCTTCCCTCCAAAAGGGGCCAGAAAGGCCTTCAGGCCTACCAGAACTCCATACCCGAGAATCCGCACGTTCGGCTCTAGCAACATCTTTCAGAAATCTTACGCAAATCGACGCTACGTTCACGAGCGTTATAATGCATAAAAAAGAGTGTAGTACCGATTTTTTTATGTTCTCTCCCACGGAGTCTGAGCCATCTCCTTCATCTATCATTCTCTGATCAGGCGATTGACTTCCGTCACGTACTCTACTGGCTTCCAGGTTGGGGCACTTATGAACGCACTCACCTCTGCAGCAGATTACCTCTAAAATGTAGCGTCTCTAAATTGTAACATTTAGACTAATAGTAAATTGTGCTCCTGCCAAGTGCCACAAGTGGGCGAGGACCACACAACCAGCCTTACCTGCTTCGCTTATCCAGCAGAAACGGGACCTCTCTATTTACTCTAAAGAAAGTGTACCCCAGCCTCCTCCTTTCTCTGCATGCACCCTTCGCAACATTGCACTCATCTACCCTGTCCCCTTGCAGGGCGTTCACTACCATCGTCTGCTCCAGTTGCCACATTAGCCTCTTAGGCCGCTCGGCCCGTGAATGACCACCCGGACTCAATACCTGGCTTGCTCGGGCACATGGGGAGCTGTACCGTCACAGACCTTGAAGCTACCATGGCTCATGCGCCCAGGGAAAAAGAGAAGGAGGAGAGAGCATAAACAAGAACGACCAAAAATTGCACACAACACTTTACAAATCACTCAAACTTCTAAAACGTCCTCCGACTTGCAAAACCCAGAACTACTTTTCGCCGTTCCCCCTGGCGCTGTTACCATGGTTCGATGTATATCCCGTACAGCCGACAATTATGCCGACAAGCCGACATTGGTTCCCCTGTTTACCTGGGGCAGAAACGGCTTTCAGAACTTCGAAGATTAATCCCAACGTCGGAGACCGGAAGTAGGTGTTATACAGGGGTGGGCCGAGTACAACCAAAAAGGCTCTCCGATTCTTGTCAGGGGCCACAGAGAAAATGGCGCAACAGGTGCACGTCAAGTTCGGGGCTACAGCCTCCTCCTTGCGAGCAGCCAGGGTTCTGTACAGTGGTCCGTTTCGTCTCGCGCTTACGACCCTCACCTTTATGTCCTACGCGCCAAACAAGCTCCATCCTGCCTGCCACCCCCACTTCTTACACCGCCTGCAGAACTCAACACATAACACCCTCCGTTCCCTCCAGCTGGCCATTGTCCAAACAAAGAAAAGCCACACGCACGCGAAGGGCGGCCGACGCTAACTGCGCTCGTGCAGAGATCGACAACCTCTGCCATCTGATACACCGGCGACGCTCGTAAACTCGCGCGTCCATAACGTCCGCCATCAAAAGCTATGGCCACGCTAAGCGCCTTTTCCAGCAACGAGATATAGCTAATAACTCCATACTGACCCGTGCCAGCCGGCCGCAGACCATCTCGAGGGCGTTGCCACTCACCCCAAGGGGCATAGATCCGTGCAACAATCCGCATTAAGGCCCAAAACAGCCTCGCGACTTACCCATTACTACCCACATACGTCATCCAAGCTGCGTACTTACCTGCTCGCTTTAACCAACCCGAACTATCCGTCAGCATTAGTCACAATTACCATGATCGAGTCACCTAGTGTCAAGTACCTAACGTTGAGATACCCAAACTTCCCTACTTGCCCTACAAAAAATACCGGGGATCCCCAGGCGACTTCGTAAGGGCAACTTTGGACATTGATAGGCACTCACCTTTCTGGCGTCCGACTAGCCTAATCATACCCGGCCCTGAATGCTCGCAACAGGCTACGCTCCCACTGTATCGTAACGTGCCTCCGTAACTTCTACAGACAGCAAATACGGCGCTACCCCCCTCGCTCCTTCGATGCTGGCTGTCCTTACGAACATCCACGAACCAAAAAAAAGGCTAACTAGTATGATATACTCGTTTTCGCCCCGGTTCACCCAAGAAGGAAAGACCGCGACGCTCACAAAAATCCAGTCAGATAGGGCCCTCACTCAACAAGCATGCTCATTTCGTTACCGCTGCGGGACAGCAAAAAAAGAAAAGAAGAAAAGAGAAAAAAAAAAAAGAGAGAAAAAAAAGGAGAACCTAAGAGAGAGAAGCAAAAAACAAAAAAAAAATCGGCTGTGTTGCTAAACATTCGCACTGGTAAAATAAGGAAACTTGCTGGTGGTCCTTCAAACGGGCCCCTCTTGCAGTGGACGTTGATACAGTGCTACCAGCAAAAAAAAAAAAAATCCGTAGAACCTATTCATCGGCTGCCGCAGCCAGTGCTATTCCCACGTCGCCCGTATACTGGCCTTACTGACTCCTGGCGAAGCATTTCCATTTTTCCTTCTAACCTCTCGCGATTAATTGCACGCCCGAAACGATACATCACTTACCACCACGGCAACCGAGTAAAAAAAAAAAAAAAACGCAGCAACCGATCCCAGTGCAGTGCTCGGGCTGCAGCCCCAGCGGGAACAATGCAGGCACTGCATTCTACACCGTCTTACAGCGCCGCGTATCCGTACTCCATGGTGCCCCGCTTCATGGCCCCAACGTTAGAACTTGCTGCATCCAAACGCGGCGGCCCGCGTTCGTGAAGCCGCATGACTAGTCTGTCAGGGTTGCAGACTTTGTGTACATCCCTCGGGCAAAAAAAAGAAACGTCGACACTCACTCGTCCTCTCTTGAGTTCGTCTATAACCGGCCCTCTACCATCATCCCCACAACCACTTTTTTTTAACAGTCCGTGCTTCTATGCAAGTCGCTGCTTATCTAACTAGCACGACTTAAATCGAGCAAAGTATTACCAACGGGACTCGGTCGCCAGCGCAATGTACGAAAAATGGCGAGCGACACACGTGCCAAAATTAAGAATACTAGCTGAGCAAGGCCATGTAATGTGCAGCTAACCGAAGGTCTTTCTTAATCCCTGGGAATTCGTGACGCCCAATATCACCCAACCCGTCTGCTTACACATTCCGTGAATTTTACCTAAGTATCTTTACTCTAAGGTCTTCCAGAACGATAGTATTTTCAGATGCGTACAGCCGCTCGCACGTTCCCCTACTCTGCGCGTGCACCTCACCGGAGCGCACTACGTCAGTAACTCACCGGCGTCATCCTTATATCCAGTAGCTGATCGGTACCCTACAGTGAATAAGCTCTAGTACAAGGCCGAGGGGAAAAAAAAAAAAAAACCAGAACAGGTCTGACCGATTGCTGGCATAACTGTCCGCGCTTCGGGGCCCGTAGTCGAACGCGACTATGGTTCCCGGACCTTCTGCACAGTTATCCGACGCTCACTATTTGGTAGCAATTAGTCTGATGTTACTAGGGGAAGCCGGGGGTCTGGCGTGGTCTACTGAGCCCTACGTCTGACACAACATTACTTACACTGGAGCCCATAAAACGTGCGCGCGCTTCCACATGGGATGGCCGCAAATGACGTCTTGGGCATGATCAATAAGTATTCAATAATGTGGCTACATAAACAATCTTTCGCCCGGCGATTCTCAGAAAAAAAAAGAAAGCTGACAACAAACACTAAAAAACCACGAGCACACATGACCCTCCTCTGCTATTCATAATACTCACTGTCTGTTCACCAACTCCGTGCCCCATCAGGTATGGTATGCATTCATCCTCGTCAGAGCATCAGACATATGCCCAACAGGCACCTAGAACGAGCAATTCAATACCGATTGTACGAATACGCTATCTAAGCTATCCCCGCACGCCAGGCCACGTAAATTATACTCGGCCCCTAGCCCAATTCGATTTTGACGCTTGGGGTAGCTTCCCGGCAGAGCGGGGACAACGGCTAGCCTTCCCTTCAAAAAAAACGGACACCATGTTTCGTGCCACAAAGTCCGGGTAACCACATATGGCAACTAGTCCCGATTCGCGTAACTAGTCGATTTTGAGTACCCGCAGCGGTACGCTGCAGATACTAACAACAGCCTTCGGACGCTTTGTCCAGTGTTGATGAGCTAATCTTGCACATCGCACATGATCCTCGAAAATCTTCCACCCAGCATATCTGAGGATACGGCCACAATAGCAAGAAACATTGGATGTTTTTAGTCTCTCGTCACAAGGTCAAAAGCTGACGCTGATCGTCAAAAAAAGAAAGAACAAAGTCTACTATAAGAGATAATTACGGGGACCTCAAAACGAGAGGGCCATGCCCTTAACAAGATTTATCCATAAGGTCTCTTTCTTTAGACGGACAGCTTCACCTTATTAATACCTGAATAGAAACGAAGATTTTTGGTCTGTGCTGGGTTACAGTCAATCGCAAATAATATGACCCTCCTCCGAAAACTCTCCAACAGCTATCCTGGCACAACGCGCTTTCGAGAAAAAAGAAAAAAAAAAACGCTCGGTAGATTTTCAACAATTATCAGCCGAATAGCTATAGCTGCACGTATATGCATAATAAAGTAATCACTCAATATGAGCACCTACCAGCACAACCCACCATTCATAGAGCGCGGGCGCACACGACTGTCGCCGCGTGCACCAGCTTACAACAACGTCAGCGAAAAACCGGTAACCCACTGCCAGCTTTGCTCGCACAATCATCTAACAGAGCCTAACGGTCACTTAACTATTGACTGCTAGCCTAGAGGGCTGCAGCGAGGTTCTCCACAGCTCCCGGTGTCCCATTTACGAGATCCAGGTATATGTTACGCCTCATAAGCGTATTTCCGTGTGTGCTAGCCCCACCCGTCCCCCGTCGGAGAGTGAGTTCTGGCCCAGAAAAAAAAGGAAGATCGCCACGAACTACCCTGAACCCTTTTATCCTTTCTGGCCGGTTGGTCTGGTGCGGGAAGGCCCACAACCCCTCGGACACCGTGAAAAGAGTCATGGACCTCAGGCTGAAAGGTGAACTATGCTCACCCCTGAGGGGGGGGGGCGGCCAAAAAACCAACCACGACGTTAACCAGCAGGGGCTCGACAGCGGAGTACGCGTTTCATAGGACAATGGAAGTCGCGCGGTCTTCCGATATAAATTAATTTGCCGCGTACCTTCAATTATGAAGTCACACCTATATTCTGAATAACACTATTTGGCGAACTCCAAGTTCCCATTGCACGGGGCAGGTTATCTTGAGACTTTTCCCTCGTACTTCGCGAGTTGCCAAAAACCTCCGTAAAAGCAGTCGACCACTGCGAAACATACCTGAGAGGCTAACTCCGGTTCCCTTCTGAGCTAAATTCTTATGTCTCAGGCGTTCCATTCGTCGTCTAGCATGCAAAGCGCATCTCAGACACAGTAGTAGGCAAGAGTCAATCTCACAGCCGCTTAGCCCACTCTGCGTATCCCCTAAGTCTGTTTTATAACGAAATCTCACGGAATTTGTCTCACCCATAGGTAGCTCAACCAAAGAAGAATCCCATCCGCCGTGTATGGGGACAGTTAAGACGATTGCAGCCATTATAGGATGACGGCGTCGAACACAATCACTCCACTGATTGATTCTATTTGCGGCTTGCAAACACAAACATTCAACGACCACCGAAAACTGCCTAAGATTAGAACGTCATCTCTGATCAATAAGTCCGGGTGAGTCAACTATTACGCTGATCGCACCGCGCTGGTACTTACGATTAATACATCTTATGCTGCAGCTGGTCCTCCAAGCGCCAGGCGAAACCGGCGCTCATCCCCCGTGATGTAGGACTATGGTCCCCTAAAAAGAAGAAAAAAAAAACAACTCCATATACCCAGTACTACATATGGGCCAGTTACGTCCGCCTAGAGCCCTCCCATAAATTACACTGAGGCCATATCGACGTAGAGGAGCCTTCCAAGATATTGGAAATGCGCTCTGCGGTTGCTCTTTCCGCGCCCACCCGGCACAGGGGGGGGGGTTACCAGAAAACATGGCCAAGGTTCATATACTTAAGCCCACGGACAAGAAAGCGTATCCCGGACTCGTATGTCGTACCCGTCTCCACCTCCGCCAGGGCTGGTGATCTCAGAAAAAGACAAGGGCTGCTTTACTGCATTATCATCCTGTTTATTACCCACGAACTACTCGCTCAACGCACGTGGCGTTCCTGCGTCACAAAACAACACATTAAATATCAACCACGAGGGTCGCCTATACCACCACGGTGCCTTGGAACAGGTCCGCCATAGTTGTTCAACCGAACTATGATCGTACACTAATTAGTGCCGCAAGCGTTCTTACAGATCCATCCGCGCCTATTCTATAACTCCCCTAGCCAACCATGGCTCTGGTAAGCAGCACCCTAACGCTGCAACCCCGGGCCCACGCCCGGCAATATTATAGTTTCATGGGATGTACAGCTGAGCCAGTAAGACGAATACTACAAGGCGTTCTTTGTCCCTGCTAGGTTAGTCCAAGCATTGCCTGGACTGACTACGGCCAGAAATAGCCAGCACCCCGCTCACTAATATCGCATTTTGGTAGTCGCCCGACGCTTTTTCATGACCCCCCGGCCCTAAGGCGAGTAAGAGAACGGTTCGTGTACATCATCTCGACCTCTACGGCCGTTTTAATCCGCATCGCGGTGAGTGGGCTACTATGGTCACTTATGAACTAGTGGACCTATAGTACGCCGAAATTTGTCGTACCTCAACAATGGTACCCCATCGTGGGGGGGGGGGGGTTTCACAGGCTAAGTCCCGCAAACTAGCGCGAGGGAACTTTGTCGCTGCGCGTATATTATCTCGTTCCGACGGAGGTGCTAACATAACTTATAGGTTGCTCTACCATACCAGCGAGGGCGATCTCCACAGTATCTCGCCGAGCGCAATCTCCGGTTAACACCGTATGCCAGACCCGAACCTGCCGCAGATCCGCCGGCAAAGTTCCTCTCGAGCTGCCCAGCTCCAGCCAGTTACCAACTTCCATCTGATGCACACCAGTCCGTATGGCGTAGCCTATCGTTGGGACCTAAACCAATAGCGAGGCAAACAGCAAATGCCTTCACTACCATTTGCTGGACGGGCCTCACACGGACGTCCAGCAAATTTGCCACCTTTGTATATTTCAATCGATTCAGGATCCTTCGCAGGCCATATCGGAGGTACCGTCAGTGCCAGGATAGTTTCTCAACATTCTCCTATAGACAGGGGAAGCAAGGAGGCTACTTGAGACTTCAATGTCACATAGGAAATCTAAAACGCCTCGGTTCGACCGGTGGTACGCGCGACAGCGACCCACTCTCATGTTTGTTGTGAATAAGTACCCGTGATTCTCTCACAACTTAGCCCCGTCCGACCTCCACGATGGTGTTGGAGCCCTCAAAACGAGATCACCTTCGGTGCACAAACAAGGACGAAAAAAGAGGGGCATAACACTTACCAATCGCGCAGCACACAGCCTTTACGCTTTATCCTCAACGCGAGCTGGGACACAACCAGGGCAGTATGATCACATGATCCTGCCCTGCAATTTTATCATATTAAGTCTGTCGACCCCCACAACAGAGAGGGAAAAGAGAAGCAGGCCTGCCGTCACGACCGGCTAACATTACGCAAAACATCCCTTGTATGCATGTTGGCATTCTTAGTAATGGTTTACCGCCAATCCGCAATGAGTATGGCAACCCGCCGCGCTTCTATGAGCGTCTCTTCCTGTCACGTCGTCTAACTGGCGGCAGCTCCTCATACGGTCCCACTCAATCTCTCCGG
>Ga0179591_1302253_pt1 | contig 14852 bp, 15 predicted proteins | sample CZOMad2_1_08_16f_FD_182891 | JGI IMG/M metagenome (GOLD analysis project Ga0179591, IMG submission 182891) | Vadose zone soil fungal communities from Angelo Coast Range Reserve, California, USA - CZOMad2_1_08_16fungal (PacBio error correction) | ecosystem: Environmental > Terrestrial > Soil >...
CCTGGAACCACAGGAAGAATGTATAGGTTGATCTGGTCTTAAAAGATTCATAGCTAAAAAAGCGGAATTTTAGCGCACGCGTGGGGGTTTTTGTATAAACTCGAAAAGACGAATTGAGGAAAAGTGGAATGAAATAGGGAAGACTGTGGGCGCAATGGGGAAGAATGCAAGCTGTCTACTGTCTGGAAGCGGCTAAACAGAAGAATACCTAAAGAGATTTCCGAAAAAGAAGGCGATAAAAACAAAAAACGCCATTCCAGGGGAGGAGGCTCAAAAGGAAAAGGAATGGGCGGTAGAAGGGAGGGGGGGGGGGGGGGGGGGGGGGGAGGGGGGATCCCTAACCCTAGTAATGGGTGTTTTTAGGAATGGCAATTGGTGCTCAAAAAAACAGCGAGCGCGGCGAGAACTTTATAGCTAACTTTTGTGTGGGGGCCCAAAATACCTATTATTACAAGTGCTCACAGATGAACGGTCGAGATCGGCCCCCCACGGAAAGGGATGTCGATCACCAGCAGCAAGCAAAAAGCTCGGAAAAGGAAAAAGAAGAAAGTTAAGGACTAGCCATCTACCTATCCGTGTTTTGGATCTTCTCCGGGGGGCCCTGATGAATCAGATATTCGAACAGGGATGAATGGTGGGAAAGGGGAAAACGACAAGGACTATAGAATTCTTCACGCAACATCTGAAAGAGAATGCGACGGCCTTGCGCTCTTGCATCCAATGATTGGTGAAGGACTAAAAGGGAAGGAAAAAGGGAGGTCCCGAAAAAAAATAACAGCGATCAGGTCGTAGGGGGAACGGGGCCCAAAAGAAAAGATTCTTCAGAGTGGAAGGTAATTAGAAAAAACCTAAAAAAAGGCAGGGAGGGAGAGGGATCTGGGATTTTTCTCTCGTTTGAATAGTATTTGACGTCGCATACAAATACGGAGAAGGGAAATTCTTGAATAAAAGACAACATGAAGGCGAGGAAAATTCCGGATGGACAATTCTGGAAAAGAGAGGCTTCATCCCGATCAGACTCTCAACGTAGGCTTCTCAATCCTCCATTGTTTTCAAAAAACGTAAGGAGAGGAGGGATGGGGGGAGGGGCGACGTATTAAGAAGGGACGGATCAGCGAGACAGGGCTTGGGGCGGTGCCGGTGCGGCTGAGCCCCACTCTAGCTAGCGGAAAGGTCGAGGCTCGAGAGTGATAACTCCGGGGAGCGTCGGGAAGCCGTGTGCGGGGAAGGGTGAGGCCTCGGGCGTGTATTATCTATCGTTCTGAGGATGGCGAAAAGGTGAAAAAAGAAAAAGAGGAATAGGTCGTTAAAAATAAAGCTTTAGCTTGAAGCGATCTCTCTAAGAATCCAGGGAGAGAGGAGCAGCCGGTGGGGGAGATGAGTCGAGACATTTTGTCTTGGAATTCGCCAAAAAAGAAAAATTCGCCCACAAAAAAAAAAGGGGGGAGCATTCCAAGTCACAATCTTCATGGATATGAATCTCGGTCAAAGGTTGAAAGGGGATTGGTCGCGGCGAGCTATTGTCTCTCAGTATACATAGGGAAAGGCCATCTATCCTAGGGGATGAAGGGTGACTTGCTAAGGAGGGGGGATGTTTCAACGACAGCTTCAGGAGGGTTTGATGGAAGGGGGAGAAGCCATTAGTAGGGGGAGAATCGGAACGGAGAAAATTAAATTTGGGTAACTCACGGCCCGCGATGGCCGCGGGGAGATTTTGTTTTGAGCTGGCTCCGACAAGCCATCAGTCGAAGGGGGGGGGGGGGAAGAAGATGGGGAAAACGAGAGGGCATAGTGCGTGTTTTAAACACATCATTTAGTGAGAGATTTTTAGATGATCTGCTACGGAAACTTACTGAATTGAGGAGACTCTCTACGCCAAGGATATCGATGGGAACAGTACTTCAGAATATTGATGAAGAAGACGGATTAGTCATGGAAGGTAACAGAAAGACAAAAAGGCTGGGGAAAAAAACGCGGCCGCGTACTTGAGCTTTTGGAGGCTGAGAAGGGGGGAAAAGCTCCGGGAAGGTAAGTTCCACATCAAATAGCCAAGACTGGAAGAAGTCATTAGGAAGTAAGAGGGCAAAATTTTGAGTTCGCGACAGGATGGCAGGAGAGGAAACAGTTTCGGGTGAAGGGAGAAAAGTAGAGAGATAAAAACAAAAAGGAGAAAAAGAAGCAATGGTACTCCTATTAACCAAAAAAGAACTGTTTAAGAGACTTAAAGCAGGCCTAAACAACTTAGAGAAGGAAGAAGAAGACGAATGGAGGAGAGGGGAGACTGTGTGTCCGAAAAGGACGGCGGAGGGGTTCAAAGGTCGTCTCCTAAAAAAAGGTCGAAAGTCTAAAATGAATAAAGGCGCAACTCAAACGAAAAAAAGCAGAATCAGGGGGGGGAGAATCCTCCAAAAGTCGGCGGGGATCAAAGAGAAAATCTATACAGGGTTGGGGGTTTGGGGTGGGGTGTTTGATAAAGAGAAAAAAAAAAAAAAAAAAAAAAAAAAAAAAAAAAAAAAAAAATGTTTGGGTGGGGGGGGGGGGGGGGGGTGGGTGGTTGTGTTGGGGGTTGGTTGGGTGGGTTTGCGGTGGGGGGGGGGGGGGTTGGTTGGGGGGGGGGGTGTGTGGGGTGGTTGTTGGGGGGGGGTTTGTCTGGGGGGTGTTGGGGGGGGTTTTTGGGGTTTTGGTATTGGGGGGGGGGGGTGTGGGGGGGGGGTGGGGGAGGGTGTGGTTGTTGGGTTTTTGGGTGTGTGTTTTGGTTGGGGGGGGTTTTGTTATGTGGTTTGGTGGGAGTGCTCTACGGGAAAAGAAAAAAGGACGAAAGGCAACGCTGGGGTGCATCAAAAAATGAAAAATGCTATGCGCAAGAGGGTAATCTAAACTCTAATCAAAGGAACATTAGATCCTGGCACAAGACGGCCCTCGAGTAATCGATAAAGAGGGTACGCATTAGGGAGATCTTAGGAAGATGGGCTTATATGAACGAGTCCATCTGCACGTCAACAAAAAGTACCCAAAGAGAGGGGAATTATCAAAAAGGTCATTGGGTGAATGAAAGCCCGTTCAAAGGAGCCCTAACTCATTGACCAATAACCTAAAGGAAAAAAAGAAAAGCGAAATTGAGGAAAGGATACGCAAAAGGCGAAGTAAAAAAGCCTAAGAGGGGGGGGAATGCTCAAAGGGACTTAAACCACATCTTACAACCTCGAGCCGAAGGACAGAATAAAGAGGCTATAGTGAAGAGAAAGTCTCATACTGACTATGGACGGGAGAAAAAAAGAGAGGGACGTCATTAGGAGGTCGGGGAGAGAAAGGTGAATCCACCTGGAGAGTTCTTCAAACACCGGAGAATCTCCAGGCAGTCGGAATAAAAAGGGGGGAGAAAAAAGATATTGAAAGGCTAAATCCCATAATAGACGAAAGAGAGATCTATGCAAAGTGATACGAGACTTACATCGACTAAGGAAGAAAGTCGCAACTTCTTAAGACTAACAAAGAATAAAGCTAGCAGAAAGAAAAAATCTTGTCAGTTCCAAATCTCGGATTTAAAATTTCGAGAACTAAAGGCAACGCCAAATGCCAGCCAAATCGAAAAAGAGTCAATACGGCGAACCGTTCAAACGAAATCAAGGAATTCGGGGCACGTGTGGGAACAAAAAAGGGAGAGCTTATTGGGAAGGAGAAAGGAAAGACTTAAAAATCTTAAAGAGGGAAGGGTCATCGTGGTGAGAAAAAAAGAAAGGAGCCCCTGAAGAAAAGGAGATCTTTTTTAGAGGGAGTAATAAATTTGCTTAGACACCGTCGGGACGGAGAGAGAAGAACTCGGCACGAAGAAAAAACTATAAAAATAGAGTGCGTGGGGCGAGGGAGCCTGAATTCAAAGGAGGATAACTGGAATAGTTGGGGAAAAAAGTGGGAAGTACTTGATTTCTATAAAGAGGTCAGGTAGTACCCGAAGAAGATACAGCGAGATGAAACAATCATTTGGGAAAAGGGGGGAAGAAGCTAATGTCTCGAAGGGATAGGAAGCAGGTTGCGGACGGGGTTATCGCTGGGGAAAAATGAAAGAAGAGAGGACGGGGGGTCTTATCGGAATAAACTTGGAATCAATTTGAGAGATCTAAACGAAAAGCGAGGAGGGCAAGCTTATTGAGGGGCAAAGCGATTTCTTGCGGCTGGAGAGGTTCTAGAAGAAAAGCTGGTGGGCGGGAGAGTAGACTAAGAGAGGTGGGGGGGGGGGGGGGGGGGGGGGGGGTGGGGGGGGGGGGGGGGGGGGGGGGGGGGGGGGGTGGTTGGGTGGGGGGGGGAGGGGGGGGGGGGGGGGGGGGGGGGGGGTGGGGGGGGGGGGTGTTGGGGGGGGGGGGGGGGGGGGGGGTGGGGGGGTGGTGGGGGTTTTGGGGGGGGGGGGGGGGTAGGGCCGAGATTAATAGTGGTTCGTCTTCAACCCCCTTCTATCGCCTAGGGTCCGAGCTACCTTGACGGATGGGGGGGAAAAAAAATTAATAGAAGAAAACAACATCTGCTCCGTCTAGAGAAGGTGTCGGTCTTGATGGTTATAAAAGGGATATGCGAGGTATATCAAGAGAAGTAAGCTGCGGAATCACCATTAAGAAGAGATGAGGGAGAGGAGAGGGGAATCATCGCAAGAAGACGGGCATAAAGAGTCACATCGTATGAGTTAGAGAAAGTATTTTCATGAGAAAAAGGGGCGCTATACTTAAGGTTGGAATATATGCGGATCAAACACCCCAAAGAGAGGGAGAGAAAAGTGCGCGCGACATGAGCTGTGAGAAGAAACAACCTAGAATTTCAAAGGGAAACATATCGATCTCCAAAAACAACGGAGGCTAGATCCTTCTGTAAGGTGTGAGGGACGCTTGAAAGAAAAGGCAGGAGAGAGACCATCGTGACCGAGCGGTTTTGGGATCGTAGAAGGAGTGGATCACCGCAAGAGGATAATCTGAATTAACTATCGAAAAACGACCTTGGTTATGAATTAGGAAGTCGGTGAGAGAGGGAATCGAAGGAAGGCTAAAATACCAGGAAATACTTGAAATCAAAACTAGGGATACATGAAGCTCCACCCAACATACGAAAGAATAAGAAGAAAAGACCGCCCCTTAAGACCGGAAAGAGGGGTAAGTAGTGGGATGGGCCAAATCTGGTCAGACCCGGGAAAGATCAGCAAAGGGAATAGGTGGTAACTGGCATGTCTATGAGTACAATGGTTTTTTAAACCTCCTGCAAGATAGTGAGATAGGAGGTGAAATCGTGCTTACTCAGGCGAAACATTATTGTCGATAAACCAGCATCGCAAAAGAGACAGACAATAGGAAAGTAAACAAAAGAAAACTTTAACTCTCAGGGAGAGGAAAAAAGTCGGAATGCCATTGAGGGCCAATGATGGATCGGTCATAATGACCGAGATATATCGAATGTTGGGGGGAAAGCTTACCCAAAGAAGGATAAAAGCAGATGAGTAGAGATGAGCGCTAAATTCTAGGAGGATTCTACATCAAGTCGTGTAGGGGAAAAACTAGGGGTGACACTAACGAGAGTTACGCTAAACAAAAACTTCTAGGAAGAGGTCGCACGTTTCCCAAAACACTGGGAAAGGCCAGGTGGGGGAAAGACCATCGCAAAGGGTCTTAACGTATGGGACGTAGGTGTGTGCAGACATAGGGGGGTGGAAGATATGGTCAAGGGAGAAAAGACGGTTTATGGCTCGATTAGGGGGTTCACGCCGCAGAAAAGGAATGAGAGCGAGGGTCATAAGAGCTTGATTTAGGAACAAATATCGGAAAGGCTACGGGGAAAATACGGGGTATAGGGGAACTAGAATTAAAAAAAAAGAAAGAATCAAAGAAGAGAAACTTGTGTTCCAAAGGCCAAGGCGGAGCCGAAAGAGAGGAGGGAAGAAATATGGGGACGGAGGGGTAGGAAATTCAGTCTGATCATAGATAAGAAGGTGGTAGTTTCGCGACGGGCAGGGCCAGGGAAATTCAGACGCGAGGAAGGGTTCGCGGAAAGGCGACTGAGAGGGGATACTTGAGAGGCCATTATTGGAAGAGGATGTTACTTATAGTAATGCGGGCGTAGAGGTGAAAACAAAGGGAAGTTAGCCTGGAGGGGTTTCTCCTACGATGGCTTCACACCGGGGAAGTAAGGGGGACAATGGCTATCTGGGGGGACGATCGAACAGGGTGGAGTGACAGGTCAGGACCGGTCATTCCAATTTTCACCGGTAAATCACTAGGGGGCGCCAGGAAAAAAAACAGAGGAAATGACGAAAGGGTGGGAGATGTGGGAGAGAGCGGATTTGGGGTCAGAGAGAATTAAATCTTGACATAAATCGATGATAGAGCATTGATGGATAGGGGGAGGAAGAAAAATTGAGAGAAGTCGTCTTTTGCGTTGGTCTCGGATTATTCCATTATTTCGGGGCTCCTCGTTCAGAGGTAATAAGGGATTAAATGAAAAGGCCGAAGGAGGGGATGGGGGGATCAGGGGGGGAGCTGAGAGAGAGTCTCCGGTCATGAAAGAGTCGAGATATGAAATCAGATGGGCAAATTTTGGGTGATAGGCGATTAGGGAAGAGGACGATTTCGTGAGACATGGCGCGGGCTCTTGCAGGGGATCAAGGGAGTTAAGCGCCGGGACTAGGGAAAGGGAGGGAGAGCGTGGGGGAGGAGAAGTAATCTCTTTTATGAAGACCTAATAAGGGGAAGTAGCTAGGGAAGGGAAGAGGGGCAGGGTGGGTTGGGCATAACGGAGTGACACTTAGAATTTAGAGGGATTGGGAGGCCGAGAATTAGGGGAAAAACACTCTAACGGGTCCGGGGAAAAAACATATAGAGCAAGAGTCATCACATGTACTAGAAGCATGTTGAAGAGGTCGCGAAGGAGGGACATTATCTTAAAAGCGGGGTTTGGGGGGTTGGGGGGGAGAGAGGCAGTAGAAATTAATGTCAAAAAAAGATTGAGGAAGAGAGAGATTAGTGGTGAGCCTGTGAAAAAAAAAAACAAAGGTTTCCCTGGGTATGAAAGGGCCAGGCACGGGAAAGGAAGGGGAAATGCTAGGCAGGGAATATACCTGCGTAGATGAAATAGAGGGTTGCACCGCATGCCGGGACGAATTTTACAAAGTCAAACTAGCTAAGCAAAGAGGGAAAAGAAAGGATAAGAAAGAAGAGTTAGCACGGATAAACAAGAGGAGGGCGAGGGGGATGGAAATAGGAGAACAGTCGGCAGGCATCAATAAAGATAAAGACTACACGATTTCTCGGCAAAACCTTCACACGCAAAGAAGAATGTCAGAGGGGGAATATAAGAAAGGGGGTCACAGAAAGGATGGCTGCCAAAAGAAAATAGTATGAAAGAAAGGGGGAGTAGAAATCACATTATGTTCTCGGCTGAATGATGGATTGAGGACGGAACGGATAGGGGAAAGAGGGGAATGAGAAAAACGAGTAACAAAATGCGTGAGGAAAACATTGAAGTTTCCTTCCAGGCTGGCTGTAGTGCCGATACGCACTCGAAAGCAAAAGACGAGTGCTCTCAAGGTATTGGGAGTAACATAAGAAATCTCCAGGGATGAGAAAGGATCTAGGGCTGCGAAATAGACTGCAGAGGCGCGAAAACCTGTGAGGAGAGAAGGCCTAAAGAAAAAACATGTCGATCTGTGACTACACTGATAATCTGGTTGGAATTTCGGGGCTGCATGGAGGTAGAGAATGGTGGAAAACAAAACTGCTCTATGTCATACTTATCACAACATTTCTCTGATCATGATTTATGAGGAGGAGAGCGCTCAGGGAGAAATCACGAAAAAAAACTACTATAAGTCATCTATAAGACGAAAATCAAAATAAGTGAAGATACGGAGTAAAACAAGAACCACTTAAGGGAAAGTAGGATAAAAAGAAATAGGCCCGAGAAGAAAAAATTCCGAGAGAAAAGTATGGCAATGGCTCGCGCTCTGAAGAAAAAAAATCCGAAAGCGAGCGAAGGGAAGAAGAAAAATACGGGAAAACTTAGGGTTCTTACCGGGAGAGACTCTTCTTGGGAAAGTTGTGAAAAAAGGAGAATCTTAGGAGAAGACTCGGCGATGAGTCAGGGGGACGAGAGTTGTACAAGAAATCAGACGCTGGAAACGACAAGGAGATGTCAATGATTAAGTAAGCGAAGACACCGTGTAGGATGGGGGAGGAAGAATCTACAAAAAAAAGAAGGAGGGACCTGCACAGAAGCCAAAATATAAGTGAACGTGTCGGAGTGGTGCGTGCTCCTAAAAAATAATCCAATGGAAGCACTTTGGGGAGGGGGGGGGGGGGGGGGAAAGGGGTTGGGCGATCATAGTTTTTTTCTCATTCATGTTCGGTCGGCCCAAGAGGGCTTAGACAGCATGGCTGAGAAGCAAAGCAAGAGCGCAGTCTATAAGAACGGGTTTTCTTGTCGAAGTTATTTCTTTTAGAAGGAGGGGAAAGGAAACGTGACTAAAATCAACATCCGGGGCCCGAGAAACGGAGAAGATAGCACATGAACTCAGTCTGGAGGGGGGATCAGAGCGTAAAGACAAGGGGGTAAAAAATTTCCTCGAGTGTGGGAAAAGAATTAGAAAATAAAAAAGTGGACGACTGTTACGCGCAAGAGAGGGGAACGGGAGGTTACGCCAACTCCGGGGTGAGGATTGACCCAACCTCGCTCTACCTTCGGGCACTCGATCGATTGAGGTTCGACGACAGTGATATAAGGAAAAGTAGACTTCGGGAGATGGGTTATGAGGGCGACGGAACAAGATTGGGGGGAGAAAAACGCAGGAAAGAGCTTGGCGGGAAGTCGACATGGGAACGCGGCAGGATGGGCATTATGTAAAGACTGAGCTCAAGAAGGAAGAAGAAAAGAAAGGGGCCTAATTCTAGACGGCGCACTGGCGGAAAGGTTCACAATGAAAAGGAGGAGAGGTTCTCCCAGCCTCTGATAGATTTAAAAAAAAAAAAAAAAAACAAGGAGGGAATAAGGTGCTCGGGAGAAGACTGTGGAAAGAAAAGAAAAACAATACATTGCAGGAGGGAAGTGTCTAAGCGAGAAAATAGGAACAGAAGAGACACAGAAGAAAGGTTAAGGGGAGGCGGAGGAACAAAGGCAAAAGAGGGAACACTAGGTAGAGAATACAGGGGTTAGGATAATAACAAAAGGACATCTTGGGAACCCCAATTGTGAAAAAGACGTAAACATGAATATCGCAATAAGAGCCTGTGAGGAGGCCGACTTCGCCGCTGGTGTAGGGAATGGGGAGAGCGAGCGGGGAGGGGAAAACGTCCTCAACGAAGACAAGAGGCCAGAGGCAGAGAGATGAGCTAAAGCCTAGACAAGAATCAAACGTTTACCCTCTCGGAAAAAGGAAAAGAGAAGTAGTGGGAGGGCCTAAGAAATATTGGAAATTTTAATTCCCGACAAGAAAACGGTCAAAGGACGGGCCGGCTAGATGGGAGTAAGGGGGTCGATCCAAGAACAAGAGGAACTTCAAACTAATTGAAAAAATTAGGAGGACAGAACAGACGAAAAAAAGGGGGGTCGTAACCAGAAGCCACGCATCTATGCCAGTAAGAGAAAGAGGGGTTCTGAGAGCGATCACTCTCCTATTCGGGGGGGAAGACTTCAGACATTGCGAGGAAAGTCGAGGGAAGTAAGGCTGATGGGGGAAATAATGCAGGAACCAACGCAGAGAAAAAAAAGTTAGTGAATCACAAACATCTGAGCTAAAAGGGAAGGGAGGACCCTTGCAGGAGAACAAATTCTTAAGGCCATATTAGATACGACCGAATGCTGCATAAGAGAACACCCCCCAAAGATTCAGGGCTGAAAATTCCACGTTGCCAACGACAAAGGAGTAAGAGTGAAAAAATATCGGCACGTCAGGGCGAAAAAGGGGGGTTGGATGGGGGTATTGGGGTTAAGGTCGACTTAGGGGATTGATCTCAAAAGGGGTTCGCGGAGGTTTCGGCCTCACTTGCAAGACAGAAACCAGGAGACATATGAATAGGCTCTTCAGGAAGAAGAGGAGGGAGTCACAACGACGAAAAAGGAAGGAAATCATAGGCACGTAGATTCTTCACTTCAAGCAATCGCCTGGGTAGGGGTGAAAAATTCCAAAACGGAGAGAGGGGGAGTTTGGGTGGATTGCTTTCGGAGGAAGGGGAGAGAAGAGAAAAGGGAATTTTCCGTTGGAATCGAGAAAAAGGTTGGCAAAACAGGCATCAGAAGTCTCAGCTGGGGGGGGGAGGACGGGCGAGGAGAATCAATGAGAATTGAGCTTAAGTAAGTGTTGATTAAGCGGCAGATAAAAGGATGGACTTTCGAGTAAGTGAGGTATATATAGTTTGATCAGGAGACTGCTTTTATTCGAAGGCCTGATATGAGGGAAAACGCTGAGAGGAAATGTCATATTTCGAGTTGAAGAAGAAAGAGAAAGAAATTTGGGGGAGTCACCAGGGGAGGACAGGAAGACATGCTCAGCCTACGAGTTGCAAAGAACAGATCGGAGGACGGAATCGCACATTTGGAGGAATTGTGGTCGGAAGGGGCGCGAGAGGGGGTCTGGGCAGCTATGGAGAGAAGCGTGATCCTGCAATGAGATTAGACACAGAGAGCCGGAGAGGGTCCGATGGTAAGGGACGAATGCGATAAAAGGTAGATTTGAGGGGGAAGAAGGAGGAGCGGCAGGAGTTGGGGGAGCACCTCGTTCAGATTATTAACAGGGGGGTTCTCCGGACCGCGCGAAAAGGGTTTGGAACACGTCGTCGGAAAGTCATGCAAAGGCAGAATGGAGCCTGAGAATAAAGAAGTCTTAGAACCATCTTCGGAGAGATGTCAAAATAGGTTTGTGAGCAAATCAGGAGTAAGATTTCTAGGACTCAGGGGACTATCAGGTTTCGAGGTCCAAGCAGTCGAGGAACGCTCGTGAATTCACGTGATATTGTATGGAAACGGAGAGGAGGAGTTGACGAGGAAAAGATTTTTTTACTACTGTTCTTTGGCTACTAGGGTCGCTTAGACGTTAAGGAGAGGGGTTCGGAAGAAAGATTCTTGGAAAGCAAAGGAAAGGCAGTGAAACCCAGAGAAAGAAGAGCCCCCTTCTTCTTTAGAGGCCGGAAAAAAAAAAGAAATGGAATTGGGGGCGGGCGCGCCGGAAGGTTCAGGATAGGAAACTTTCGGGGGGGGGTCATATTAACAAACTTCCGCGAAAAAAACTGGGGGAGGGAAAGATGGTTCAGAACCGAAAGGTTGGTCAGGATCCACTGAATCGCAGCGCCAGGAAAAATTTCAATAAAGGTCTTTTACAAACTGAAATCTTCGGATCTGATGTGGGGAAGGAAGACTTAGGGGAAAAATGAGGGACTCGAGAGAAAAGTGAAGTCTAAGGTCAATTCTGAAACAAGGAACTTAGAAGACGAGGGAAGCTCAAAACGCTAAAATGAAGGAAATCAATATCGAAGTCTAGGATCCCCTGCCTGCTCGGGGAAAAAAAAAAACAAAGAGAATGTCTGAAAAAGAGCACGAGGATCTACAGGATGATCAGGCTAAAGCTGGGCCCGCAACAGGAAAAAAGAGCTAAAAAAAAGAAAAGAGGTAACGCGGGGAGCGAGACTTTGTTCTCGTAAAGGAGCTTTGCACAAGTCTGCTAAAGAGTCGACCCCTATCAAACCAATTCCCAAGCCCCAGAGTCATGGCAAGTTGGGGAAGGGAAAGCTGACAGGAGAAGCAAGAAAAAAGGGCCGATAAAAACTACACAAAGTAAAATTTTCTCGAAATGGTCGGAGGGGGGACATATCTACCATGGGGGACAGAATTACACTCCACTCTCATCTTATGTAATGAGGGTGAAAAAGAGGGCAAATGAGCCGAAAACGACAGCCTCTACTCCTCAAACATGGCGAATGAATTAAGATCAGGTTTAGTACTTTCCTGAGAAAAAGCGAGGGGGAGGAGGGCATTTTATGAAAATGACCAATGCCCATACGAGGGAAAGAAAAATGGACCTAGTCATAGAACATTTATTCATTAGAAGCTCGCTCAATAGTATCATGCCGTAGGGAAAAAGACCCTACTATAAGATCCTGAGAGGAAAAAAAGAGAAATGAACGCGTGATAAATTCAGCATAGAAAGGTAGAGGCTATCAAATTCAATACACTACAGAGAACGCTCCAAATAATTAAAGAAAGGGGAATAATTAAAAAAAAAGAAGATTTCATTCTCGCCGACTTAAGAAAGACAAAAAAGACCTTGGAATCTGATAAAAAGAGAATAAAAAGATAAGTGCCATAGAACTTCCCTCTTAGCCTCATGCTTTGGGGGCCTTTGGGAAAAACAAAGGGGGAGGGGGTTCTAAAAAACTTGGACGGGAAGGAAGGGTGTAAGAGAGGGTGGACCTAAAAAGAATAGACCAGACTACCTCGAGCTTCCTATTATCTTCGGGGTCCCCGAATGTACCGCGAAAAAAAACGGTCAGAAAGGACTAGCCAAATAATTAGATTAACAAAAAATACTCAATCAAAAGAACGTCAACTACTGTCTCAGTAGGATAAAGAACTACACAGGGGGGAAGTAAAAATTTTCAGATAGAAAAGGAAAGCAGGATGGGTTTCGACTTGAGGGGGAAATAGGAGGGTCTTCCCTCAGAAGGGAGAAGGACGGCTAAATTGGAGGGTTAGAAAAAAAAGCGCGCGAATTAGACAGAGTGGGGGGGGAAGAACGTAGCGCGGGAATATGGGGACCTATTCATCTATATCTCTTGGCTTAAAAGATCTATCGAGATGGGGAGGAAAATGTGACCCTAGGGAGAGGATCCAGCAAAATTAATCTTTTAAGGGGACCCGATTGTCAGGTCGGCCTGAGTGCTTCTGGTGATCGACACCATAAAAACTTTTTTGGCGGAGGTTCTCAAGAACTATGGGGGTAACTTTAGGGTACATCAGAGGAAAGTGTAGGCTGAAGGGCTATAAATAAGAAAGCTCGCCTTGCCGGAGTTGGGTCATTCCTCCGGGCCAAAGGGCCTAAACCCACGAGGGACTCAGTCCGCGAGGGGTTTTGAGGGTCTCGGTAGATCGCGGCGAGCAGCGCTCGGAACTTTGGGAGCTTTGCGTCGGGTCCAGGTTTCTTAACAGAAAGTTCCTTGGGAGGGCTCTGATACGACTGAGAAGGGCCGGGACAAGAACCAGTATCAAAACAGGCGCCGGGGAGGGGAGATTTTCCTTAACTAAAAGGGGGACAGAATACATTGCTTCCGTGTTCTCACAGATGTAAACACCAAACTGCGCGAAGGTGAGAGGGGTTACGCGACGGCAAGCTCACCTATCAATTCAGGGAAGTGGCACGGGTGATCGATCGAAAACACGGAGTGGAGGAAAAGATCAATCAAGGTCGACTGGGGTAGGATGTTGAAATTTCCTAAATAGCAGAAGAAAACAAGGGTGGCGCAAGGTTAGCACGCGGGGTTGGGGGTTGGATAAAGCTATCAGAGCTGGGAAACAGTCAACGCAATATAGCGCCAGGACGTAATTGAAAGTAGCTCAGAAGCTCCTTGGAAGTAGGAGGGAAGGAAAAGGGGCTAAAACTGTGCAACCAAGAAATGGACTGAGATGGGGCCCGAGAAATGAATGCAAAAAGAGTCCTCGGGGGCCGGCGAGAGATCGAGGGGATCAAACATCAGAAAAAAAACGCACAGAAGAAAACAAAAGCGAAGTAGTTGGGGGAGGGACGTCAATGTTCAAAAATTGAAGTAAGCCCCTCGGAGCGAGCGTAGGCTAAGAAGAAAGGGTTTTCAACAGCACAAAGGGAAAAGGGGGGGGAACTACCCAGTCATACACAGGACGTAAAACGAACATCGCCAAAGTGAGGAGGGAATCAAATCATCGAAAAAAGCTAGGGTCCATTAAACAAGGGGGGACCTAAAGAAAGGGTCAAGAGGACGACCAGGTTGGAGACTCGCACAGCGAACCAGGAGGATACGGACATAAAAATGGGGAGAGGATAGCTGATTTGCATCTGCGAAAAAAGAAGGAAGGAAAGAACACTTCAATGAGCGAAGCCTTGCGCTTCAAAAGTCAGCCCAGGAGGGGGGGGGGAGATACGGAACGAGAACGTGTCAGTTCTACTAATTCGGAAGAGAACAGCCAGAAGGGACTTAGGGGAATTCCCTCAATGGCCTTCAGCGTGGATGAGGAGTAAGCCAGCCAGCTCTCCACGTCTTCTATTTTTGAGTAATTTTTGCTTCGAGAGGGGGGGGGAATGGAGAAAACGGACGGGGATGGGCTTTGCAAGAAAATTCTGTGTGGTCACTCACCGTCATAATAAGGGCTTTGAAAAGGAAAGGGGATTCGTATTGATGGGGGAAAGATCTGAGGAGAAGACTAATACGTCCACGTAGGGACTTTCGCCTTCATCCGAGAGGGCAATGGTTTTCACAAAAAAGAAACTTCTTAGCTATATTTTATTCGCATAAGATTCACTGAGGGGCGTATCAGTAGTGGAAAGAACGGTCTTTAGTTCCGGGGGGAGGAACCATTGGCCGAAATCTTTATTAATGAAGGAGGTCTAGAAAGGGATAGGATCTATTCGGAGTGATATCCGGGAAGGAACTGTGAAGGAGGGGGCTTCGGACGTATCGAAAGGGAGTCGATATAGAGTTCATAAGGATCGTAGAGGGTTTCGCCGGCCCTGAGAATTTAATGTGATCAAGAAATAGGATTAGCGAAGCGGGGAAGGAAATGAATGAAACCTTTAGCACCAAAAAAAAGGTTCGCGCCATACATGTAAATGAAGCAAGCCAAAGATGGGTTAAAATTCCAACTAG
>Ga0179591_1334433_pt1 | contig 14852 bp, 20 predicted proteins | sample CZOMad2_1_08_16f_FD_182891 | JGI IMG/M metagenome (GOLD analysis project Ga0179591, IMG submission 182891) | Vadose zone soil fungal communities from Angelo Coast Range Reserve, California, USA - CZOMad2_1_08_16fungal (PacBio error correction) | ecosystem: Environmental > Terrestrial > Soil >...
TAACTCGAGGATTAGGGGTGGAAGCTTGACCAAGTAGAGGGAGCGGGTGTCTTCTCGAGGCTAGGAGAAAGTTAAAAGACAGGATAGGAAATACAACCACCACTGTCCCCGGACGGACTGGGGGAAAAAAAGACTGGTGTGCGTCTTTGACCGACGACGAAGTGGTCCTAAAGAGCGAGGAAAACCAGAAGGCCAAGAAGTAAGAGGGCAACTTAACGTAATATACCGTTCTAGAAGACCAAAGACGATTGGCGGAATGCAGATCAGGCCTATCGGCAGAGAGAAAAGGGGAATATGGATCGGTAGGCACAGCAAGGGGAGGTGGAGGCCAGGGGGGTCTCACAATAGATGTGAAACAAAAGCAATTACTCAACTCTGGGGGCAGTTACCCAGGGAGGAAAGATCTGAGGAAAGAAACAAATCATTGAAACTTTCAACCGAGCTTCGCCGGGTTAGGAACACGAGGGCGTCTACTCCGGTCAAACCGGGATGGGGGGAGTTTCTTAAAAGGCGGAAAAAAAAAAAAAGGAATGCAGCGAGTGGCCTAGTCAGACGGTTAGAAGGCATCTCCTTCAGGAGCTAAAAGAGCTTGCATGGTCGGCGTTAAATGGACTCAAGCAAAGATCATCAAGAGGAGATTCTCGGAGAAAAGGAACCGGATGGGGGTCTGCGGAAACTTTTTCTCTACGGAAATACGCGACGAGCACGGCAGAGCCCCGAATTCGCGAACCTGATGACGAAGAAGGGGCTTTCTTCGAAGGGAACTGGGGAAAAAAAGTCATAACGTACATTGAGTAAAGCACCTATGCCTCGACGAAAAAAAAGGAAGTTTAGGTTGGCGTTCGCCTTGACGAGCAAGCCAAGGGCGGAGGGAAAGATCAACCGAAAAAAAACTGGGGGGAACGCTTGACTCGCTTTATTTGGCCGCGAAATAAAAAGAGATGAAGGAAAAGAGACTAAAACCGCCGTCAACTCGGGAAAGAGACGCCAATGTCTGCAGCGCGAGGGAAAAAAGCAGATGGACGAAAAAAGAAAGGGGATATTTCGTATACCGAGTATACCCGGGTATTCAGAGGAGGGTAACAAGGGGCAGGGAGAGATCGGGTACCAGCGGATAGGAAACTCGGAAAACTCCGTCTTCTCTCGTAGAACAAGCGATGGGTCAACTCTCTATGACAAACGCCTTTCAGACGGAAGGGTAGCTGCCCTTCAATCCGTTTCGAAGGGAAAGGTAAATAACAAGCAAGTAGGGGGCACAACGGCAGTGCATTCCCTGGTCCAAAGAAGGGCAGATCCAAAAATCAAATCGAAAAAAAAAAGAAGTAAAAGAAAAACATACAGCTGAAAGTTAAGTCAACAGTACAGTGCGAAAAGGCTTGTGCGAGCTGGGGATCATCAATCATCTCGAACAGTGTCATTTGGCGAAATAGACGTCGTGGCTGCGTAAAACCATACTAAAGAGACGCTCGAAAGTTCTCTGGGTCAATATTTATTTCTTTAAGATGTCAAAATAAGCCTTTCTAGTAACACCTGTAGAGAGTCGTGATCCGTCTGCAGGGGTGAGCCCCGCAAAGAATCGGAAAGAAAGGGAGCCGGGAAAAGAAGAAAGGACCTCGCCAGGTGATTCATCTTGGGATTTCGTGACGGATGAAAGATGATGCCCGATGGTTCAGCTGCCGGAGAAAGACTATATCGGAGATCGCGCTAAGAATGAACTTTACATCGACTCTCTCCCAGGGTCCCTATATTCGAGCTCTCAGAGTAGACACCAGTGCTCAGAGAAAAACTCAGTCTCACCAAAGGGTCTGCCTAAGAAAAAAACTAAGAAGGAGTGCACGGCAGGATTCGACGTGGGTAGAGGTGGGTAGCGAGGGAGTCCTTACACAAAGGAGGCAGGGCAGCGTCGTCGTGTTTCCTCATAGGATGCGCACAACAGAGGGGAAACCGAGAGAAAACGCGGACGAGAATCTCGAGGGTAAGATTGTACGAGAGCTCTGGGTCTGACTTACGCGACTGGGGCGTCGTGCAATACGGAGGGAGAAGGGCTCTCTCAAAAACACAGTATGGGGTGAAAGAGCGAGGAAAAAGAACACCGGAAGGCGCAAAGTCAACCGTCAAGGGGAGAAAACGACAGAGAAGAGATCAGCCGAAAGAGAACAAGAGTGGGCGCTGTGTGCGTCGGGCTGGTACAGATGTACATCCTCGGGAAACTATACCGCGGAAGGGCTCAATCAAATCGGAGTCGAACTGACGTAAGTACGAGAGGAGAGGGAGAAAACCCCAATAAAAAAGAAACACCTCCGAAATCAAATCGGGCACTGGAAAAGAAAGTCGGGGGGAGGAGGCCTCAAATTTGGTAGGAGTTCGGCCGAAGTCGCCAGGTGTAATGCCGAATCTCTAAATGGTGCGCAGGCTTCGAGGAACAGCGCATTATGCGAGCGGTACAGAGATCTAGACGGCGTTTTTCAGGAAAGCTTACCCAAGAAACAATCAGGGAATCCGACAGGGGGAAACCGACAAAAAGAAGGGGACTTCAAAAAGCGTGTCTGGTCTTCAACTGGGAAATGAGGGGATCGGAAGGAGAGATCTTCATTGCCTTCGCGCGACGGTCTTCATAAAATCCTGTCATTCTGCTGGGAAAGAAAAAACTCGGGGATGAAGGGATGAAGAATCAAGGGGGGAAAAAAAGAAACAACAGAGTGGAAGCTCCCCGCTGTGGTGTTGACAGATGCAAAACGATCTGGGTCGCGCAACAAAAACTGCGACTGAAAAAAACGGGGAATACAGCTCTTGATGAGAAGAAGGACAATCTCCTTTGCGCGAAAAAACAAGGCCTGTAAGAGGGGGGGTGGTCGGGTGGGCCTAGATTTCGAAGATTACTGCAACGGGGGGCACCGTGCCAGAACCCAATGCACAGTTGGTCCAGAATTGGAAGGAGTGAGTCTCTGAAAAAGGAAGGGAACCAGCTACTGCGCATGTTCATCAGCCGAGTGACAAGGACAAGAAAAATGCACGTGGAGGAGAGAGAAAGGTGTCAGTTTCAACAGAGCGATGGTAGTCGCACCCGGGGGGGAAACCGCCGCTGGAATCATTGTTCTCGGAGCGAATCTACATCCCGCGATCGGCAACGTTGGGGCGAACGCGGAAGGGGGGGCGTCAGAGGGGGAAAAGAGGGGAGGGCATTCGTGATGTGTCGACGGGAAGACTGTTTCTTCAACGCAGGCAAGGGCCAAGACAGCTGTATGAGAGAACCGAAAAAAAACCAAGGTATCTGGAGGGATATCTTCAGTCTGACTGGAACACTTCCTATCGGCGCTAGGTCCTATCATAACTTAAGAAAGTGGCGTAGGTCAGGAGAAACGCATCGTGATGACATCGGGGTGACTCCCGGGAACTTTACCGAGCTCACTCCATCTCTCAGTCACAGACAGGGTAGAGAGGAAAGCTTCTCCCAAGATAGGGGAATCACCAGGGAGACTGAAAAAGCGAGCTCAATAAAAGAAACGGCAAGAAAAAAGCGCGGCCTTCGATTCATTGAAATCGGCGTCAGAAAAAAGAGGACCGAAAAAGGACAATCTCTTTACCCGGAGAATCTCTTCGATCCACGTCTCAAAAAAGAGGAGGAAGACATAAAAAACAGGGCCTCCTAGGTGGTGAAGAAAATAAAGGGCCTTGTCGGAAGGGGATTCTACTTCGGCACGCGGGTAAGAGCCGGGAGACCTGAAAATTATCAGGGATTTGGTTTTAAACCACTCATACGAATTAGTGACAATACTGCTTCTAGAGAACAAGGAGGCAAACATCGGAGTACCAGTGTTAAAAATAGGAGGGTGGAGAAGAAAGAACCGTATACGGCCCGCACACAGGCAGATATCCTATAGAGGAATATGGGCCAACAAGCTCTGGGAGGGTGCTTCAATGAATCCGAAGAAAAAAAAATTCGAAAAAAAACTGTACGTTTCATCTACTTCGAGAATGGTGAGGTCAAGGCGGATAGGATATTGCGCCGAAGGGAGTAAGGAATACTAAAAATGCCAGAAAAGTGTTGAAAGCAGGCCCGCCGGGGCCAGCGGGGCTGTTACTAGCTGATAGAAGGTCGAGTCCAGAGACGACAATCTAAATGTTTAAGGGGGGGTGGGGCAAAACTCCACCATAAGAAGAGGTAATTCTCTCTCTCGCAAAACAAAAAAACACGAAGAGAAACTAGAGAGGACTTCAATGGGGCTCCGGTCAGGGAGGTAAGGGGCCCTCCTCCGTCAAACTGGCTGGTAGGACGAGGAGGATGGATCAATAACAACTACTACTCTGATACGCTTCACCCTTACAAGAGTCCTCGGAAAAAGAACGGACCTGTGTTGTCAGTGGTTTCCGAAACTAAAGGAGGACCGAAACTCGTGCGATCCGGCCGCCGGAGCATACGCAGGCAGCAAAGGCACTTACAGATAGGAGGACCTGGGGTTTCCTCACAGGCGCACAGAGGAGGAGGAGAACGAGAAGACTTCTTCGCAGATCTTCTGGCCCGCTGGAGAGCTAGATAACAGTGGCGGTCGGCCGTAGGGTGTATCGACGAAGATGAAACGGGCGAAAAAATTGAAGACACGGCCAGGGGGCTTCGAAGGAAAGAATTCGTGAAAGACATAGTCGGCAAAAGCATCCTAGGGGAAGGCGCGTAAAACAAGTTGAGAGGAATACTGGTTAGAACCGTGCAGGTTCTCACCATTAGTCACAACGGGTATGCCGAGATTGGGCTCGCGGGGAAATGGAGTTCAAGAAAAGGAGAATAAGGCCTTGAGAAAGGGGGGATGTGTAGGCGAACTTAATGAAAGGGTGGAATACTGATGCAATGCGCAAGCGCCTCATATCATCGGACGAAAAATGGGATCTGAAAGGATTGTTGTAGGGGGATGTCGAGGCCGGTTCAGTACCCGTCAAAGAACACGCTAGGGAGGAAACGCCTGCCTCGGGATACGCTTAGAAAGGGGTCACGTGGAGGAAGTCCCTTGACTGCCATCAATACGGAGGTGAGAAGACGTCCGAAGACCGTTCGACGACGCCATTTTCGCAAAAAGATCGGCCTTCTTCGGACGCAAACCTACCGTCTCTTTCCGAGCAGAATCCAGCTCAGGGAATCGGGAGACGACGATGGAATTGCTTCAGGTCTCAGAATAATAAACAAAAAAGGATAAAAAAATGCGCCTGGAGAAGGCCACTGCAATAGGCACTGCTAAGGGGTCTCGCACACGTAGCCTAGAACGAAAGCAGGGGGTTTCTATTATCAAGAAGAAACATGGGTGCCACCGGCGAAAGAGCATCGTCTCAAATGGGATACCAAGAGCTGACAGGTAAGAAAAAAAGACGGGAGGCGGTAGACTGCGACATTCTATTAGACTTTTACGAAGCGCATAAGGCATGATTGAGTAAGAGCACCGTCAAGGGGACCCCTGAAAAAAATCCGTGTCAGGGGAAGAAGAACCGCCTTACAATTGAGTACAACCTTGAGGGGGGTCACCGGTCAGACAACGCCGTTCAATCCGAGCATCAGCGAGGCGCATCTCAACGAAGAAACCTCGGAGGGATTGTACGTGCGCGAAAGATGTCCCTATGCGTTGGGTAAGATAAGGAAGAGGGAGTACAGAAAACGTGCGCATTCTACAAATTCGTCTGGGAGACACATACTCAGGGGGGTCATACGAGAAAAAAAAAAGAGGATCTTAAAGATTATTGCGCTGGCCGGACAAATGGAGGGAACAAATCCGAGACAGCAGCCTGTAGACAAGGCCGGGGCTTATCTGAAAGACACGTGGAAAAAAGAAACAAAAACGGGAAGCCCAGACGGACTGGGGCCCGCCGACCAGAAAAACCGTCGATAATCAGGGGGGGGATGGGCCGGAAAGGGGGAGTAAGTATGTCATGCGTTAAAAGACCGTCTACGAGGGACGCAAAAAACGAGCAGAAAAAAAAGGCTCGTGTACACAGCGCCGGACCACCATTCTAGGTTCAGTAGGAATAGCAACCGGGAAAGATTGTACAATCTACTAAATAAGTTCAACACTCGAGGAGGCGGACAAGCGAACGCCACAGAGGCACTACTCCTTCTTGGCGTGGAGGGGAATATGGTTCGCCGCTTCCAGGACATAAAAAAGGAGAAATCCGAGGGGAGGGGATCATTGGGGGGGGACTTCGTAGGATGGTTTTGGCCATAAATGAAACACTCTGGACCAGCGAAAACACGCGGCCGGAATAATCGAGAAGTCGAGAAGCCTTCAGGCGGAGGGCTGAAACCTGGCGAGGAAAGTGCTACGTCCTACGCGAAAGGGAAGAGCGCTCAAACGAAGGGGGGAGGGAGACCGTCGCTCGGGAAAACTACGGGCCAAAGCGCCGTCAAGGGAGCACCCGGACCAATCGAGAGGTCGAAAATCTACTCCGTATATGGGGCCCGAGGACCGGGGGAGAGGTTGGGTCCAGATTTGTGCGCTCCAGAGAAGGGGGACTATCCCACATCACGAATGAAAAAAAAGGGAAAGACTACTTCCGTCAGGGAAGCGAGGGATCTACCTCAAGACAAATCGGGCCGATCAGCACGTGCCTTGATTCGGCGTGGCGGAGCTTTCGGCAGCAGAGGGGGGCGAAGGAGTTGTCTAAAAAAAAGTGGAAAGAATATGCCGCGAATTCTCGTGGCGAGAGAGCGGCAGGCACCACTAATGATCCTCGTGCAGGGAGAGGCCGGACGACGGCTGTGCACGCTACAAGAAATAAGGAAGTCATTTAACGAAACTGAACCTTCAGTAGGAAAAGAAAACTGGCGCCTTTCGTTTCCCCCGCGGAAGTCGGGTCCGCGAGAGTCTGGGATTGAGAATCCACTGCTGCGTCGTGAAAAGATCAACCTGCACTTGCTCCAGGCTAACTTGAAGCCGACTGGAGGATGACGTAGGTTAAAAGAAATCAACCTAATGTGAAGTTCAGCGCGTTTGGCATATGCACCTCAGAGTGGTCGGATCCCGAGAAGGCCGGGTCTAAAATTACTGGGTCGAAATGCTTGGGAGAACACAAGCAAAAGACATCTAAGGAAAAAAAACCGGGCAAAGTGCCTTAGACCGCGGGAGTGTGTTCTGACGGCCGGGCAGACGATTACGGATGTCTTACTTCAACGAGTTGGGGACCCGGTCATAAGCACACAGTTTGGGACTACGGGCATTGATTTCGGAAGTCGAATACAAACTACTGTGGAAGGGGGAAATGACGACCTGCGAAATGGGCGGGCGGTCAAAGCGCAGGGGGGGAAAATACAGAAGAAGAGACAAGGGAGCACGCCATCCGCGTCGATGTCAGTGGAAAAAGGCGCGGAAAAATTCGGTGGTGCAAGTGACCATCAGCAAGCAAAAACGCGCCAGGACCTTAGGGGGCGGACGGCGTATTGGGTTTGCTATCGTGCGAAACGAGGGGGGCGGCGCCTTGCCGAAGGTGGACGTGCGGCTTTCGCAATGAGAGGGTCGATTCTCGAGGTCACAAATTGACAAGCGTGCAGAGACCACAAGATCCAAACCATGCTAGCGGGGACGCGAAAGAACGGGTGGGAATCTGAAAACATGCCGTACAGGGACTCTACCATATAAGCCCACGCATTGGCGAAGACTACCGGAGGACTGATTGCACGACTGGTTTTTAGGCCATGGGAGGAAAACAACAGCACGACAAATCGAGAAAACAAGGGTTCCTCTATGAAAGAGTCGGGCCTGAACGCACTTAAAAGGGGAAAGGCTGTCGGCGGCGAAAACCAGCTCGGAAACAAAAAAAAAATGAAAGTCCAGCAGAGGAGGGAAAGATCTCTTCGTCGCCAGGGCCAGACGAGACCAGCCTGAATCAAGGCGCCGACAGGGCGCCGGAAGGCGCCGAGGAAAGGGATCACTTAGACAAAACCAATCGCTGCAAAACGGGTGGCCCTAGGTGGTTAAGAAACTCATGCCTCGAAGATAGGGGGAATCGCACTCCGTTGGGACGAGGGAAAGAACGGGAGGATGGACCCAGGAAGGGGTTTCAGTCCAACACGATGGCGGGGACACATTCTGCCCCCAGATCGGCCCCCGAGAAAGGTCACGGGTACCCGTAGACGGAAGCATTCCTTCCTCTGGCTTACATCCTCAGATAAAAGGAGGAAAAGCATTGGACGCAAAGCATTATGAGGAGAAAAGGAAGAAGAAGAATAACTTTCTATACCAAGGAAAACTACGGAAAAATTACCGACGAGACTTTAATGGCGCCGGCCTCTCGGGGGCGCAACGAGAGGCGTCAGAAAAGGGGGGTAGAAGAAAAATGCAACAAGGTCCAGGGGGGGAAAAAAAAGTAAGAAGACTTGGGATTGGAACACTTCTTCGATCCACAGCTGTAGCCGTGTTTAGAACCTATACTACGCAGGCACTCGAAGAACAAAAAACTCCAAGACTAGGATTTTCTATAAAATCTAACTGATGTCAAGAAGAATCGTAAAAAAAAGGCTTAAGGAGATAGATATGAAGGGGTAACTCCCTTCGGATGGAACGTCAAGATACGGAAGGCGCGATGGGTCTGTATCTGTCAGGGTTCACGGTAAAAAATCGAACGCTGAGAAAGAAAGCCCTACAAACAAAAGCCACAGTCACTGGGAAACACTTGGGGGCATGGGTCGGAGTGGGGGGTGCCGAATATCTTTGCGCCTACAAGAGCGGCGGGAAGAAACCGATAACACACATCCGTAGAAGAAAATACCTGGGGGGGAGAGAAGGGGGTATCTGCGTAGGAACGCCGAATCAGGGGCAACGAAATGGGAGGAATGAGTCGCCTCTTATTATCTTCCGGAGGTCTAAACAGTGGAGGGGGAGGGAAAAGGAGTGGAGGTCAGAGTTACAAGACTCGCGTCATTGGAAGAAAGGATTGGGTTTCGAAAATCTTGCAGTTAACGGGGAAAAATGGGGAAAAAAAAAAAATCCGGAGCATCCGATATCGCACTGAGAAAAAATTTATATGTCGCAGGCTATACAGCTTGAGTTCGGGGCACCACCTTAGGAGAAGAAAAAAGGTTGGAGCTCGATTTCCAGCCATTTCAGAGAAAATATCCGGACGAGAATAACGCACTCCTTGTCATGTAGGGCGATAAGCTGGACACCGACAAAAGGACGTGATTTTCACCCGATCATCGGCGATGGGGGATGCGGCGGGTGTTGTGGGGAGTCCGTAATGACAACACCGATCGAAGGGATAGAACCTCGTGTTCATCCAGCCGATGGAAAGGAGGTGTGCGGAGAAAGGGTATCCAGCGGGCCCGCATGATAACAGATTGAAGGAGGACGCGAAGGGAACCAGAAGAGGTAGGACGAAAAAAGTAAAGATATCGCGCTGAGGAGGCGGAACCTTCGTTCTTGAGCCGCAACTCAGAGGAAGGTACTGTGGGAGGTGAGAACTACCCCCACCGGCTGAAAATTAGAGGGACGTCTCAGATAACATGACCGTATTAGACATCATTTCCGGGAGAACACCGGACGAAAAAAATACTAAAACCACAGTCTGGACGCGCGCAAAAGGACTACTCCCCTCTAATACCCGTTAATGGACTCTGAAGAGAACAGAGGTACGCAGAAAACAAAAGGACAGGTTCTAGAACGGATTTCGGAAAGATCTGAAAAAAAAAAGGAAGCCATGCGAATGCGCAAGAACGAATGCATTAACTGGGGCATTGTAAGGAGGAGGAAAGATGAAGGGAATGCCAGGGAAGGACCTAGGGATCCGGGCGCCTTCACTTTCCGTGTCAGGTGCACAAGAAACGCCTGCCAAGGAGGGAAAAAATTCTGTTCAGGAAAAATCACACGCCGGTGCAGGAAGAGCATCGAAAAGGCGATATCTAAAGAAACACTCCCGCTGGAACGGGTGAATGAACGGGCGAAACGGTCTATTGTGAATCAAGACCCTCAGGGGGGGGAAACCTTTGGAAAGACCTGGAAAGTAGGGTAGCGACCGGACGCGATGCATCATAAAAGAGGGAGGAATGGGGGGCGCGTGCCACATGTAGCTACGAAAGAAGTATCAGGCAAAGTGCAGGCCGGCGGTGAGATGGGGTCAATACTTCTACTTGGGAGTCACTTCATACAAACTGAACGAAATTCACGCCGGGGGCCACAGAAACGACCAAGTCAAGTCTAATTGCGGAGTAAAAGATGAATCCGCTGAGGGGCATCGGTGATAACTGCCGAAGAAAGAGAAAATCTTCAATCACTATTCGCAGAAATGTCGCATGGAAAAGAACATATACAGCTATGTCGACCACCGAGAGGCAGGAAGAGTGAGAAGGAGCCTAAACTCATTAACTACTTATCTAACCAGGGTCCGAAACAAAAGACAAGGAAAGGTGGCACGGGGGGCGGAAGCGTCTTACGTGTCCTTGGTATCGATGTGCGCCTCTTCCTTAGAAAGTCTCCTAGTCAATTGGGGAGACGACTTCTTCGGATGGACCATAGCGTAGCAAAAAAAATACGGGACCAAGTCCTAACACACTGGGAATCCTATGGTATTTTCGAGAATCTCCTCGGTTTAGGGGGGAGGGGTCACATGGGGACGCAGAAGACGTAGGGCAATAAGAGAACGGGCATAGAGATAAACAACACTTAAGAGAAAGAGAAAGAGATGCAAGGTAAGGGAAGGGAAACTGACGGCCCGTCTCCGTCAATGTGAAAAGCACCCAGGAAACGAAAAAAAGCTCGAAAATAGGAAAAATCGCCTGCCTAGTGTGAGAGACTTTGACAATGTGGGGCGCAAACGCGGAGGGAAAGCGAAACGACGACTTCGCAAATTATCCTGCAAGCTCGAAGGCCGTAAGATCGGAACATCTGAGGGAATACACGACCAAAGAAAAGAGACGAGAAATAAGAAAGTGACAAGGGTACGGGAGGAGTGTTATCTTTCCGATCGGGGTAAGGACGTAGTCCGTAAGGGCCAAGGTGGACATAGAAAGAAAGAGGAGCTCGGGAAAAATCGAAATCGTCTCGGCATTGCCCAGAAGGGCTGGAAGCCGGCTGGAAAACAGATGTTCCGCCGCTGTCACCTGACCACCAACCTTGCAAGGGGGTCCAAAAAAAAAAAACACGAGGGATAGACTTTAACGAGGGCGGTCGGCTGGACTAAAAAAACGGAGGGTGAAGGCGGGGAACTCAATTTAAGGAATGATCAATCGCGACTCGGGGAACAGCCGCTGCGAATGCCAATCGGAGGGGAGAAGGGAAAGAAGTCATAATCGGAAAAAAAACTAGTTCAAGATAAAAAGAGTGTTAGGAGAGGGAGACTCCCTGTCGTCGAAAATACGCAATGGACGAAATGGAACACGTTGTGAACGCTAACATGAGGAAGAAAATAGGAACAGAGACTTTAGCTTTCCACTACTACGTACCGTCTTGAAGTGGGCAAAGAGTCGATTCGGCTCACGACGAACTTTGAGGAACGAGAACAACATGGAAAGTTGGGAAAGAAAAAAGGTCGAGCAATGTTCTCTGAAGGACCAAACGTGAGGGGCAGGGAGACTACCGAAATGAGATGTCCGGAAAACGAGCCAGGAAAAAAAAAGTTCCTTTTTTAGAGACGGGTCGAAAAAAGACATTGTTGGAATCGCGGGGAACTACCTAGAAGAAAATATGGTGTGGTCGAAAATTGACATACGGTTCTCTTAATCCACCCTCTCGCTCTTCGGCCCGTCCGTCAGGGGGGCAAAGGAAGCGGCTGACGTGGGGTTCTCTGACCCAGTGGGCCAGAAAGAGCCGGAGTCAAGAGGTTCGATTCGGGAGCGCGAAAGTGAATAGAGGGGAAAAAAAAGGGACCATACCCAGCGCTGAGCGGGAGCTCGCAGGAAATGACTGGGAGAAAGTGGGCAAAAGATCGCGCGAATCTCTACCAGAAAATAAAATTGACGGTTGAGGAGAAGCATATGGACGATATTCACGACGGATTCGGACATCTTTAAGACAAACGCCCAAAGAAAACGATAAGGTGGAGAGAGAAAACGAGGCAGCGGCTCCGTCCGCTCTGTAGAGGTAGCGAACAGCTATAGGACGAAAAAGCCAGGATTGAGAGACTTTAACGACGATGCCAGCACGTAAAACTTACATCGCCTCTCCATGAGCAGGCCGTGGAGAAACTGAATTCGGACGAGGTAGCAAAGAGGAAAAAACGGGAGAAGGAACAAAGAGAGCACGACAAGGGGGTTTCCTCAGAGGGGGGGGAGAACTAGCCAGTGTACGTCCCGAGGGTCTTGTGAAGAGGTAGAAGGGTTGGAAAATCTAGTGGGGGGGCCCACGAAAAAGAATGTAGGCAGTACATTCTTTCTTGGGCTCGACAAGCCCAGGGAACATGCGGAAAAAGCGGACCGAGACAGGGGGTGTTTTACCCAGAAAAGGAAGATACAATCCCGACTTTGCGACAAATCTATAACGAAAAAGCTATCTGGCAAGCCACGGGGAAGGAATTCGGGGGCTAAAGGGAAAGACAGAGAGGTCTTCTTTCTAACCACAGGTCATTACGAAAGGGATCTCAAAGTGCGCTTAAAGGGTGACGGCCGGAGGAAAATGCCGCGCGTGGGTAGCGCCTACAAGGGAAAGTAAGAAAGGACCTGGACCACATTCACCCATTCCGTTCACCCAGTACACGACGGGAGCGAGTATCGCTGATGTCCTTGTCGTGTTAAACAATTGGAAACTAACGCAAGGGAAGCGGACCAATCCGCGCCTTAGTAGGGCCTAGCCAAGCCGAAGTTCATCATAAAGACTCTCAACAAAAAGATGAGGAAAGAGAGGATGAAAATGAAACTTGCGGAGGGGGTACTATCAATAAGAGAAGGGCGGAGGAGGAGTTCGAGGCGGAGATTAAACAACACTGGAACATCACAGTAAGAAGATTTTCAAAAAGAAGGTACACTGGGGGTGGGCATGGGGACGTCGGGGTGCGTAAGACGTCGAAACTAACGGCGGCGATCCGACGCCTCAAAAGCGTCTCAACCGCAAAATGAATAGAAAGGGGGGCGAAGAAAGCAGAATACTCAGGAATCATCGCCTAATCAGGACCAGTTCGCGGACAGAGCGGGTCATGGCCCAGCCGGAGGATATCATCACATGGAGGGAGGTGTAATGTTAGCAGAATGTAAAGAACTAGGCCAACAACAGGTTGTGGGTAAGCAAATGAGGGAGCGACTCCCAGAATGCGTGACAGAAAGACGTCGTTGGGACAGCGGTACATCCTATCGGCGAAGCACAAACGCGTGGAGATAAGACACTACAGGAGGGAATCTGAAAAAAAAAAAAAAAACGTCAGAGAAAAAAAAGGGTACGATATCCTTCTATGGGATCAGAAGGGAGAAAGGGATAAGAAGGAATAAAACACCGCTGCATGGAAGGGAGCGGTGAATCAAGGGCCATGGCGAGCAAAGAAATATAATAGGAGATTTTAGCCGGATTTGCGGAGGGGGGAGCACGGGCAGCGAGAAAGAAAACGGCCCGACTAAGAAGCAGTCGAGAAACGGGGGCTCGAGGGACGCTGGGAAAATTTGATGGAAGCAAGACTTCGTGGGAGGCCTCAGAAAAAAAAGTTTAGGAACGAATCAAAGAAGAGGTTTTACCTTACGAGCCGGCAGAAACGAGGCGATGCCCCAAAATCACTTGAGCCATAACGGATCGCCTGGGTGGGACGAAAAGGTTAAAAAAAACCTGCTGGAAGGGGGGCGTGGCAGAAATGGAAACGATTACCTCTATCCAAATCACTACCCTCCGAAGGAAAAGCGAAGACCCAGCAATCCCAACTAATAGCCGAGCAACGCGACGATGGCGAGGAACCAGGGAGGGGAATAACCTGATTGGAGAGGGACTGCAACGGCGCTCCGGTGACCCTCAGAGAACCTGAATAAAGAACTAAGTACTGGAAGCTCCGAACATTGCTTCCTGTTGGAAGCAGCAGGACCGGTCCATCGCAGGGTAACCAACCGCGGGGAAGCGACAAGGGTCAAGGGCGGTTCTTGCAGGGGGAAAAACCAGAAACGACGGGAATATGTAAACCGTTGGCTTGGGGGGGAGTTAAAAAGGGCACTCACGGGTAAAGGCAAAGAAGAAAGCTAGGAGACTCGAAAACCAAGAACCCTTAGTGAAAAAGGAAAATGGAAACATAGGGAAGGTATGGGTCTGGTTGGATATCAGCAGAGGTTCTAAAATCGGACGAAACCTGGAACTTATGTGAGCGAAGCGGGGCATCTGAAGCAAAGCAAGCAATAGTTGAAGTCTCTGGACAACCAGGATTCACCCTCATCAACTCATCAAAAAAAAGGGCTAGGAAGCCGGGTGAGAGTCCCGAGTACTACGTTTATTCCCTTCAAAGAACGAAAGACAACCACATCAAAAACCTCAATATCTATCATCTTAATAGTCGGTCGAGGGAAAATTATAGGCAAACCATTTTGGTTCGGGGAAAGGAAAAAGTCGAACAGAAAACGAAAAATCAGAGGAAAAAGCGAGAACTCTGCCAGCCCTAGCCTAGCCGAAAGAGGGCGTCCATGGCGGAACCCATCTTGGCTCTTAACAAACAAGAAAGGGTCGTCCCAAAACTCTCCTACTAAGGCTCCTCCAAGTACGAAACCTAAGTGAAAGTGAGGAGTCGCCGGCGGAGGGGTCGGCGCTTCACGACGCAGCAGCCGAGGATATTTGCGCAAAGTAGGGATAGGGAAAAAATGAAGAGGAGCGCAAATCGGGGACCCTCGAACCGGGAAAGAGATCGAGGGTACAATGTCGCATCGGAGAGGAATATGCTTCCCCTCACCCCTCGAACTGGGAGACTAACGGGAAGAAGGGAGAGAAAGG
>Ga0179591_1340199_pt1 | contig 14852 bp, 14 predicted proteins | sample CZOMad2_1_08_16f_FD_182891 | JGI IMG/M metagenome (GOLD analysis project Ga0179591, IMG submission 182891) | Vadose zone soil fungal communities from Angelo Coast Range Reserve, California, USA - CZOMad2_1_08_16fungal (PacBio error correction) | ecosystem: Environmental > Terrestrial > Soil >...
ACGACCTCTCAGGAATTATTATTTCAAGGACATGAGCGATAATACGTCACCCCGAGCCGGCCATGAGCCCAAGAGATCCACACGATCGCTCGGTTCAGTTGACATCCCCGAGTTGATCGTCGAAGCACAGGAAAGGGGATAGACGGGAGGTAGTCAACGACAAAAAAACGAGACATGAACAGAGGTCGACTCTCATTGGCTGCGCAACTGCTCAAGGTCTTAGAGGATCGAGGAGACCATTAAACGAGGGGCGTCCGCTCGAAAAGGGGAGGGGAGTGGAAAGGGGACTTCAAGTCAGTCGCTCCAAAACACTCGAAGATGATGGATCCCGAGGCGCGCGCTAGATGCTGTCAGCGGCCGGCATCGTGACTCCGCATGCTCGACAACAACGCAGGGACGATGAAGGCACTCCCGAAGAAGAAAGTCCGGCTACGATCACCCAGATGACATCATAGACGACACCGGCGAGTAACCGCAGCTGGCCGGCAACTCCGGGACAGTTTTGGCCAGTGCTAGACCAGATCGTTCACTGGTGTGCGATACGTCATCCGGGAATAGTTGGATACAAAAAAATGCGGAGAACGCAGCTACATCAATATCAAAAAAAAAAAATCAGTTCTCTTAGGGTCGAAAGGAGGCCAAACCGGAGGAACGGGCTATGGCCAAAAATTCGAAGGCTGGTCAGACCTGCTCGGCAACCCTTTTTGTCGCTCAGCAACTCGCGGTTGAAGACAGAGGAGGGTCAAAAGTACTAAGTAAAGAGAGAGCTTGATCCGCGCGCTCTCCTGGGGGGGCGACTTGTTAACCATAACAAAAAATAACTGGGGGACGAACAAAAGGCGTCGGGAAGGGTAGTCACCGGCTCTCTAACAGGACCCGCAAGGCACCGTTACACAATCACATCGTGAAATTTGCTTCTGTGCAAAGGAAAACCTCTAAAAAAACAGATGTGCTCCAGCAATCTAACCAAAAAAAACGGGACCGCGAGAGCTCGAAAGAAGACCCTGTCATGGAGGCCTGAAACTTCAAATGTAAGTGAAAAGACAAGAACTACTCTTTCCTGACTGTGTCCGCCTACCAAAGCTGTAGCGAGGCCGACTACCCGAAGGAGGAATACGGCAACGAAGCAGCCTAGCAGAGCCAACGACGTCTACAGGGGCAGAAATCTCTTGGTGGGTACCAAGGGTGAGCCGAGGGCGTCTACCAAAAAAAAATTGCAAGGACGACAAAGGGCGGGATAAAACAAAAACTGTAAAATCTCGCATGAACACCTCCGAGCCAGAGGTACGATATCCATAAGAATTCGTATGACCGTCGAAAAGATGGAGGAAGAAAGGAGAACTCAAAAAAACCGTCCCCACGATCAATAAACAAGGCGGCCAAGAATAGTCTATCATTACTAAAAAAAAAAAAGCTATGTGGAAGAGACGACACGAGCGTCTACTGGTCGGACCGACACAACCAACAAAAAAAAACAGGGAGGAGAGCATAAACATGCTTTTGCTGAAAAAAAAGCCGGCCGTCGGCAAAAGGACGACGTCCAAAGCACACAACAGGGTCTCTTTCCCGAGGTCGCTGACGCCGCGTCGCACATAATCAGAAGGACGAGGACAAAGGAAAATGGGTCGGAAGGTCGCGAACGGCGAGAAAGCCTCGGTAAAAAACCCCGCACAGACGTATAATAGGCCTCCACTTACCTAGATCAGCCGGTTATCGCTCAGATAAGATACGGAAAACAAATGATGAGATGAATATCGAGCGAAGGCTACCAGAAGATGAGTGGAGCAGGTGATCAGGAGGGATTCGAGGGAATCTTAGGACCGAGAACGTCCTGGTCTCGCAGATCACCTTGAGGCAAGAGCGTGGCCTCGAAGGTCGATCGTTAGTTTTCAACGGCAAGAACGGGGGGAGCGCCGTTTTTGGTGGCACATGCGTGGGACAAGAATGTTGCAGTAAGGGGAAGGGGCAGCCCGGCGATCGGCAGGTAGTCTTTTCCAGCCGTCTGGAAGCTCCGAAAGGCTGCTTTTTCTGTTTGCGTCGAAAAGGACTCCCGAGAGGGTGTAGCTCCGACAGCGCCTGGTCACTTGCTCAGGCTCGATGCTTTGAAAAAAGAAAGCCCTTGGCGTCAAAGATCTCGGACGGCGGTTGGGGGGGAGCGAGTCTCTAAGACCGCCTTGTCTCCTGCATCTCTAGCGTCCGAGAGTCAGAGAATAGATAATCAGAGGAAATCAAACGGGAACGAAGATGGCTTAACGAAAAATTTGTCGGAACGCGGCTGGGACTTCCTTGCCCTTTGGCGAGGTCGGATTGGTCCTTCACCTTGGGAGAGACCCACCGCGAATGATTAAGAAATAGGGGAGAAGTAGTTGAAAAGTCGTAGCTAATCGAGGTAGGAGCGCGAGTACTTCTGAGTGATCTGGTAGGAGGGCCGATCCAGCGGTTCGAAACAATAGGGGCAAACAGGAGCCCACCGCGGGGGTTCTTGTCAAAGGGAAAAGGTGCCGGGATTTCCATCCACTTGGGTCGGACGAGCGAGGAAAAATGGGGGGGTACTCGCTATTGTTACAAGAGTCACAGAGGAGTTTGTCGAGGAGCGGCCCAGGTACAGGGGGTGAAGGGTGACGCCCGCCTGAGGTCGAGTTTCTTGACTGGCGTTGGAAAGATCTCCGACGGCCAACGCCCGAGCAAGTTGAAAATATCGCTAGCGGCGACTGGTGTTTCAAGAGGCCAGTAGCTGTAACGGCTAATCGTCTACAATTGGCCGCAGACCTGTAAGAGCAGAACGAATATTTCTGGACAAGGAGATCAGTCTCTAGCTGGACAACACAAGGTTTCCGTGAAGTTAGAAAAAGCCTGGGCCCCTTCTGGGCAGGTAACCAAGTCTGCAAGTTCGCAAGAGAGTCCTCGGGGGGAAACAAGGGCGAGACTACTACTAGAAGAAAGGGAAGTGCCACGACGTCTTGTACTAACGACTAGAAAGTAGGGAACGGTCGAAACACGTTTGCGAAAAAAATAGGGGGGGCCGGGGTTTCTCTCGAGAACCAGCACAAGCTGAATTCTTGCCGGATCAAAGTCGATCGTAAACGCGCAGGGAGAGTGGATACGAAGGGCTGAAGGACTTTGAGGTCGTGATAATAGCCAGGACTTCATTCTCTTTATCGGGTTGGGGGTAACTTCATCGACAGGGGGAGAAGGTGAGAGTCTGAAAATGCTATCACGATGCAAAAGCCCGAACGCACTTTCAAAAGCTGCACGTAAGAGATCGATCTGGGGGGATCCATCAGCTCGAAGGGCGGACGATAGAGCAATGACGTTGAAGGTAAGGGGGAAGCGACCGCCTGTCTGAAGTCCCTCGAATTTTCTCACTCTCTACTAGAGTATATACAATCAAAGCTTGAGAAAAGATCTTCGAGTGAGGAAAGGTAGCGGTCAAACGGAAAAAGGCTTGTCGTGAGAAAGGGATCAGGACTTGTCCTGGGCTCCCTCCAGGGGGAAAATTCAACCAGAGCGCACTGTATGGCATCTCTTTGGGCGATGCGGCTAGGCGACGTAAGGAGAAGGGAAATGAGGGCCTGTTGTAAGATCTGGGAGGTCGGGAGCACTCAACAACAACAACGTGTAGGAAATATAGAGATCAAAAGGCTCGCGCTGGAAAGGATTCACACGAGTGGGGAGACATCAAGGAGAACTAAGGCGACGGACAAGAAGGAGAGACCAGTCGCTCGAATCGGTGCAGTGCAAAAAAAAAAATTACCTCTAGATTGATACCATAGTAGAGGGGGGAGAGGAGGAGTAAAAGTACAAGACCTATAACGGGACACCAAGAGATCTCACTTTAGACCGAGCAAGCTGATCAAGGAAAAGGGACAATTGTCGAGGAGAACGAGTTCCACAAACAGGGGATTAACTCCGGCAACTTCAATCATCCTCTTCCGCACCAGCGAGGGATACCAGAGGTAAACGCGCTCTCTTTCCTGAAAAAAAAACAAGGAAGGGGGCGGCATCAGTGGATCACAGTTACTCGAAAGGAAAATTCTCCGGATCCTTCCGAGAAACTCAACGCCGACAAGAGGGATGCAGTAATGAGAATGAGCACATGCGACATCTAGCAGTGACCGTAACTAGGGGTCTATCGCATGCTCGGCGTCAGTCCCTCAAAAAGGGTGCCTCAGGGGGAGATCGCAAGGCTATCAACTAGCGAAGGGGAGACTTAGAGACGTAATCTTAGGAGGTTTTCAAGAAATGATAGAACCTTCTGAGGAGCAAGTCAAAGTGACTCTCTAGACCTTAGAACTCTAGTGTCCGTACAGTCAAGAGAAATTTAAACAAGAGGGGGGTAGAATCTAAAGGCTCGGTTTCAGATGAGAAGTCTTCGCGGTGGAAAAAGAACATCTTCTGAGAAAAGGAACTGGTAGTCAAAAAAGTTTGGAGCTTCAATATCTCTAAAGGAAACTATAAGGGAAAACGGTTACACAAGGTCAAAAGGAACTCTCGGAATGTCACGTCTAGGTAGGGAGGAGATCTTAATCGCTAGAAAAAACTACGCGAGGGCATCTTGAGAGGAAACTCCCGGAAATTCTAAACGCTAAAACTCCTGGACTATCGAAGAGACACCACTAGTACCTCAAACACGAGTCGCGAATCCATACCCTGAATCTGGGGCCTGCCGGGGGAACTTTCCCGACAACGACTCGTTCGTCTACTCGCCGATTCCTACTACAACTGGGAGCGAGGGCACGACAACGACGTCCGGGGGGGGGGGTGCGAAAGAATCAGAGGAAACTAAAAAAAAAAAGAAAGCAGTAGGCTACAAGCTCAACTACGGGACCAGAGTTCAAGAAATAGGGGGGAAGTGGTCAGATCCAGGGACCATAAAACGAAAGGAAAAAACCAATTTCACTTATACAATACCTCCAACAAAGCCAGAAAGATCACGGCCGACTCCTAATAGATCTACTCACGTACGAAAGAAGTAGAGATAAGGCTCCAATTATTGTAGGAAAGCACTCGAAAAAACGAAGAGATAAGAGTGGTAAAAGCAAGATAGATCAGACAAGGCGAAAAGCTAAACCCACTCTAAAGTAAACGTGATGTCAGGGAACCGCCGGCCAAAAAACATAAGATGAGAGAACAAAAGGTCAACCTCTGAAAACTCCGACGCGAAAACTCTAGAAGTCACCGGGACTTCGTGCGAAAACTGGTATAAAGAAAAAAATGAGAGGCCCCTCTAGGGGCACACGAGGGAGAAAAGGGAAGCGAAACAGGAGATGAGATCTGTTTTTCTTAAATTGTCTGAAAAGGAGAGACAGGGGAAAAGCACGTCCGCCCGAATCGCCGATCTGCCAGAGATATAACTCTCTTGACAAAAGAAATAGAGAGAGGGCAAAAAGGTGAGAGAAAGGGAAGAGATTCCACAACAGGAGAAAGATAAGGCTGGCGCTATCATGCGGCAAGCGAAAGGGGGAAAGGGGAAAGGGAGGGAGTTGAGTTGAGATCCGGCCATTCTGGATTTGAGTCTTTTTTGACCCTAAGAAAGCTAGAACGAGAGCTTGACCTAACCAGGAAGTAAGAGAAGGTATCGTCGTTTCTACTGGGCCTGGCGAAACGGGTAACTCCCTGGGGGGGGGGGACGATGCCGGTGTCACGAAATGAGGGAAAAGCCGGCCACACATGGCCGCCGGAAGACACGTTGCTTCAATTAACGCAGGCTGCATGTCCGATCTCGAGAAAGGCTGACTTTTTCAGGGGTTTTTCGACGAGTACCGGGAGGAAGGGAGCGAGTCAGAACAGCGCCTGAGCTAAGCAGAGGCGGTCGAAAAACAAAGGGGGGAGGAAGGGATCTCTTCGGGTTTGGAGGAAGATGTAAAAAGCCTTGGCAGTCATCTACCTGGGAGGGGTCCGCGGTGAAGAGAGGAGAGGACTCGTAAAGTAGAGGACCGGGGGTACAAGTTTCGGAATGTCTTGGGTCGTAAGGTAGAGGGTCGACTAGCTTCGTTGTTGGAGGGGACCAAAGCGACCGGAGGTCGGGGGTAGACGTAGTTGATAGAAGAGAAAGGCTGCGAAGGAGCTCGAAGAGGGACTAGTGTAGAGGGGGGGGTATTCGTAAGCGCAGCCATTCCTTTGGTAGGCAATCTGGAGCAACAGACGTCGTCGTTAGGGGAGGGCACGAAGATGAGGTACTTGGTAAAAAAGAAGAGAAGGGACAAGTAGTTATGGGTAGAAGAAGAGAAGGGCGTGAGGAATGAGATAGGGGAGCCTGATCGTGGGGGGTCGTAATAGGCCTCAAAGAGCCCATTACGAAGGTTTCGTGTGAAGTTCAAGAGGCCGGCTTTATAGGGTCGGGGAAGACGCTCCGTTTACTATCCAGGAAATAAGGCCGTTTAAATTATCTCGATTCGGCGGGGGAAGGTTTCACCGTGGAAAAAGGGAAAGCGGAGGAGTCTCGGTCGAGCTAACTTTCCATAACCAGGAAGAGTGCCGGAGTAGACTAATATGTCGAACCTGATCCAGAAAGGAGGGAAACCCATGGTGCCGCGCAGGCAAAGACTTGGGGAAAGAAACTTCGTCTTCAGGCTTCGCCATAAGGGTAAGTTCGCCGTCTCACAACATTTTGATGTGCCGAATGTCCGGTCGAGCAAGGGGTGGAGAAAAACGACTCAAAGATGACGTCTCAGGGGGAAAAAAAGGTCGAAAAAGGGTCAGCACTTGCTCGGGAACAAGGGCACCGAGGGAACGGAAGTCTATCCGCGCATGCTAAGGGGAGGAAGCCTCGGGGGGAGGGGGGTAAGGATTCTCTCTTAGGGGGGGTTAGCACTTACGGACTTCAGGAAAGTATTCAACTGGCTTGCCCAAGAAAGGCGGATCATGAGATGCTTGGGGAGAAGGGCGGGGAAGAACGGAAGAGACCGGGCCGACCTGGACGGGGGGCAACATCTAGAAGCCCTCGGGAGAATCAGCTAAAGAGTGCTTATCGAAAAAGAAAAGCGAAGGGTTCCGGACGGCGGTACTCGATGGGGAGGAGGCCCTCGTTCATGTTTCCCTCGACGTTAAAAAAGTGGCTCAGAGGAAGAGACAGGCTCCAAAGCCGATCAATAGATTGTGTCTAAGTTCTGTCGGGGTGAACACGCGATACTGGAATGGGGAAGGGGTTCAAAAGAGACGAGGAAAGACCTTATTTGGAATTCAAAACGGCCAATATCGAGGGAGCAATATGTGGGGGGGTCGATTAGGGGCTCGGGGTGGAAAGGGATTTATAAAGGAGGGCTCACCAAGGGCAGGGAAGATCTTCATCTAAATATGGGGAGAGCAAAAAAAACGAAGGAGGCGGAAAAGAGGATATCACGGTCGAGGTGAAGATCAGTAAACAGACCGTGGGGAAAAAAAGAGAAGACGTCTAAAAGAAAAGCCTCGGGAGAAGAGTCGAGACCAGGCGCTGGACTCTTAAACAGAATTAGACCATCGTACGAGGAGCAAACAAACAGATCTATCAGAAAAGGGACAGGAACGAAACGCTAGAAAAAGGAGACCCGGAGAGGGGAGAATCTCAGGACTCCTTTCTCTCAAGAGAAGCAAAGCGCGACGGCTATAAAATGAACAGGGTGCGCAGCTAAAAAAAAAGGAGACTCCGGGAAACTTCAATACTCAGACTCAGAGGGACGCACTCGGAAGGATGGAAAGAGAGCATATATGGACGTGAACAAAGGAAATTCGGGGAGGGATGAAGACTGTACCGCATGAGAAACTAAACGTGTTGGCAGGAGGGAAGGAAAGAGAGACATAAGTTTCAGGAAGTCGGGGAACAAAAAAAAAATAAAAAAAGGCGCGATGCCGACAAGGGAACCTCACCCAGAAGGAGGAAAAGTGCGCGGATCAGGGAACGCCGGTGACAGTCTGGGTTGTTCGGGGGAGAAAAAAGACCGCAGGTAGACCTTGGGAGACGGGAAAGTCAGAGTTGGCGAAACAAACGAATAAGAACTTCAGAAAAAGAAAAAGTTTGCATTCCTCCCTGGGTACCTCTGGGGCCGACCTGCATAAACAGTATAAATTAGGGGGGGAGCACGAAAAGGTCTCTTCATAACGGCTAGAGCAGGAGATAGGGAGGGTGTCCTAATCTCTGTCTGAGGGTTCAAGAAAATGTAGCAAAAGGAGTCGGCTATAAGCAAATCTCAAGTGAGGGCGAAAGGGGAAACCAATCACTCACAAGACTCTAAAGCAATGGGAAAGGCGGGAGCTGCTTCTTCCGGAAAGTAAGTCGGACTCAAAACTACGACTCCCTAGAATCGGTTAGATCTGTGAAAAAACGCAAAGAGGACTCGGTTCATTTTCCAAAGAAAACGAGGGGAGAAAGAAGAGCTCACCATCGCCGAGTACCCACACCAATCGAGCATATGGAAAACCATCTGCATCGTGCGGGACATCCAGAGGGAAGGAGTTGAAGAAAACAATACGCTGCTCGGCGAATTTTTTAGCCTGAAAGGAGCAGAAGGCCAGAAATACACGCGATGGGGCAAGGACTCTAAGTCTAAAGAAGCAGAAGAACGAAAGCTCAAAAGAGTCGAAGAAGAGGGGAGAAAAGAATGTCGCGGGGGAATAAAAGGGGGAACATATGATCTTCGAAAAAGAACTCAAGGGAAAAAAGGGAAGAAAAGAATAAACCTCACACTGAGAAAAAATGTCCAACGAAACTTCCTAGAAGAAGAAGAAGAAGTCTCTAAGACAGGGGAAAGATCGGAGAATTCTAGATGACCCTAGCCAAGTATGTCGAATCAAAAAACAGGGGGAAAAACGAAAAAGAAGTGCCCAATGGAGTGCTCCAAAAACAAATCTCGGAGGGGGAAGAGGAAATCAGAGGGAAGCGAAACAAGAAGATAGGCTTCGACTTGGGGTCGCAAAAAAAAACACGGCAACGGTGGCGATTAGCGCTACCATGGGGTAACGGGAAACGTCAAAAAAGAAATCTCCTCTTCCGGGGACGCATAAAGGGGGAGAGTTTCTCAAGGAAGCGACAACACCAGGGTTTGGGGGGTGGGGACCCGGGGAGGGGAGAGGGGAATCCGACGACAACCGACGTCACCCGGATTACAGAGAGGGGGGTTATCAGAAGAAAAAAAACAGATGCTCTGTCCAAAACTAAGGAGAGAAGGGAAGACTCGATCACCTCGCAAGGTCCACTTCACGGGAAGGCGGTCGCGCGATAAAACCACAACGTAGTAGAGAAGAGAGATCTTCAGAAGAAAAAAAGAAAAAGAGAACCTCTTTAAGGAGTCGGAAGGGGGGGGGGGGAGGGAAAAGAAGGGACAAGTCGTTTACTTGGGGGGGGGGTGACACGATAACTTCCTTAGCGCGGTCGCGACCGGGATTTTTCCAGAGAAAAAGAAAAAAAAAAAACGAAGAAAGTGACGTCACGAAAAAGAGGGTGGGGGAAAAAGATGACGGTGATCCCATCTCAAAACCCCTAGCGTATCTTCAATTGGGAAGAGGGACAAAGAGGGCCTTCATTCTCGATACATAAGGAGGGGGGAAGGGGTGGAAGGAGTCGAGAAAGTGAAAAAGGGTAAGGAGGAGGGGTACATCGGAAGGAAGGAAAATGCGAAAGAGTCTGGGTGGACTACAGCCAAGGGGGGGCGAAAAAGCTCGGGTCTGTTTTTTGGAGATTGTCTGGGGGGGAGAAAGAGTCTGCGAAAGAGACCTGATCTCGTCCGCGGAGTCATAAATCAGAGGTCCTCTAACCGAAAGGAAAAAGGGTCAGGGGGGGAGCGAGGGAGTCTGCCCTTGGCGGAGAGTCTGGGGCCTGAACCTTGGTACGGGAACGCCGGCCTGGGCCGTCTCGGGGATACTGGGGAGAGACGTACTCGGCGAGAGTCGTCGCGACTCAGAGTCTACTTGAGAGGCGGGAGGAAGGAGGGACCTCAGACTAGACTGGGGTGGAGGGCGGGATCACCCCGAAAGACTACCGGACTAGGCAGGTGTCGTAAGTACATCCGGGCAGCAGGGAAGGAAACAAGGAAAGATGGTCTTTACTATAGGGACAATTTCGTTATGTCAGGAGGATAGGAGCTGGGTGAGGAAGGAAGAGTCGTGGGAGGTATATTACCGAAAAAAAGAAATTGTAGAAGGGGATTTTTCGATCATAGCATGGGAGGGAAGACCTGGGACGATACTACTACGCATGAAAAACGCCTCCTTGGACCATTGAGAGAAAGCTGATTTCAAATTCTCAAGGAAGGACTCGACGGGAGCTAGTTGGACAGCTGTTTAGGGAAAGGGAAGGCTTAAGGGAGGAAGATGAGACGAGAATCAACGGTCTCGATCGCACCACCCGGGTTGACAGGAGGAAGTCGAGCCCAGAAGGTTGGCCTGAGGGAATCAGGGCTGCCATCTCTGGGAGTACTCTGGGGAGCCGAGTAAACGGGGGGAGCTTCTTTCTTTGATGTAAGCCGAATTTGGGTCGAGCATAGGGAAAAAAGTACTACACGCTGATTGACGTCGTAGGGAAAAAAAGGCAGGAGATCGGATGGTCGCAGGGAGAGAAAAAAAACTACAGTGCACATGATCAGGGTGAAGGGGGAAAGTCCTTGCAGAAGAACCGCATCGGGGAAAGGGGGTTTGAGGGGATTCTCGCTGAGTGGGGAAAGTCGCCGGACTGGAATAACGTATTGAAGGCGGAGAAAAAAAACTGCATAGGACGGGTCACGGGGATTCTTGGGATCAAATAACTAACGCCTCAACAAGGCTGTGTCAACGGCAGAGGATCATCTCGGTAAGAAAAGAGTACTAATGCTTAAGAGCTGTAAAAGGTGAAGGGTTTACTGGGTAGATAAAAAAACCCGATAGAGCTCCGAGTTCATGGGGAACTCAGGAAAAGAAAGAATGGATCAGACTGGAGACAAGTCTATCGAAGATACTTTCTCTTGGTGACGAAGGGCTCGGGGGGATTTGTCGGGGGATACGTCTACTCAGGGGGGTCCGTGGGAAATTGGGAAGAGAAGAGGAACGACGGGATTTAAACTGCATGTAGAGGAAGTTGGAATAAGGGCATATGGAGTGGGCTATTCGGATCAGGAGGGGTAGCCTTATTCTACAAGGAGATCTTCAGGCCATAGGTCGGTGATACTCTAAAACAACAAAAAAATAGAGAATAAGAAACTGAATCGTCTCTTGAAGAGTCAAAAAACCGGGGAAGGGGGGCTAAGAAAGGATAAACTACTTGGTCTACCAAAAAAACCGGACAGATCCCAGTCGGACGACTCGTTGCAGTGAAACAAATGTCCGCGAAAGATTCAACAAGTACAGGGAAGCCGAAGCGGACGGAACAGAAAAAAGAGGACTTAAGGAACAAAAGAACGTACGAGAAAACAAATGCGAAGGGAGCGAAAGGAAGGGAGGCCTCGGAGTCGAGGAGAACGAACGGACCCGACAGAGCCGATGTCAGTAGCAAGCCTTAAAGAAGGGAGAAACACGGATCCAGGGGAAAGGGGAAACGGAGCTTATGTATAAACGCAGGTTACGGAAACCACCAGCGGCAAGTGGAAGGAGACGGCATAGGGGGGGAAGGAAGGAAGAGACCGACCCGTTTAAATCCTGAGAGGAGGGGGGGGAAGAAAAGAGGGGCAGGAATGCGCGGAAAATCAAAGAGCTACATCTGCCGTACTCGGAGAACCGACCTCAAATAAAAAAGGAGACATCGCGTAGTCCAAAAAAGGTGAAAAAAAGGCTGGGGTCTCGAGCAGGGAGAGAACATCCTAGAGGAGGGATACACTTGTGCTCTACTTCATGATAGAAGGTGGTCGCAAAAATACGACAAGCCTTCGAAAACATCAAGATAGAATCATAATAGAAATGGAAAAGAAGAAAACTAGACCTCTAGGGAACTACCTGCAGCTCTGGGACTGAACCTGCGCTTCGGTTGCCTGCTCATCTAGGGGTGTAAACCTCTCAGAAAATACTAAGAAGGCACTAGAGGAAACCACGGCTTAGAGGAGAGTATCTCCGGACTCGAACGTGCGCCAAAGGGGAAAAAGGGGGGGGGGGGGGGGGGGGAAACCAACGGGGGAAAATGAGGGAAGAGATCAGGAACTTCTTCAGCTGCGCTCTATCGAACGGTCTCTCATCTGGAAAAAAGATGAATCGGAACAGCAGGGGCAAGGTCTTCGGGAAGGTCCTCACGACAACGATGGGCTCAAGAAAGCACAAAAAAAAAGAGGAAAGAAAAATCTGGAGAGTCAAAAAAAAAAAAAACAGACCCTTCAGAGAAATGTAGGAAAGAAAAGACGACGGGACGGCGCTGGGACGAGTGCCCCGAAACTAGAGAAAAGACGAGAGCCGCGATCAAAAGAGGAGACTCGCGAGAAAGAGGCTAAGAACTTACGTCAAAATCCTAAGGCGGGGTCTGAACCCAAGGTGAATATAGAGAGTCGACGAACGCAGCAATGGGGAGAGAACCGCGGACTAAGCGACAACCCTTTTCAGCCGGAAAAGAGAAGGCACCTAGTATCAGAAACTCCTATGGACGATAAGTCAGGAAAAAGGATTAGCCATATTCACGAGAGACGAAAAAAAAGAAAAAAAAGCAAGGGAAAAATACGGACAATCATAGCTTCGAGGGATCGATTATGGGGCAAACCACGCTCGAGAGCTGGGGTCTTATCCGGGAAAGACAAAAAAAAAGAACACTAAGAACATTCTCTGATCAGAGAATCCGTTAAAGGGGGAGGCCCTAAAATCCTCGGAATGCCGGAGTAAGGCACCTCAGGGGAAACTCACGGCAGCTTTCCAAAAGAGATTAAGGGACAGCTTTCAAGTTAAAGGACAACCAATCCTAAAGGGGATATGGTTAGTCAATTCTCTACTGGCCCGTTCTCGACACCGAAAGAGTCGCCTCCGACCCCGTAGAAAAATCTGCACCGTCCGGGGAAAAGTCAAATGAAACAATAGATCGAAGGAAGACACGGTATACTCTAGGAGGAAAAGAAAAAAAAGTGGGAAGGAAAAGAAGAGAGGTATCTTCTGACACCGGGGGAAGGAGAGAGGGTGACGAGGCTCATCCTGGAGGGAGGGCTTGTCAGGGTGAGGTTGGAAAAAGGGGTAAGTCCTGTTCTAGGGGGATCGTACGGGAATAAAAAAAGAGATGTTGTCCTCGGTTCTGAAGGGTGTCTAGGGAGGAAAGACCACGCGGGCCTCTTTTGGGTGACAAAGAAGTGAAAATAAAGAAAAAATGTTGCAGGAAGGGGAGGAAACTTTGCCTCCTCTGAAGACTGTAGGGAAATGGAAATTTCGCGCTGACTGTCTCGTGTTCTGGTTGGGAGGGAATCAAGGGGTCCCATAGAAAAGTGGAATCTCATTCAAAATAGGGAAAGGAATGAGATAACGGCGATTCTTGCGACAACTTGATGTCTAGGCTGGGGATGTGGTGGCGGATTAGAGGACCTCGGGAAAAGGGGATAAGGAAGGGGAATCTCGTCCCTCGGGAAAGAAGGCGAAAACTCGGAAGGGAAGGTGGGCGCCCGTTTCAGTGTGGAGTCCTCGAAGGGCGTCTTGACCAGGGGGGCGTTCTTGGTGGGAGGAGAGGCTTTGTCCAGGAGGGGAGAACCAAGCGACCTTCTTCTTGCCCGCGAGGGGGTATACTTAGTACGTCAGAGACTTGAGAGGGAGGGAGAGTCGACTTGAATCAAATTCTTCTGATGAAAAAAGATATCCAAGGGGAGGAGTCAAAGGCGCACCCAGCCACGAAGAGGGGGTCCCCGTTCTTGAGCCTTACATCAAGGTAAGGGAAGTAAAAAGAGCCGTAGTGAAAGTTAGAGACTGAGCGCCGGGCGTGATTAATACATGGTGAGCTTGAAAGTTGAGCAAGAGGGCGGGTCTGAAAAGCAAAGGAGGGACAAGTGGGTGTCACGAAAAAGAGTTGTGAGGGAGTGAGCGACTGTGGGGGGTGAATATCTTCGAAAAGACGCCAAGCAAGGAATCGCGAATCGGTGACGGGTAGTCACGGGAGGGGGGGAGGGCTTATCATCGCTCCGGTGCCGCTCCCGTTTAAGAGGAGTGCAGAGGGAACTAAGAGGAGGACAACTCTCAAGAGTAGAAAAACAGGGTTTGCAGCAGCTTCGGCACCCATGGGCGCAGGAGCTGAGGTCGTCACAAAGTTCGAGGGCGGTCGAAGGGCTAAGAGAAAAGTAGGAGAAGGGTGTAGCCCTTTCTGTCGGCGTGGAAAAAACAGACGCTACAGGATGAAAGGGAAGGAGAAAGAGAGGAGGTTGTCCTCGAACCTTGAACACAGCAGGGGAAACCTGGGGTTGGGAAAGTTCAAGAGATTAAAGGGAGGACCGAGGGCTGGTGGCTGGGCAGGCTGCTTAGAGTCTCTTGGTGAGAAAGAGCACAAGTGCAGTCCCTTCTTTGGAGGCTTGGGCGTAAGAAACGAGAAGTGGTTATCTCTTGACATGCGGATCACGGAATGCCCTATCCACGCAGGGAACTTTCAAGGGGGGAAAGTAAATATATCGGAGGGAGGGCCAGAAGAGACGAGTGAGTAGAGATCTGTGAAGGTTCGGGGAGGGTCGAAGAGACCGCGAAGGTATTCTGACTCAAGAGGGCATGGAAAAACGAAAAGATAAGCGGGTAAGGAAGTTCTCTCTGGGAAAAAGGGAAGGAGAGTATACGCCGCTGGGGTCTGAGTAAGAAGGGGGGGACGACGAACGAATAGAGTCCTTGGGAACTTTTCTAAGAAAAAGAGGGAACAATAAGAGTTAGAAAAGATTGAGAAAGAAGGAGGAAAGGTCTGGGGACGATGGGAGGAGATGGAGGGGACGGTAGTTCTGGAAGACACCAAGGGAAAGGGGGAAAGGTCAACGTAGGTCGTG
>Ga0179591_1372267_pt1 | contig 14852 bp, 25 predicted proteins | sample CZOMad2_1_08_16f_FD_182891 | JGI IMG/M metagenome (GOLD analysis project Ga0179591, IMG submission 182891) | Vadose zone soil fungal communities from Angelo Coast Range Reserve, California, USA - CZOMad2_1_08_16fungal (PacBio error correction) | ecosystem: Environmental > Terrestrial > Soil >...
ACCTCTCCGCTCAGGGACGGAGGAGAGGGGGAGGGATGAAGTCTTTGCGGGGATCGAATTCGTCATAGACTGGGGGAAATTGAATAAGTTGTCTGTAATCATTGTATAATCAATACCAACTAGGAGAAGGGGAGAAGTAACGGGAAGGAGGAGGGGGGGAAGCTAATGAGGGGGAGGAGGAAGACAAAATCCCACACTTTATTCCCCTGAAGTGGGGAAAAAAAAAGGAAGACTGCCTCATCTATTCACAAGGGAAAAAGAAAGGGAAGAAAAGGGTCTATCTTGAAAGCAAAATGAGAGCCAACTGCGAACTGCGCGAGGAGAGAAAAACCTTATGACCTTGTTGTGGGGAAGGGAAAAGAACGCGCCCAGTAACAACAAAAAAAAAATGAAGGGGAGATCAACCTCACTCTTACCGGAAAAAGAAAAAAATATTCAAGGGATGAAAGATCCCTTACTCCTGGAAGGGGAAGAAGATTTCAAAATCACAAAAACCCTCATTTGCAGAGGGAGGGGCAATCGCTCTTCGAGGAAGAGAGGCCTGACGCTCAACCGCAAGGAGGGGATCAATTCCCTTCTTGTTGAAGGGAAAAAAGGGGAAAAGGGGAAAGAGGGTCCAATAAACGAGGGTACCCTTTATGCATTATTTTGATGACTGAGGGAAAAAGGAGATCAGCCTGCAATACCCAAGAAAAGAAAAAAGAGAAAGGGGGAGAGGTTCAGAAAAGGGGGGCGAGAAATCTGTCTCCACAACCGCTCGGCAAAAGGGGAATAGTTGCTTTTCGCAAGGAAGAAAAAAAAAAAGGAGGGCCCAGACGATGACGTTTTTCTTCTACGCCCAGAGGGGGAAATCAATCCCGGGCATAGAATGCGTGCGAAAGAAGGGAAGAAAGGCTACGTATTCTTGAGGGAGGATCTTGACAGAAAAGGCGGAAAGGATGGGCGTGGCTATCTTCTCACGACTCACCACTTCTGGAGAAGGAAACGTGCGAGGGGGAAGCGTCGAGTCTTTGCGCACGAGGAAAGGAGGATGGACGGTAAGCTTTCTCTAGAAAAAAGGGAGAAGGGGGGTCGGCCGAGAAAAGCGCTCTTTGTATCCAGAACAAAAAAAAAGCATCTTTCAGGGGGGGGGGGGAAAAAGGGGGAGGAAAAAAAGGTTGAAGAAGAAAAAAAAAAAAAGAGATTTTGATAAAACCGTCCTGTATCGGGATGGAGGGGGAAGGAAGGAGAAAAGTTTATATCGTCTATGGTGGTAAAAGGAAAAGGGGGGGGAAAAAAGGGCATGGGGAAACGATCTATCTGAAGGAAGAAAAGGGGGGGGAAAGTACGGGAAAGGGAAGACCGCCTTCCTGGTTTCATGCTCCAGAGGAAATCTCTTTTCTTTCGAGAAAAGGGGAAGCATAGCTTTTTACAACGGGGAAAAAAAAACGTGCTTTCTTGTCAAAAAAAGAGGGAATGGGGGGTGAAGAGGGGAGGGGCAAAAAACCGAAAGTTGAAAGGGGAAATCTGTTTGTCTGTGGAAAAAAAAAGAGGGGGGGGCGTAGGGGACGCAAAAAACGAATCCTCCCCCCGCGGAAAAAGGCCCCCCCCCTCTCAGAGGGAGAGAGCAGGAGCATCATAACCCGATTTCACGGTTCGAATAATGGAGGAAAGGCGGCTTATCTCCTTCTTTATATCACAGGGGAAAAGAAGAAGGGGTAGAAGAACGTCTGGGAGAAAACATTTGTCATTCAATCGCAGTACAGGGAGAAAGGGTGAACTTTTTTCTTTTTTTAATAGGAGAGAAGGGGAACAGAAAGGGGGAACCATACTTTTTATTCACATATAATAATCGTGAACCTTCTTAGGGGGGAAGGAAAAAAAAATTGACTGGGAGAGGGAATCACGATTTTTATGGAATATACTTGGGGTTTTTTTTGCCAGGGGGGGAGGGGAAGAAAGTCTTTTGACTTCTGAAGGGGGGGGAGGGCTTTGAAGGAGGGGGAGTTGAGTCATGATTCGTTCCAGAAATGGCTTCATCTTCCCTTGCTGAGAAAAGGGGGGGGAGGGGGGACAGAAGCAAGAAGAAAGAATATTCGTATTTTGTTTGGTTGAAGGAAAGAGGACCATAAATGATTTTCACGGGAAGAAAAAGGGGAAGACGGGCTGGGATGAATGCTTGAGTCCTCGTAACTAGCAACTTATCGGAAAAAAGGGAAAAGAAAACAGGGGAGTGTTGATCGTCGTGTAGACAGACAAAGAAAGGAAAAAAAACCAACAACTTAGTCTGATTCAAAGAGAGGAGAGAAGGGTAAAGAGAAAAGAAGGGGGAGGTACTTGGCTTATCTCCAGTTCTATTTGAAAAGGAACTCAGCCCATTCACCCTCGATACTATGTGGGGGAGGGGAGAACAGGCGAGTCAGAGTTACAGACAACAGACTCATTATTTCGGATCGGGACAAAGAAAATGACAATCAAACATGAAGGGGGAAGGGGGAAGGAAGAAAAAAAGGATGGAAAAGGTATATTTACTGGAGCAAAGAGAAGAAAGGGGGGGGCGTCTTAATCCTTGAAAAAAAAAGGAGGGGTGACCCGGGAGAAGAAAAAAAAAAAGGATATTCCCACCAATCGTGGAGAAAAAAAAGGAAAAAGTTCATGAAGGAAAAAAAGGCAAATGACAAGGAGAGGAGGGACCTCTTCTCCAGACATTGGGGAAAGATTTAATCCTCTTTCCCTAAGGGATAAAAAAGGTGAAGAAGAAGCTTCTTTCAGGATTCTCCCTGTGAAGCAAAGGGATGAGGAGGCCCGTTCTAGGGAAAAGGGGACTGCTTTTCCCCGTCTTCGAAAGGGGACCTCTTGGGAGGGGAGGACGAGAAAAAGTGATCTAGAAAAGGGGGTTTTCCTGTCCCGCTTGAATTTGGTAGCAGGGGTCTAACTCCTACCGGGGGGGGGGGGGGGAGAAAAGACGTGGAGAGCTTTCCATCATACAAAGAGTTTGAGGATTCTATTACCTGGGGGGGGGGAAAAAAAGGGACGGGAAGGAGGAAAAGCCGTTGGCTCCTAAGACTAAGCCGGAAAGGGGGTTATTTTTTTTCAACGAAAAAAAAGGAGAAAAAAGAAAGAGACAAGGACACCGCAGTCTTCCTTCCGTGGAGAAAAGATAGGGGGAAGTCATGCCCTTTCCCGTAAGGAGAAAAGGAGGGGGGAACAGTCATTTTCCCCCCTGGTGACAAGGAAGGAGGTAGCTCAACCTTCTCGGGGAAAGAAGAAAAGGGAAGAGGAAAAAAAGCGAGGAGGGGGGGGGGAGGGAAAAAAAGAAAAACATTTTGAATGCCCCTTCAATAATGGGGCCATGCGTTGGAAAAAAGGAAGAAGGTTTTCATCTTTTTATCAGATCCATCAGAAGGGGAGGTAGAAAAGAACGGGGAGGGACAAGACTCGCCGCTGTACATATAAAAAAGGAAGAAGGAAGCCGCATTTTCCGTCGTGAAGGAAGGAATGGGGGAAATATGGATTCAGATCGAAAAAGTCCTTCTCCCAGGGAGAAAAAGTCGAGGAGGAAAAACTTGCGGAAACCACTTCATCGACATGAAACAAAGAAGGGGTTCTCTTCTTCCAAAGGGGAAAAGAAAGAGAATGGAAAAAGGCAAAGGATTCCCTTCATCATGCATCAGAACATCGCAAAAAAAGGACTGTGGTGTACTTGCGTAGGGGAGAGGGAAAGGGGATCAAAATAAAAGGGGCGCCCGGTGCGCGGGAAACCTTCCATTTTCCAAAGAGGACAAGACGGATTGGTGCGATACCTCGCCCTTTCGGTGACCTTGCCCGGGAAGAGGAAAGGAATGAGAAATGGAATATCATCTGCTTCTACGGTTTTTTTGGGGGAAGAAGAAAGAGTGGATCGAGAGGGGGGAAAGAAATGGGTGAGGGGAGGGGAAAGCTTTTTAATCAAGGAAAGGGGAAGTGCAAAAAGAAAAACGGCCAGGTAGCATCCTGGGTCGCGGGAGAAAATGCGAACTATCTCCTACCAGGGGAAAAAAAAGAGAAAAGGGGTCTCTCTTATCTCATCGCGGGAGGAGCGGAAAAAGGGAAAGATCGTGCTTCCCAGCCCCCTCTCTCGGATCGATGAGAAGTGGAGGAAAGGGAAAAAGAGGGAAAAAATTGTGCTTTATCATTGTAAGAAGGGGAAGGAGGGAAGAGAATCACAAAAGGGGGGAAGAAAGTACGCGCTATAGTGGTATTGATTATGAAAAGAGGGGAGGGGACCCAGCCTACTCCCTTTCCCTGGGAAAGAGAAAAGGGAAAAAAAAAGAGGGGGGGGGGAAAGCCCGTGGATGAAGCGAATGAGATTAGATCCAACTGCAGAGAATTAGAAAAAGTCAGCCTTATTACTGGGGGGGGGGGGGGAAAAAAAAAAAAAAAAACTGGGGGGGGAGAAATGCACGATCCCGACGAAGGCGATCAACTCACTCGAAAAGAAAAAAAAGAGAAAAAGAAAGAGGTCTGATGGGGGGGGAATGACCCCTTCCCCAAGGAACTTCTTGGGAGAGGAAAAAAGTAGGCAGGAAGCTCTTCTTTCCCTCCAAGAAAGGTTTTCTTCCTTTCCAAGGGGAAAGAGAAAAAAAGATTTATCTAAATAACAATTGGTCCTCCCTTTCCCTTCCTTTCATGGGAAAAAAAGAGGAAAGGAAACCCAAGAAGCAAAGAAACTGATGATTATTTTGATGACTGATAGGGACGCAATACCCACATACGTGGGAAAGGGGGGAAGGAAAGTGACGGGGACGAAAAGGCCTGCCTCGGCTCCCACAACCGCGAATAAAGCCGGAGTTGAGGGGAAAGACCTAAAAAAGGGCGAGACGTGTCTTCTCGCACGGAGGGGGGGAGAATCCGAAAAAAAAGGAGATTCTAAGGAGGGCGAATCTGCTCTCATACCATCGCAAAAGAAGGAGCGTTATGGGGGAGGAGAAAAAGGGGGCTTCCTTTTTCTGAGATAGACGGGGGGGAAAGGAAGGGGGAAAACTCTATGAAACTGGGGGAGTTTCATCAGAAGAACTTTATCTTTCTATAAACGAGATAAAAAAAGGGGGGACGGTCTTAGGATAACAAAGAAGGGAAAAAGCTTTTATCCGCAAACGGGGGGGAAATTTGACATTTTCATCACAATTTTCGGAGTGGGGGGAAAAGGAAAATAAAAAGCAAAAAGGGAGGAAAAAGATATACTGGGAATTTCTTCAATTGCAGCATCCAGAGAGGGGGTATGGTGGTATCCTTGTCACAAAGAAAGGAAGCAAGAAACAGAGGGGGCCGGAAATCTATCCATACGAGAAAGGGGAAAAGAGGGAAAAGCGATGGAAAGGGCAAGGCTCCTAGGACTTTCTCTGCTCAGGCTATGGGAAAAGGGTAAAACCATAAATCACCTGAATAGGAGGGGGGAGGGCAAACAGCTCTGAATACTGTTGAGTGAAAAGGTTCATCTACCTTTTACATGGGGGATGTTTGTATTATCTTCCACCTACGAGGGGGAGGGGGATCTTTTTTCTCTCCCCTCAAAGGGAAAAGGGGAGGGAAAATCCAATGAACCCGGGGAAGAAGAATTCTAAAAGAAGGGACAAACCACCACCTCAATGGGAAAGGGGTTTCTCTCTTCTTGTCTCATAAAAAAGGGAAGAAATCCTTGTATAAGGGGGACGGCTCGTATCTCATCTAGGAAGAAAGGGAAACGTTTTTCTAATCCGGGAAAAGGAGAAGTTGAAAGGAGTTAGGTCCGTTGTTATAATTCTCGGGCAACAGAGGAGGCCCAATGTCCTAGTATATATTTCCCAGAAGGGGGAAAAAAAGAGGAGGAAAGGCGGGGGGTTTTTTCAAGAGGGGAGGGAAAAAGGAATCAACTCTTTTTATTTCAATAAAAGGGGGGGGGGGGACAAAAAGGTATGGAGGCGGACGGGTAACTTCTCTCCACAGTTTTCTGGGAGCACAACTTGCTTCTTTCTTTAAGAAGGGGAAGGAAGAAATGGGAAGAGGGAGAGGGTTCTTCATCTTCACTTCTAAATGGTGGTAGAAAGATTTTTCTTTCCATGGGAGGAGGAGGAAAAGGGGGGCTTGGGGGGAGTATTTTTTGTTCCGAAGAAAGAATGTTCTCCTTTTTCACTGGGCACTAAAAGCCTAGTATCGGGAAGTTTATTTCCTCGAGAGAGAAAAAGGGAAAAAAAGAGGTGTGAAAAAAAAGGGAAGAAAGTGGATCATACAAGACGAGATCTCTCCTCAACAACAACAACGAGAGAGGCATCTCGTCTTTTATTAATAAAAAGAAAAAAAGGGGGGGGAACCTATACTGGAAAGAACGAGGACCTCACTCCTTCATCCCAGGAAAAGAAGGAAGGGACGATTGACCACTTTATCCATGATTAAAAGGGGAAAAGAGGGGGAAAAAGGAAAATGAAGAGGCATATATTTGACATCAACCTTAGACGCAATACCAAAAAGGTATGGGGGGGGGGGGGGGGAATGACTCACTATAATTCTGGGAAAGAAGAGGAAAGGGGTCAAAGAAAAAGAAGAGACAACATAACTTTTTCTATCCTTTTCCACGAAAAGAGGAAAAGGGGATGGCAAACAAAACGTATATTCCTACAAGAGGGGGAAAAAGAGGGGGAAAAGGAAAGGAAAACCAATCAATTCAATTATATATGTTCCTAAAAAGGAGGGGGGAAAAAGAAGGGGCTAACATTATTTAATACCTAGTGGGAAAAGGAAAGAAAGAAAAGGAAAAAGATCAAAGGATCAGGGGGGGGGGAAGAATCGAACCTTTTACACGGGCTTATGATTCCTTGCAGCTACCGACTGAGGACGGGAACATTATTCCATAACCTGTTGAAAAGGGGAAAAAAATAGCGAAAGTACGCTTGATAGTTGTGGGGGGAAGAAAGAAAGGCTTAGAAAAAGGAAAAAGGGGGGAGGAGACACGCTTAAACGAGGAAAGATCATACACATATTTTGCGAACCGGGACCAGAAATCTGTTTTCCACTAAGAGAAAGGGGGAAAAGTAGCGTTAAGGAAACAAAGAAAGACGCCTTACCCCTATGCGGTGAGTTGAGGGGTAGCTGCCCTTTCATACATCCAAAGAAAAAGAAGAGGAGGAAGGAAAAAGGGGAACCGAAAAGGTCCATACTTCCCCGTCATGCCCAAGGGAACGGAAGAAGACTTGTCCCATTTCATAGGAGGAAAGAAGAAAGGGCCCAGGGAAGAGAAAAGAAAAATGCGCTGGATGCTGTCCATTGCCGACAGAAAGCGAAAGGGGGACAGATGCCATCAGTTTTCTTGGGGAAGGAAAAAGAAAAAAAAGGAAAGGGGAGATAAACGTTTGGGGAGGGGAATGAAGAGGCAGGAAGCCAGCATACTTTTTAGAAGAAGTCCAGACATCCTTCTTTGCAAAAGGAAGGGAGAGAAGGTACAGTCTTATCCTCATAAACAGGGAAGAAAGAAAAGAATATATCCAAGAAAAAAAAAAAGAAAAAAGGGCGTGGGCAGCGGGGGAACAGAATCCGTAAAAAAAGAATTTCGCCTCATTCTTGCAAGGAGAGAGAAAAGGAAAAGATAAATGAAAAAAGAGGGAGAGGCGTCACCTCAACGAAAAAAATGAAAAAAAAGAAAGGGGGGAGGGGAATGAATTGAAAGAAAAGGAGAATCGCGCCATACTCAAAACTACCTTCTGTGGGGAGGGGAGAGAAGGAATTCACACAATAATCAGAAGAAAAAAAAGGGGGGACGGAAATTGGGAAACAGTCCAGGGCGAGAGAAGGTGCCCTTTCTCCAGGGGGGAGAAAGAGGAGGAAATGGAGCGGGACACTTCCCTGGGAAAGAAGGCTAGGAAAAAAGAAGAAGCACTCAAAGGGCTCCCACTGCGCCCGGTGAAGGAGGAGTTGCCATCTTTTTACGAAGGGGGGGAGGGGGGCAGGAGGGGATAGCATCGTCCATTTATCCATCCTGGGTACAGAGTCTTTCATTTCATTTCCGGAAAAAAAAAAAAAGTAATAAAAGACAAGAAAAGAAGGAGAGAGACAGCCATCGCGCTGTCTCTTCTTCGAAAGAAGAAAAAGAGAAAAAAAAAGAGAGAGTGACGATGAAGGAAAAGGAAAAAGGCAGGGGAATAAAGTTTGCTGTATCAGTGTGAATAAGCAAAGAAAAGAGATCGAACAACAACAACGGAAGGAAAGGGGGGAAAAAAAAGAGAGGGGGGAAGGGGAAAGCATTCCCCTGCCTTTTGGCCCAGGCAAAGAAAGGGAACGAAAGAGGCTGGTTTTCAGCCGGAAAAGGGGGAAAAGAAAAAGAAAAAGATTAAAGGGACAAAAGAAGCGCTCATCCAGGAAAGGGAGCATTCCAATTCCCGCAGGAAAAAAACAAGATGGGAAAGAGGACCTTCCCTCCACCGGCCATGCACACGTCAAAAAAAAAGAGCGATCACTATTTATATGTTCCAAAAGAAAGAAATGAAAAGGCTTGGAAGAGCAAGGAGGAGACAACACCAACACCCCGCAGGACGCAGAGGGGGCCCTCTGCTTCTTAAAAAAAAAAGGAAGTAAGGAGGGAGCGAGGTATCTAACTAACAAGGGGAAAGGCTTGTTTTCCTCTCAAAAAGGAAAAAAGAAAAGGAGGGGGAAGACCACGAAAAAACTTCTCCTCCCTCTTTTTACAGGGGGGAAAAGGAACGGAGGACGCTCTCAAACGAGTGGGAAGGGGGAGTATGGCGCGATGGGGTAGGGGAGAGGGAAAAGAAAGCGGCGGCCACCCCCCTAAAAAAAAGGGGGGGGGAGGCTCTGGGCAAGGTCCGCTGAAAAGAGGGCGGGGGAGAGACCGGGGGTAAGGGGGGCATCCTCCTGCGGAGGATCACCTTGTAGAGGGGTAAGGAAAAGACTCCCCTCTATGGAACGAGGTTATTTTCTTTATATCTCGGGGGTATCCGGAGGGGATGATATGTCTCGTCTATTCTTGGAGAAACTGCAGTTTCACATCATCGCAGGGGAAAGGGGGGGACCGAAGGGAATGATACAAACGATGAAACCTTGAAGAGGGGGAAAGCAAATCTTTCATGGAGGAGGAGGGAGGGTAGGAGGTGGGAAATGCTGGCCTCCTGCTCTTTTGATAAAACGGAGGGGAAAAGGGGGGGGGGGGGGGCAGCAATCCATCTCATTTTTAGCAGAAAGGGAAGGGGAAAAGGGGAAAGGGGACATTGAAGAGGAAAAGGGGGACACGTCTATGCTTACATATTAGAAGAGAGCTACGTGGGAAAAGGGAACAGACTTCCCTCCTGCTGGTGGAAGGGGGAAAAATCATTCTATTTTATTTATCAGGGGGGAAAAGAAAAAAAGAAAAAAGAAAGAAGCAGGTAAGGGGGGAGAGCCAACGTTTCTTATGGGAAAAAAATTTCTGCTTCTTTCAAAAGGAAGAGCAAAATTGTTTGAGGGAAAAGGGGGAGAATTTTTCTCTATGGAGAAAGGGAGTTTCTACGAAGAAAAAACAAACAAAAGTAGGGAGAGGAAAAACAACTCTCCATGACGAGGGAGAGGGAATCGTCTTCTCATAACCCGAAGGAAGGGAAAAGAGAATGGCCAGAAGTCGGTAGAGCAGGACTCAGAAGCCAAGAAAGAAGAGACCTGTCGCCTCTACTGGAGAGATCCAGTGGGAAAAGTGGAGGAACTATGTCTTCAATCCTGTTAGCCCAATGCGGGAAAAAGAGGGGGAAGAATTTTATTCACCCCTATACAAGAGGGGGAGGAAGAAATGGGTCCGGGGGATCAGCAACGATTGGGAGGAGGTTTGCCAGTATGAGAGAGGTGGGGGAAAGGGGGCTTAAGATAAAGGGAAAAGGAAGGAAAAAAGAAAGCCAGTCCATATCGAGGGGGGGGGAAAAAGAAAAAAGAATTCAGGTAAAAATCTGAAAGGGGGTATTTTCTAATTTTTCTGTCAGAAGTCCTCTCCTTAAGGGGGGGGGGGGAAGGGGGGGGGGGAAAGGAAAGTACATGGAGTATAGTAAATACCAGAAATAATGTTCTAAGTGTCACTTCTTCCAAGAAGAAGGGAAGAAGGGGGGGACTAGAGGGAGGAGGAAAAAAATACAGGCGAGTGTGCCAGAAAAAGTTTGATCGGTTCTCATAAAAAGGAAAAAAAAAAAACCTGAGGGGAGAAAAGAAAGCGATCAAAATTGCTCCCTCCTGTAGGGGCACAAGAAAAGAGGGTCTAGTGTAAAAGAAAAGAGAAAGCATACAGGAACTCTATAAAAGGGGGGGAAAAAGTGAAAACGGGGGAGATTTCTGGTAGTGAAAAACAACATACGCATTTGTCGGCTCTGGGACCAAAAGCAAAAGGAAAAAAACCGTAGACCAATACCACCCTTTATCAGGGAGGGGAAGAAAAGGACGTCCGGAGGACGGAAGACATCTCCCTTGGGGAGGAGAAAGGGTTCTATCCGTTTTTAACAAAAGAAAGAGAAAAGGCAAAAGGGAAAGAAAAAATCTGCCTGAAAAGGTCAAGGGAAAGTCACTCAAGTGAGGAAGGGGGTAGGGACGAAGAAAAGACAGGAATTTCCTACTAGGGGAAAAAAAAGGAGCAACAAATACACCCAAAAAGAGGAAAAGGTGAGGGGCGACAGGAGGAAAAGGTGACACAGGCCTTATGGAGAAAGGAAAAGAGACGAGCCTGGGGAGGGGAAAGAGAACCTGTGACTCCTTTTTCTTAGACCAAAAAAAAAGGAAAAATGGGGGTGTTCCTGGCCCGCCTGAAGATGGGGGAGATTCTCCCCGAAAAAAAAAGGGGGGGGGGGCGGATGAAAAGAAAGTCTCCACCAGAGGGAAAAGGATAATACAACATAATTTTGAAAGGAGGAGGGAAAGTCGCATCTGCAACTTCTTCCTCTCTTGGGGGAAAGAAAGGGGTTGACGGGGATACTCCGTAAACAAGGGGGGTTTTCAAACTCTCGGGAGAGGGAAGAGAAGGAAGACTGCCGTAAAAACCATCATTCTTCCGCCGGGGAGACATCTAAGCCTTCATTCCCCTTTCAGGCGGAGGGGGGGGGAAAGGAGAATGGACAGAGGAGGGAGGTCCCCTCCGGTGACCAGATAAAAAAAACCTTCTCGGAAAAGAAGGGAAATAACAAGTTGGGACAGGGCTGTCTTACTTAAAATCTGACGCCCCTAAGAAAGGAAAAAATTCCCTCTTTTCTGGAAAAAAGAGGGATCCAAAAAGGGGAGTTATTCATTACTCCAGCATACGGAAACCTTCCATACATCTCTGTCGGAAAAAGAGAAAAAAGAAAGTCAGTCATTCTTATCCTCATAACAGAAAGGGTTCTCTGGAAAAGAACAAGAGATCTTTTTTCATTCGATGGAAGAATCTGCATACATCCGGAAAAGGGGGGGGGAAGTATTCTGCTGAAAAAAGGAGAGAAACCACTTCATCGCATGAACAAGAGGGGGGGAAAAAAAAATAAACTCCTTCTACTCTCCGGAAAGAGGGGGGGTGGAGAAGGACCATTCGATCAGAACATAAGGGGAAAAAACCGGGGGGGGGGGAACTTCTGGAGGAGAGAGATTGGAAAATCATCAAACTATCATAAGGGGAAAAAAAAGCCCCTTTGAAGGGGGAGGAGAAAAAAAGGGGCTCTTCCCACGCCCGGGCCCGAAAAAGGGGTTCTTGAGGGAGACATCTCCCTTTCTTTTCTATGTAAGGGAAAGAAAAAGGGAAAAAAGGGGCAATTCAATCACTATGGGAAGGGGGGGGAGACAGAAGAGAAAATGCTCACCCTCTTTAGCGATATCAAGAAAGAGGGGGGACAGCTTTTGAAAAAAAGGGGGGAAAAAGCAAGAGTGGGGGGGGAAGGAAAAAAAAAAAAGCTGCTTTTCTCGCAGCGCCAGGGAGAAAAAAGGGGGAAAAAAGGGATCGAGAGAGAGAGCGAGATGGAAAGATGACGCTTACCAGGGGAAAGTTGGTCTCTCTATCTCATCGGGGAAGTCTAAAAAAAAAGACCAACAGAGCAGGGAGAAGGTGGTCTTCCTGCCTTATTTCCTCCCTTTTGGGCGGGGGGAGGGGGGGAAAACAAATCTTGAGGCGGAAAAACAACCCCGGCGGCGGCGGCCCCGAGCGAGGAGGGGGGGGCAAAAAGGCTCTCTTTTTGTGAGGAAAAAGAAAAGGAAAAATTAATTAAAAGGGGGGACACCGAGCCCTTTCCCTTTACGAACTGCGAGAAGGGGGGGTTCCTCCCGGAGAAGGGGGGGAAAAAAGGGGCAGGGGGGGGGGGAGAAACAGCCAAGAAGGGGGAGGAAGGAAAGTCGCTAATTCTGCCTGGTACAACCTTCTTAACGGGGGAAAAAGGGAAGGGAGAAGATCAAGGAAGGAGAGAAGGCGAGCAACAGCACGCTTACCGCCGCAACAACAGAGGAAAAAAAAATCGTCTCTCCCTAGGGAAAAAGGGCAGAAGAGAAATTGTTCTCTCTTCCCGGCGGGTGAAAATTCCCCCCCCCCTCCGGCGAAGGGGAAAGGAGGAGGCATCTCGGAAAAAAACATGACACCTTTCTCTTTCGTCCTAACCTCCCTTTCTCTTTACCGAAGAAAGGGTGTTGGAAACGGAGAATATCCCCCTCCTTCTCGCGAAAAAAGACTCTCACCTTGCGAGAAAGGGGGTGAGAAGGTAACCGCGATCAGGCCGCATAAAAAGAAGTTCGGTTTTTGAAAGGAGGGTAGGGAGGGGAGAACTGCTCGTCTCCACAACCGCTTAGGGCGGGAGCCGGAGTTTCGTTTTACGAAGAGCAACGGGGGGGCATCGTGGTACGTAAGGGACTGGCTCCCCGAGTCCTCGAAAGGGACATCCTTAAAGGGGGGAAAGAGTATAAAGGCTCCTTCTATCTGGGGACCTGCGCATCCGAGTGGCAAGGATTGGCGTGGATATCGCGAAAGAATGCTTGCTTCCTGTGAAGGGGGGGGGGGGTCAGGCCGGGGGGGAGGGGGGGCTCACTCTTCATGGGCACAGGGAAAGGGGGGGGGGGTAGCTTTCTCTCAGAAAAGCAGGCTAAGAGAAAAGATGGGATCCTCACACGGTTGAAACGCCGCAAAAAAGAGGGGAGGGTGGGCGTCGATTTTTCTACGAAGGAATGTCCGAAGAGGGGGAAGGGATCTTTGATGGAGGGGGAAAGGGAAAAAAGTTGCGCTACAGTTATCTCTTCTTAGGGGGGAAAGAAGGAGGGGAAAGGAAAGCCTCAAAACGATGGGACATCGTCGAGGGACAGAGTAGCCAACGCGAAAAAGCTGTGGACCTTATCATGGAAAGACAGAAAAGAAAAGGGAAAAGGGGGGAGCCTAGAAGATAGGAAAGAACCATGGCCGGATTTTTCAAACCATAAATAAAAGGTTTCCGAGGGGAAAAGGGAGGAAGGTCAAACCTCCTCTTCATACGGGCAGCGCTTTCTTTCAAAAAAAGAAAAAGGGGGAAAGTGAAAAGACGTTGCTATTATAGGAAAAAAGGGGGTTTAGCAAGGGTTGAGAAAAAATCGGAGTTCGAAACAAAAAAAAAAAAGATAACCATTCTCCGCGAAAAAGGCTGGTATAAGGGGAAAAAAAGGGCTCATACCCGGAGGTCAACAGGGAAAGAATCCTTTGAAAAAGAGAAAAAGAAGTAGAGCATTTACTCATAAGCCCTTTGGAAAAAGGGAAACTCCAGGGGGGGGAGGGGAGAAAGGCAATTGGGAAGCGGAAAGCCCTTTTTCCCGGGGGAGATCTTTCCTCTTTCTGAAAAGGAAGGAAAGGGAGGGGGGGGGAACAAGTGGAAAAAAAAAGGGGTAGTCACATATACTAATCGGAAGGGGAAGGGAGAGTTTCTTTCCGGGGAGGAGAAGGACATTTTCAATCAACGTTGGTAGGGGAATAGAAGGGGGAAACTCTCTTTAGTGAAAAAAGATGTAGGAAGAGGCTTACTACGCACAAAGGGGAAGGAAAAGATCCAGTCCTCTCCTCATTTGGAAAAGGGAAAAAAGAGAGGGAACGGAAAATCGCACCTGGAGGGGGGCTGTCCTAAGAAAAAACATTTTTTCTTTTGGGAAAAAAGAGAGGGGGGGGGGGGGGTGACCGGGAACAAAAAAAAACAAAAACCGGGGGGGGGGAAAGGGCGCTTTTCCTGTGCTGAAGAGAGAAGGAGGGATGAGTAAAAAAGGAAGCAGAAAAGAACAGGGTGAGCCATTTTGAATCGCGGGTAGAAGGAAAAAAAGCACCCAACAAACGGATGAGGATGAAAAGAAGGGGGGGGAGGGGAGAAACTCGGAAGGGAAAAAAGGGGGCAACACTCTCTTTAGTGGGAGGTCTTTTTTCCGAAAGGAGGAAAGAACTCCCTGAAGAAAGGAAAGGACGAATTTACACCGGGAAAGAGGGGGGGAAAGATACGTACAACAACATAGAAAAGAAAAGGGAGAAAAAAGAAGGAATATATATTGACAGCAAACCGGAGAGGAAAGGAAGAATTAATAACGATAATTCTGGGAAGAAAAAAAAAAAAAGAAAGGAGGGAGGGTACTGAGCGAAAGAAATCCTCCTTTGTGGCGGCAGGAAAGAACTGTTTCTAGGAAGGGAAAAAAGAGAAAGGAAGGCAAAAAACGAAAAGGGGGATGAAAATGTACCAAGACTGACAATTTCCATTGAAAAAAGGAAAAGAAGGGGACGGAGTGTCTCTTTGACTAAAAGGGGAAGAGAGTCTCCTAGCCTTTTCTACAGGAGGAAAGGGGGAAAGGAGAAAAACAAATAAAAAGACTTTCTCCTTATCTGATTGGAATGGAAAGAAGTATTCTAAAAAGAAGGTGAAGGTGAACGGGAAGGGATACCCGTCCTGGAAGGG
>Ga0179591_1172369_pt1 | contig 14851 bp, 20 predicted proteins | sample CZOMad2_1_08_16f_FD_182891 | JGI IMG/M metagenome (GOLD analysis project Ga0179591, IMG submission 182891) | Vadose zone soil fungal communities from Angelo Coast Range Reserve, California, USA - CZOMad2_1_08_16fungal (PacBio error correction) | ecosystem: Environmental > Terrestrial > Soil >...
GAAAGGGCATGTCACACAGAAAAAAAAAAGAAGACACGGCCCCCGTTGCCGGTTGAGGTGCTCCCGCTTCCAATTGGAAGTAAGGGGGGACGGCACTCGTCTCGCTCGGGGTAGGAGGGAAAAAAACCAAGACTGACTTGGACCAGGGGAAAACAAAGAAAGAACTTTTCCCGAGACATTGCCGTCCCAAAGCGTTAAAAATGGAAAAATCACCGATACCGAAAAAAAAACGGATTCGAAAAAGATTGGAAGGGGCGGGGGGGAAAACACGCCTGGGACAGGGATGCTTCTAAAAGACCCGGACGAAAGTAAATGGCCGAAAGAACCAGGAGTAAAACTGTCACACAGAAGGTTAAAAACGGGTCGCTTGAGAAAAAGTTCGGGGACAAAAAAAACCCGACAAAAAAGGGACGCCCGCTTGGGCCAAAGAGGAATGCCGTTGGATTGGGGAAAAAAGAAACAATCACCCACCAGTCCCAGAGGAGTCGATGGGCAGCGCGCGGAGGGCGACGGTGGGTCCAGTGTGACCCCCCCGGGACTAGGATGTGGGAAGAACAGGGGATCTGAAAAAGGAAAAATCTCCGTTGCAAAGACTTGGGAAAACGAAGAACTGCAGGAGAGAGGTGAGCCGTGAAACGCAAAGGGGAATCAGTGGGGAAGCTGATGGACCGACGGGGAACGGTGGAAAGGAACAAAATTCTGGTGGTTATTTCGGGAACGAACAGACCAAGAAAACATCGCCCGCCAATTACAAAAAAAAGAATGAGTCAGTTGGTTTGGGAATTGGCCCACATCGGGAAAAAAAGGGAAGTTTCAGGGGGTGTTGAAACAGGGGGGTGAACGGACCCGGGAAACATCAAAAGGGGGCGGGTGTCCGGGAGAAGAGGCAGACAAAGAGAAAAAGAAATTTTAGGCATGACTACCGCTCCAACACGCCGGGGGAAAAAAATGCCAGAGGCTGGTCCAACCGACAGGAAAAACGTGGCTTATTGGCGCGGGCACAAGGGGCAAAAAGGGATCTGCAGGGCCCAGAGAAAAAAAACGCGACGGATGAGCGGAAAAAAGGGGGACCGACGAGGTAGACCGTTGAACGGGAATGGTGGGACACACTAGACCCCGCACGAAACGGAAAAGAGGAAAAAGGAAAAGGGGGAATTGAAAATCAGGAGAAAAGAAGAGAAAAGAAAAACGGTCAACTCCGGAGAAACGATGGGAAAAAAAACGACAACTTTTTGTGGGCAAATACAGCCGGGCTAAGGGAAGGGGGTAACATCGGTGGGGGGGGGTGGGTGGGCAAACGGAGGACCCGTTTTTCAGTTGGTCTGCGTCGACACGAAGGGAAAAGAGCCTGTGGAACGAGACTGGAAAAAGAAACGAAGGGGACAACACGGAAAAGGATGCAGTCGTTTGCATAGGGCCCTGGGGAAAGAGACTACGAACGCAAGGTGAATGGGGGAGGGGGAAAAAGAGGGGTCCTGACTAATGGCTTCTAGTGAAAACTCTCGGTGGTTTTCCTTCACGGCTGTCACCGGTGGGAAAGAAGAAGAAAAAAACTAGAAGCAAGGACAGTTACGTGACTGGGAGACTAAAAAATAAAAGTTTCATAAACCGCGCCCAAGACTCACGGGTAGGAGAAGGGTGGGCCGAAAACTTAGGGGGTGGAAAAACGTTGGCAAGCCCACGACTAACCGGTTGGCACATGCTTAGGAAAGTCAGCTGAGAAGGAGAGAAAAAAGGCTTGGAAATTGGGAAAAAAGGGGGAGCCGCTGACAACCACCGATAAAACTAATTTGTTAAAAAAGTCGGGGGACCGGGGGGGGCGCCTATCAATGCACAATCTTAAAGAACTTGGTGGGAACCGAATGAATAAAGAAGGAAAGGCAAAAGTTGTTTGCGAACTAAAGGAGGGCGAAAACAAGTGCATCCTTCAACCGTCGGCGGCTACAAACGGACGAGAAGAGGGCAGTACGGTTGGACGAGCAATGGACTTAGAAAAAAAAAAGGTTGAAAAGACAAAAAAAAAGGGTAAAAAGAAGACAAGGGGGAAGGGGGACGGGGACGGGTAACCCCGTGAGGGAACCAGATCGCTACTCCAGCCCGTTACTGTGAATCAGTTACGGCGGGGACTACCGAATGGGACTGTGTGATCATTTTCATTTGGAGAAAACAACCTGAAACGGGCCCCATCGTCCAAGGTTATAACCCAGGGTATCGGGCAGCAGATAAGGAGAGACAAATGAGGATTCCGGTTTGGAGGGAAAAATCTAAGGCTGAAAAAAGGGGGGGGCAACAGAAGGGGCCGCCAAAATTGGTGCTGGGGGAAGTAGAAACCAAAAAGAAAAAAATCCTGCTGGGTAGAAACAAAACGGACAAAGGGGAAACAGAAAAGGCGGTGTTTGGATCGTCAAACCCGCCGGCCGTCAAAGGAAAGAAAGCCTTATTGAACGAAGGGGTTGGGGCGTCGGCTGGGGGACGACGTGGTTGAAAACGAACTGGGAGCCGCAAAAAGCGTAGCGCAACTTTTAGGGGCCGACACAAAAAGGAGAAGTCCCGTTCTAATCAACGGAGGGGAGCAAAGGTGGAAAGGTGGGGGGGGGGGGGCAGTGGTTTGGGAAAAGTTAGGAAACTGGGTACAGGCCCAATGCCTGAAGAATCCAAGAAGGAGGACGCAAACAGGGCAGCCCCGTTCCGGGGGGGGCAAGGTGGGCAGGTTTGTCCGCAAAAGAGGAATGGGGAAGTAGGACTAGAATTGCGTCACCCGAGGAAGACCAGGGGTCGACCTGCCGAATCATTTGAAACAGTTCAATTTCAAGAGGAGTGGGATCTTGGTTGACCACCCAACTTGACTTTGGAGTTTAAACTGGTTTTTTGACGATAAAAAGAAAGTGGGGGTGTCGAATGGACCCCAATAAACTCTTAGAAGAACATGGAAACAGGGAACTAAACGGAACAGGTTGTGTGTTGTCCCTACACAGTGTCCAAGCAACCTTGGTTGACACTGCTAGGAGATAGGAGTCGCAGTAAGGATTTGCCTGTTCTTGGGGGTCCAGCGAGCCGTATGACGACCCATTAACCGGTTTCTCAAACAAGAACTAGGGGCGACAACAGGAGGAAAAGTGAAACAGCACTATCAGTCGTTAGAGAAAAACGGGGAAAAAGGAAAAAGGAAAGAGGGGACTTTACCGTTTTATGAAAGGGGAGATGTAACAACCACCGAAAAATAAGGAACGGCGTATTATTGCCCGGACTGAAATTTATGTTCCGAAGGGAGGAAAAAAAAAATGGGATGCCGGGTCAGTTTAAGCCACCAATTTTGGTTCAGTGACTCGGTAGGCAGCAATAACTGGAAAACGAAACAGAAGCACCCGGAAAGGGAAAAAAAAGAGTGAAACCGGAAACCAAGAAAACAAGGGCGGAGATCCTTGGACAGGTCGACCCACGCGGAAGGGGAGAGGCAAACAGATTCACTTCGCAAGGAAAAATTGGGTTGAGACAATGGGTGCATCAGGGTAAGGAAGGTTCTGAGAACCCGAAATGACTGCTGGGCAGACTAAAAAAAAGATCGGAACTGCAAGTTTGGAGGTGCCCCGGGAGCGTGTCACGACAAAATCATGCTGGGGGAAAAGGGAGAATTGTCCAGCTGAAAAACCAAAAAAGGACAAGGATTCTTCAAGCATACCGTAAGTGACACTGTCTTACTGACTATTTTTACGTAGAAAAACTTGCAAGAATCCAGGGCTGGCAGGCGGGCTCTGTTGGAAACGTGTGTTTTTGGGCGAAAAAAAAGAACCGAATAAATAAAATAAAAATGGGAAAAAAGCTTTTTCGGCGGGTCCTCGACAGCGTGGGAAACCTCATCCTACTCAACAAAAAAACAAATCGAAGGGACGAGGATAACTCACTCAAGGGTAGGGGGGTAAAGAAAACGAGGTGCCAAGAAAGGTTCATTAAAAGGAAAGAGAGTGAAAAGCCAAGAAACCCACAAAAGCACCAACACGCACCGGGAATTTCAGGGGGAAGGACCTCAAATCCCAAACAAGCGGTACAATTTCTATGTGGTACGCACGCCCGTTATTGGGGGGGTCAAAAGGTCACCCAACCAAACAGGCAGGAGAGTCAAACCTAACATTTACTAAACGTCACGAAAAACCGAACAAGAGTGCACCGCAGACTGTTTTTGTCAGGGAGAAAGGGAGAGGGGGACTCTGCAAAGAGCGGAAAAAAGAAAAACTGAACCAGAAACATGAAAATTTCTGCGCCTGTTGACAACGCGGACCCCATATCTCACTTGGTGAGAAGAAACCAAAACCAAAGAGAAAAACCAAAGACAAAAAAAAAGCTCCGCTCGGCGAGGTTGTCGGGGTTATCCGAACCGTAAAAGGGGGGAGGTCGTGTCTAAAGATAACGGGTCCTACCGATCAATCGAACAAGGGGGGGCTTCAACGATGAGGGTATGACTTTGAAGAAGGGAAGAGACAGAACCGGCAGAGGGAAAAACCAGCAATAAAACTAGTTAACGGGGGAAAGGGGGGTACAAGCGAACATCGTCAGGAAAGTTCCCCTTCATAGTCGTCAATGAAGAAAAGTTTACTCCAGAAAAAACGGTTACGTCAGAAAAAGGGGCGGGCAAGGGGAAAGGAAAAACGAAAACAAAACCTCAAGCTGGGGGTCGTCATCGGATAGGGGCTGGCCCAGCCAATGGTGCCTAAAATCGGGCGACCCAAAATACGATAGAAAAAAAGATGGGTTGCACCCCAGGTTGGGAGGAAAACGTTGTCCTCACAGGGGAGGACCGTGCACCAGGGGGGTCATCAAGAAACAAAAGCGGGATGCGTCGTACTCCCCAAGAAAAAAAAGAAAAAAAAAAGGGGCAAAAAATTTAAAGAACTAAAAAGGAGAAAGGGGCAAAGTAAAATCAGAAGGAATTGAGAATCCGGGTAACCTTTGGGCACCAAAAAGGCAACTCACGTTGTCGACTAAAAAAGTGGGGGGGGCTAAAGACCCAAAACATCCACCTGAGACAAGTGGGGGGGAAAAGAAAACTGCGACTGGTCGAGACGAAAATTCGGAATCAGATGTACCTACCGTCCGTCCTAGAAAAAACAAAAAACCAGGCCAAACACGCAGTGAGCAAAAGGGAGAGGAAAGCCGTACTATAAACGGAAGGAGGTTCGGCCCACCATAACGGGACTCTAACCTAGAAAACTCCAGAAGAAAAGCACGCGGCTGCTTGCAACTACTTTATAAAAAAGACAAGGAACCAGAAAGTCCCGACGGCAGAATCTTGTTTTGACCGAGAGGAGCGGAAAAGAATGCAAACCGCAGACACGGGGAAAAGAGGTAGTATCCACCCGAGAGACCCGTTTTAGCAGGAACCAGCCCAGGTACGGCCCTAGTCTTGGGGAAAAAACCGTTCCGAGAACGAGGGAAGAAAAGGCCCAAAAAGAAAAGTCAGGAAGAAGCAAAAAACAGAGAAGGGGGTCAACCAGTTTTACGTGAAAAAAAAAAATGGAAAAAGGGACACACATAGTGGGAACGATTCAACTAAAAAAAGGACACCATCAAAGCAAAAACCTGGGAAAAGCAGCGAAACGGCCTTGGGAGGAAAAATCTTGGTTGAAAGTAATCCGTGGTGCAACCAGGAAACTGACCACAAGTGACTGAGACTTCAAAAGAAAAAAACACGGCTCTAGAAGGAGGGAAGCAACAAAGTATGCCCTAAGGGCGGCCAAAAACTGGTAGTCTCAGAGACAATTGAATTGGAATTGCATAGCAAGCCGAAAAGTTTTTGCACGAGACAAGAAAGAAAGATAATGCGTCCTCACCCAAGAAAACTACGGCGAGCATATAGACGGATCCAACGCACTCCCTTTGGAAAACATTCGCGTTGTACAGGGTGGGGGAAAGAAAGAGACATCAAAACGGCCCAAATGACCGCAACGTAGTCAAGACCGGGCCTCGAAGTAGCTTTAAGGCACAAAAGCCGGTTGGAGTCGGGCGGGGGGAAGGGAGTTCCGAAAAATCCGACAAATTGGTTCATAAAGTAAAACGGGGGGCCAGAAGGAGAGACGTCCAACAAAACTGAAAACAAAAAACAAGGCCCCCCTTCCAACCAAGGTTTGAGAGGAAGGGGCAGCCAGCAGAAGCAGGAAACAGAAACAGAAAAGAAAGAAGCGCTTAGCCAAGCCAAAGTCGGGAAAATTAAAAAAAAAATAGTCATTGCAAGAAAAGGGGTTGGGGGGGAAAGGGGACAATTGCCGATGCGGAAAGCGACGAGAGAGAATATCAAAAAAAAGAGAAGGGGCGCCGGATGGGTTTCAGGTGTAATCTAACATCTAGAACTTAAGCTTCGTCCTAAGACCCTAACGTCAGACGCAAAAGAAAAAGAAAAGTTGACTATACCGGGGGGGGGAAAAAAAAAAGAAAACGATGGGTAAAGTCAAGGACCCCGACCGGCAGGTTCAGGTTCAAAGTTACCTTGTGGACCTGCAATGAAAACGGGAAAAACCATCTGCGCAAAGGAGTTCGAGTCCCTTGCACCAAAACGCATCGGTTACGGTGCATGCCTTGGGGGAGGAAACAGCTTGGTGCGTGACCGACAAGGACAGTGTACTAGTGTCACGGTCCGAAACTGGTCTCTGGGCCCACCAATTCGGGTATAAAGTGCCCCCCCCAGCAACCCTACCGCACGGGGGGAAGGAAAGAGGACAATAAAACCCACGAAATGTCGGGGGAAAAATCGGCAGGTCGGGGTCAACGGATTTTGAGCACGAAAGATGGAAAAAAGAAAATCAGTAGGAAGGGTTGTGTCACTTCCCGGAGAGAAGGAATAAGACCCAAGTGTAGAGGAGCTGGTCGCAGCCGTCGGAAAAACAACAAGTTTCCTTCATGGACAGTACCCTATTGGTGAAAGGGGGGGAAAAACGACAACAAACAGACTCAGAAACTGGTTTACTGGAAGGAGTTCACTGGGAAAAGGCAGGTCTAATACACCCAAGAAAACAAGAAGGGTTCACCCAGGGGCACAGCTACCCCATGGTTAAACAATGCATTAAAAACGATTCCTTGGGAAAAAAGGACTAACTGTAAGTACAAAGTAGCCCTGCCTAATAGTCACGGGGGAACTTGGGGAAAGAAAAAATGCGTAAGGAAGAAGAAAGAAAGTGTGACCCTGGGTCAATTCAACTGGTCGGGGAAAAAAAAAAGGGGTAGGTCCGAGGGGGGGAAGGCACAAATTGAACAAAAAACGACTGAAGAAGCGGAAAGAAAGACGGAAATCGGGACTTACTTCGAGCCAACGGGAATTTTTCGCTTTAAACGGGGGGACAGGTCCACGGACAAACCTTGGGTGGACGCCACGTTCAAAAAGCCGGTCCGGGGGGATACCAGGGGGAAACGGGAGGGCGGTCCTACACAGGGACCAACCTTGTTAAGGGAGCGGGCCGGGGCTCGGCCGACGGGAAAAAAAGGAGAAGGGGGTTGCAGGCACGGGTAAATTCGGGAGCAAGAGTGACCAGCTTTTGGGACCCACCAAAAAGGAATGTGGCAAGATCGCCATGCGGGGAAAAAGGGAGGGGGCCCAGGGTGTCAAAGTTAAGGAAAAAACAACACGGCCGTGGGATCGCCACAAAACGGAGGAAAGAAACGGGTCAGTGGGTAATCAGGTCGTATTGGTAAAAAAAGGCCGGAAACCACAAAGAGCATATGGCGGGAACGTCACGGAAGAAGAAAAAAAAGGGAACAGCAATGACGCTACCCCAGAACGGCCCGTGCTTAGGGGGGGGTTGTGGGGGAAAAGCATCAGAGAAGAAAGAGGGCAACACAACGAGGAGAAGAAAATAGATGATGGGGATTATGATGGGGTGCAAACACAACCCAAAAGCAGGCCGGCCCGGGGGAACGACCGCGCAATTGTCAGGGAAAGGAAAGAAAAAAAAAAGCCAGCAGAATTTTGGAGGAGAAAGGCGACAGCCCCCTTACGAGGAGTACACCTTACAAGAGGGGGGGGGCCCCCAGGAATCCACAAAACGGCAGTGAAAGGGGGGGGGAAAATCAAAACTCCTGTAAGAAAGCGGTTGAAGGAAGGGACATCCTGGTCCGGCGGTTGTGCAGAAAAAACAATAGGGCTCCCGACGACCCAATTGCCAAAAAAGCCAGGAGACAAAAACCTTAAACCTGAAAAAAGAACCAGGTCAACTTGGACTTGACTCGACACCCGGTTCAAGGGGGGATCAACAGCAAGGATGGTAGAAAGCGGCCGAGACGGGGCGTTCACCTTGGGGGCGCCCTAGGAGCCACATCAAAAAAAACAGCGATAGAAAGCAGCCCTGGACTTTAAAGACAAAAGAGATGAAACGGGCACTGGACAAACCGAAGGGGCATTGTTTTTGTCAAAAGAAAAACAAAAAAGTGGAAAAGGTAAACGGCTCAAAAATGAGAAACAGGTTGAAAAACAATCCTGAGAGAGAAGGGGGGGAGCCGGAAACTTGAGCAGAAGAATGGCCCGGCATTTGAAACTCGGGGAAAGGAAAACCAAAGCGAGTGGGGGTATTTTGTGAAAGAAGGAAACAACTCCGAAGCCAGTACAAAACCCCTGTGGGATTAGGTAACAATGTTTGGGTCGAAAAAAAAACAGGACAGGGACAAAGTAATAACTTTCTGTTGACTCACCGGATACACAGTAGAGGGGGCCGGGGGAAAATTGGTGTGGGCCGTCGCCAACGGTGGAAAGAGGGGAAATTTCATTGCAAAACAAAAAGAAAAATAGTCGAGAAAACAACGCCTCGTCCAAATGCCGCATGTCCCCTAACAAGCGCCAGGGGGCTTGATGGGAAGAAAAAAGGAGGGGGAAAAAAAGACACCAAATGAGACAATTCCGACTTGAGAGACCGACCGATCCCAGGAACCCGCAATGTGCAGGGCATTCGGGAAGGTGGTAACACAACACGAAAAAAGGAGAAACGCGAAACGATGGGCTGACAGGCAAGGTGTCCTGCGCAGCGGTCCGGAAAAAGATGTGAAGGGACCACAAAACAAGGGTGCGAAAAAAAAAAAAAGAAGCGGGCGCACGGGAAGGTGTTGTGCCCAAGGTCGGCCCGTTGGTAATTGGGAGGGTCTAAGCAAAACAGGGCATGGTTTCATCTTGTAGAACGGACCGAAGAAAAAAAAGAAAACCGTCCGTTTGGCGCGGGACCATAGGGTGGGTCATGCCGGCCTTTTCACAGGTAAACCAGGGGGGGGGAAAAAAACGGCATGAGAGCGGACGAAATGGTATGGTACATCCTGTATCACCTTGGGGTGTCTTCACACAGCGGGCATTGGGGAAAAATCAAACTGGCAAGCAAAATACAAGGAACCCGTCTGAGATGGGGGATGTACTCCGACGGTGGATACGAGCACACATTGGAACTGTCCGACCTGCCGGTTTATGAGAAAGTTCCAAAGAGGGAAAGAACCAGTTGCATCGACACTTCAAGCTACTGGAAGTCACGAGTCAGAGCAGGCGCAAGGGTTAAACCAAAGGATAAGGATGCCACGGCTAACAGGCCTGAATGTTAAAGGAAGTTCAAGGCGTGGAATGAAGGGGAGAATGATGCTCAGTAGCCTTCGCCTAGGAGGAGAGTGTGGATCAAGATGAAAAAACTGTCGTTGAAGAGGGGGGCCAAAACTCTGCGGCACCTAAAAACGGAAAATATCCAACACAAACCGGTCGCCTTACGAACCTGAAACAAAAAAAACTGGTCGGCGAGCCTAAGGTGTAAATAAAATAGGCAAGCCTACTAAAGAAAGGAGGGGACCAGTCATAGGAGAAGGACAAAAACTGGGTTGCCGGGTTCCATGTTGTTTAGACAAAAAAAAATCTGATTTAACCCTCGAAATACTTGAACAGCCGGGATGTAGGCTGGGTGGCATTGTGAGCGCAGTGTATCAAGGGGCAATCCTGGTGGACCTAGGGGGGCTAAAACAGCACAGACTTAACTGTTTGAATACCCGGTATCTTCGCGGGATAGAGAAGGCTGTCAACTTGGAGGGGTACGGCCAAAAGTGATGGAGGGAAGGGGGGGTCCAAAGAAGGGTGCCCAGGACAAAAAAGTGAATTGATTGGAACATCACAGAGAAACCTAGTATCCTCGCAGGGGTGCCTCAGAAAAGGGGGAAAACCGCGGGTTGATGTCAAGTGGCATTAGACTCACAATCTCCAGGAAAAAGAAAGGGAATTATGGGGAACGAAAAAGGAACGGTTTGGTGGGGCAGGGGCCCATGGGGTGACCAAAAGTTTACGCGAAGACCGGACACGGCCCGCCTGGAGTAGCGGGCGGCAAATTTATGGTGGATGGGGGAAATAGACCGGATTAGATTGGTTGAGGAAAAACAGGGAGCCCGCGACCCACTGCGCGTCAAGTGCTTGGGTGGGGGGAGGGGGGGAATTCGAAGCAAAAAAAGGACAACGGAATTACCTAAGAAAGAAAGGATCTGACGACCGGAGGGGGGAAGGTACACTATGTGCATTGATGGGGTTCTACAAAGCTGTAAAACGAGATCTGTGAAAAAAACCCAGACGTAATTTGACATTGACACAAGAGGAAAGCCCGAGTCAAAGGAGGGAGGACATTCCACACCCACCGCGTGGCCGGTAATACTTGAAACTCTGTCCGGTGATAGTTTTGGGGTGGCGAAACGAAGCGAGAGAAGTTTTTTTGAAGAGGAGACCCCAAGGCAAGCTTCACAGTCTTGGGGGCCAGCCCCCCAGCCGGTGAGACCGGAATGGGGGGTGAAAGACTTCTCGGTGGCACGGTAGCGAAAGAGGGGAAAAAATTTTGCTGGCCAGCGGGAGAGTAAAATGGAAAAAATACACGACCGTGTTGGGGGAGACTTGAAAGCTGAAAACAAAATGCGGAGGGAAGTCACCAGATAAAAGAAGACCTGAGTTTCAAAGGGGGGTGAAAGAGCGACGGAAAATCCTAGGGTCAAGGTTAACCGTGGAAAGAAAAACGAGGGTGCGCGGTGAAACAAACCAAGCCGCCAGGAACAAAAAAAAAGTCTGCTTTGAGACACACGGGCAGGGGACTGTGGCGCAAAAGGGAAATTCAAAAAGGGGGTTTCTAGAAAACCGAAATGGAAGATCGTTGTCAGGGACAGTGTTTCATGGGGGAATCCGGGACAGAGATGCCTGTTTGGAAAGAGAAGGAAACCAGTCCCTGGACAGAACAAGCCGCCGAGGACGGAGATCTTGGCGAGCAAACTGAGGGAATGGTGAGGTGCTGTTCACCTGTCGAAAGGAACACTGGTGGAGAGGGGGAGAATGGGGGGAGGGAGGGACAATAAAGGGAGGGAAGAATTAGAAACTTCGGGATTCAACTGCAGAGCTGGGTTCACTGGGCCGCCAAGGCAGGTGACAAGGAAGGGAAAAAAAAAACTACCGACGAACATGGCATTCGATCTTTGGTGCCTGCGAAAAGCGTCTTAAACGATCTGTGGTCCTGAAAAATAGAAAGGGGTCCCAAGAAAGACGTCTGCGGCGATTTCAGAGAAATTCAAAAGGAAAGGGAGGGCTGGAGTCTTGTCTGGTTCTAATTTTTGTGGGGGGCTCTCCTCGACCGGGAAAAGGTTCACCAACACTTAAACCCGGGGTGACCCGCTTTCTGGAGTTGGCCCGTCGGCGGCCCGGTTAGCTACTCACACCTACAAAAACAAAAGGAATAGTAGGTAACATGAGAGATGAAGGCCCAGATTAAACCCAAAAGAGATTTCCCACTTGTTAAAATTTACAGAGGAGGAGCCCCGGAGAGGACAAGCCCGCAGCCAGACGACGGGAGTCAACCGGGGGGCATTTGCTCTCTAACTCTCGGGGAGCTTCAAGTTCGAGGAAGGGGAGAGTAGACACTAGGGGGGGGGGCAAAGGGTCAGCGGCACCTCAATAAAATTATCAGGGGGTCCGTCCTACATGTAGATTCACGCATTACGGCAAGTTCACCGCCTCAAGGGGTTGGGGCAGTGCATGACCATCAGAATTGAGGTTGAAAGGAGGGATTCAAGACGTCCCGCCATCACACCCTTCCCGAAAAAAACTCAATCAAATTTGGAAAAGAACGAAGGTACAAGAACCCTCTAACATAACACTCAGGGGGCAGAAAAAGATCCTAGGGACTCTTGGACGTGGTAGGAGTCTGAGGGAAGCCGAAACCGGGGTGATCTTGGGGAGGAAAAAAATCGCCTGAAAAAAATAAAAAAAGGGATATAGAAAGGGGCGGCCACGACTTACATGAACGGTTAAATCACGGGAAGTACTCAAGATCCACGGCAAAGAAGGGCCAGAAGCCCGAAAGCGGCAAAGGTTGGGGGGGTGGAGAGGAATCAGTAAAGGGGTCAACTTGATTCAGGGAGTCCAGCAAAACGTGAACCGCCGCGGCATTGGGAAAAGGCGACTATTGGGGAGAAATTTGACAGAAAGACCACAACCACTGAGAGAAAAGGCTCTCAAATGGAGAACGAACAATCCATCGCCGCGACGCAATATCTAAGAGGGTAAAGAACCAGTGTTTAAAAGAGAAAGGGGGGAAACATTGGGGGCCTCGAATGTTAGAAGCCTTGCATTGGGGGGGGTCACGTCAAAACACAAAAAGGAGGGGCAATAGGACTCCAAACAAAAAAAGAGAAGGAAAAGACCTCGGGGGCAAAAAAAGGAGTAAGAAAACTGAAGAGAATTGGCAACTGTCGCAGATTCGTCCTGGACGCCGTGGGCAGCACATCAAAACAACACAGCGGTCACCGAACAGATACAGTTTTGGGCGAAAAAAACGAAAAGTGCCCCGAGAACTACCGTCCGGCGGTGGCCAAAAGTGAGGGCTTGCCGGATAGGCAATTCACGAAGTCGAAAGGAAATAAAAAAAAAGTCCGAAAGAAAAAAAGATTGAATTCGCAGCGGCCGTCGCGACGGGGGACAAAAAAGTATTTGGTGGAAAGACCAAAGGCAACTGCTCAAGCATACCCAAGCGCAGGGAGTGGGGGTCTTCGCGAAGAGTAGGGAAGGGCAAAACCGGCCTCCCAAAACGTAGGCGGTAAACATAATCCTTTGACAATGTGGGTGCCGCCGGAGGGGGAAGGAATTAACAGACTTGAAAAAAAGCAAAACGGGCGCGGTTTGTAGAAGCCAACATCTAGGAGAGACCGAGGGGTTTGTTCGAAGAGGTCCACGACAGTCCGTGCGGCACACGAAAGGGGAAAGGGTCCCCAACAGTTGAGAAAAAAAGATAAGTAAACCACTCACAAAAACAGGGCTAGATAATCTGCCTAGGAGAAAATGGTGGATGACAAAAGGTGGAGGGAGCTGGGGGGGCCGCACATATTGGAAGGGGTCCCACTGGAAAGAGGGAAAAGGGCAAAAGGATCAGAAAAACAGCCGAACGTCCAGACCCGCCAAGTACTAAGGGGGAGTAGTCTGGAAATCAAGTAGAGGGGTTTTGAAACCCGGCCACGGCCTAAAGCAGATTTGGAGAGTGGGGCCAATCACCGAAGGGAAACGGAGGAGAGAAAGAGGGCGGGGAACTCAGACAAAGGTAGTCAACCTTAACAGAGGTCGCGACCGCTGGCGCCGTAACCTTGGCAAGGAGGAAAGTTAGTTCGTCTCGGAGGAAGGGCGAGGAGAGGGAGAAAGACCGAGCTTCAATGGGGAAGGGAGAAAACTGATACGAAGGGTCGAGATTTTTTCGAAGTATCCACGAGAGGAAAAGCACTTGGTGAAGAGCCATAGAGATTTAAAGAGTGTTGGGGGGGCAAGCAGAAGCCGCGTAAACGTGGAAGAACTTAAGGGAAGAGGCCCTCGGGTTGCAGGGGATTCAAAGCACCGTGGGGCACGTTCCCGAGGGAAAAGTTAAATTTTCAAAGGGAAAAGAGAAACGGGGTTTCATGAGGGAGGGACCAGTAAGAGAAACAAACTACGTGAAGGGGAGGAAGGCAAAGGAAGGTTGCCCCTGTGGGGGGAACTAGAAAACCACAGCCTCAAAAACAAAAAAAAGGAGAACTGGGAGAGAAGGGGGGAGAACCTAAATATTTCGAAGAAGTGGCACCGAAAAAGGATCACCGTAGGGGGGAAGGGGGAAAAAGGCAAAAATGACAGAAAAAAAACCGGGTCACGTCCCACAAAAAGACTTTGGAAGGGAGGGGGAAGTAAAAAAGAAACGAATACTGACGCGCGTCAACGGGACTCAATTCCGTCCCCGCGGACAGACTAATAAAGTGACGAAGGGAAACCGACATAGACAACCACGCGTACAAACCCGGGAGGGGGAGGACCGAATGTTAAGCAAGTCACCGCCCAAGGAGGACATGGCAACGTGAAGGGGGGGGTGGAAGGAAAAAGGAAAGCAAAAGAGGAAACAGACAGCAGATTGGGCACCTGAGATCGTGTCGTCGGAGGGGGGGGGGGGGGGAGTGGGGACTGAAACCACCAGACCACCAGAATAAGAAAAAGATAAAAATAGGTACGCAGAAAGGTAGCGGCCGTACACCCGGTCCATGGTTTCCCAGGGTATCCTAACGCAATGTGTGCACCTTGGGAGAAAAGATAGGACACCTTCCCTTTGGTGGGAAAGGAACAAAAAGTGAGGGGGTCAGGGAGAAAAGGGCAAGCGAAGAAGTGCCACGAATACGTCGTAATAGGTTTTGTGAGAAATCAGAGGGAGTAACCAGGGACGAGCATCCCCATCCCACTCTGTTGTCGGGGACCCAGGGGAAAAGCAAAACCAAATTACGGGCAAGAAAAAAACTGCCCTAGTGGCCATTCCCAAAAAACACAACAAGGCAGAACAACACTTTTTGTTAAGGAGAGGCGGGGGTGCACAAAAAAGGCCCG
>Ga0179591_1243217_pt1 | contig 14851 bp, 11 predicted proteins | sample CZOMad2_1_08_16f_FD_182891 | JGI IMG/M metagenome (GOLD analysis project Ga0179591, IMG submission 182891) | Vadose zone soil fungal communities from Angelo Coast Range Reserve, California, USA - CZOMad2_1_08_16fungal (PacBio error correction) | ecosystem: Environmental > Terrestrial > Soil >...
GCCCAGGCGTACCGCTGAGACCCCTTTCCAAAAGTGCCGAGAAGGGGATGAAGGGAACGCCCTTCTGTGGGATTCGAAGACTGCACGTCGTACGGGGGGAAGAAGGGTCTCAAGTAGGACAGCCCTTTGTAGGACAGGGGAAGCAGACTCTGCAGTAAGCTGTCTTAAGGCGACGGGGGAAATAAATTAGCTGAGGGGGATACGTCACTCGGAGGAGTGGGGGAGTTCTTACGAAATTGAGAAAAAAAAAAAGGCGGTCAAAATCAAAGTCCGGGCTCCGGCATCGGCGGCCTCGAAAATCGAAAAGTCAAGTGCCGCACAGGACTCTTGGGATTGCTAGGGAAAAGAAATTCCGAATTCTAAGGAGAGGGGAACCCTTCTCCGGAAGGCCACATTGAGGTACGAGGTTCGGAAGGCTTTTCGATGCCCAGGATCGCATTCGGCCGAGTCGTACGGGGGAAAAAAGGGGAAAGAATAATCAAGTTTCCTAGCGCTACCTTGGCAGGCAACGTACAAAGGCGTGGCTTTTTTAGAGCTTTTTAGTCTGAACACATATGGGGTGGGGACCCCGAAGGGCCCGTTCTCAAGGGCGAAAAGCAGGGGTTCGGCGCTTCACCAAGGGGGGGGATTAAGGGCACGGAAAACCTACAGTAGTTCTCCATCGCGGGTGGTCTCGCGGGGGGGGTTGTGGGCCGGGAGCGCAGACCTGGGCTCACGCTCTTTGAAGGAATACACTGGGTCAGCCGAGACGCCAAGCGATCTAGGGAAGCGCACTTCAGTAAAGTACCTCGGGTTAAAAGAAACTCGAACATGACAAGCGCAACACTCGAACAAAGATGGGGTGGGCGGGGACTGCTTGTTCTCAAAAAACAAAAAACGCCCGAAGAAACAGCTGAAAATATCATCCGGTCAAATTAAAATTCCATGACTTGGGCTCTAGCACGCGCGCGGTCTTCACAAGAAATGCTCATTACCTGAAAAAAAACTTATAACTCGGTAGCAGATTACCTCGTGTTTCAGGCCTACTATAGCATCCTAGGCCTACTGCTCATCTTTTAGTCTACTTGAGAATACGTGAATAGACCTCCCCCTCGCCTCAGGAACTGCGAACAGTGCAAAATCACTGACTTGATCTGGTGGCCGGGTTTCGCGCCGCCTAACAGGGGCGTTTCATTGGGGTTTCGTATAATTCGCAGTGCTGCTTTCTCGGTTCCCTCTCCCACACGGCCTGAATCCTTGTCGGTACCTAGGTCGGATTGGTCCTCTTACTAGCAAAAAGAAGTCACCGGAAAAGGAGTAAGATCGCGACCGCGTGCATGGGCGAGCCCATAGGTAAAGACTGCGCACTTCCCGACATTGGAAAAAGACGTTTCAAAGGTCGTGCAAGGACATGATCGAGGTCTGGGGTTAAAAACGACTGAATGGACGTACTTGCGCGGAGGTCTGCGATTCTAAGGAAAGAGGCGCCGCCATAGATCCTCGGGGGCAATCGTGGATCTTTTGGGGCAGCAGAGTGAAGTAAAGTAAGGCGGCTGGTAGTGAAGAGCCAGTGAAAATCCTTGGGCCTTCTGAGAACATTCCTGACTAATCCTAAAACCAAGACCACCGTTTTACACAAAAGTCCGTAGTCACGCGCAAGGCGGTCGACTCCTGGTTTCCAGATACACTTGATGGAAATGATAGAGAGGGAAAAAGGGGAGGGGGCAAAAAGGGCTGTCATGCAAGCGAGAGATTGGGTGGAAGAAAAAGTAGAAAAGATAGGGCGACGCGCTTACCGAAGATTAATTACCATCTCAAAAGAAGCGATCACAAGACACCAGAAACGCGAACAAATCACGGAAGGAAGGAAAACCAGCACTTGATCTCTGGTCAATCCGAGCAAGCGGTTTAAAAAAAAAACTGACGAAGAACGGACGCTCAGCGCCACCAGCGCGGTGAGCAAATGAAGAAAAATGGGAAGGAGGAAAAGGTCGCCCATCTTTCTTGGGGGAAGAAAACGAGACCTCTATCAGCGGGGGAGTCCACTGAGCCAATGGGACGAAAAAATCAGGGGGGGAAGACCTCTAAAAAGGTCCAGGAGCCAGGAGGGTCTAAAAAAAAAAAAAAAAAAAAAAAAAGGTTAGTAATAAAAGAAGGATCCCTTCTCATCAGAGTAAGGGGGGAAGATTTAGAGCGTCGATTCCCATATTTTGCACGATTATGATCTAGAGACTAAAAAAAACCATTGGAGTAAGATTATGGTATCAGAGAGAAAATCAGATGTAAAAAATGGTACGCGTCTTATCCCAGTCTTGGCGCGTTTGGTGGTTGTTGAGGTGGTTGGGTGCTATGCAGAGTTCTGCTGCAATGGAGCCTCGACTTACGTGATGTCTCGTCATAGACCAGATCTCTACGTGGAAAGCCTGTCAATCTGGGAGGGGTCTGTTCTTGAGAGGACGCTTTGGTGGATAATCGTCCTCGTGCCTTAGAGGGATCGTCTCTGGGACATGGTGAATTCAAAAGCGATTTTGTCGTGTAAATGGGGCGCTGCAAGGGGAGTAAGGCCGGTGGGGGGATACCGCAGCTTTTTTCAGGCGGGAGAGTCAGATCGTAAAGTTGGGAACTGAACGGGCCATGACACCGACTACGTGTCGTGGTGATCGGCGCGGGAGTTTCGCGGTGGAGGGGGAGGGGGAAAAATCAGCAGGCGCGTGAGATAAAAGGAGCGGGGGGACGTAACTCGGAGAGCCGGGACTTGGAGGACACCATTCGAAGGGGGAGGGGAAAAGTGGTGGCCCAGAGACGACAAGTTCCAGGCTCAGCCAAAAAGAAGGTTTAACCTGACCAGGAGGGACTCAAGGAACGCTAGTGGGAACTGAAAATACTTTGGTCAACCGGGTGGATGGTGTGTCTGTCGAAGGGGCGAGCCCGACACGGAGGTAAATGGCTGGGGAAAACTCTAGCCGGGACCATAAAGCGCCGCACTCGCAAAGATTGCAAGAGAAATCTCTGGGAGGAGAAAGAAGTAGGGGAATGACAACGCAGTAGACTCACTAATCTACAGGGGAAGCGGTGAAAAAAATTCCTCGGATATGGAATTCCATACTGAAACATGGAAATGTAGAAGTAGGGCAGTTGCCAAATCAGTAAATAAGGTGGGCTTTCCTGGAAGCTTTAGAGAGAAGTATGGACTGTGTAATGGACATTTTTCAAGGGAGCCGAGAACTCGAAACACTGGACGGAGGAAAATGCTCGAGCAGTTTCTCAAGGGAAAATCTAATCAGGCACGGGCATTTCCGAAGCCACTGAAAGCACTTTCTTCGGGAGGGGAAAGGCCCCCATACGCAAGAGAAGTGCTGGACCCAGGAAAGAGTTTGAGTGCTATGGGAGGATCAAAGTATTCGAGGGGCGCAAGATGATGAAATTGCAATGAAGTCGGGAACTAAGGGGGTAGACTGGCAGATCTCTTGTAACGCTCGGAACATAGAAAAAAAGAAAAGGGGGTAGACCTATCAATTGGGAATTAAGCGATCGTTATCACTAAAAAAGATTAAAAGGGGGGAGTAACCTAGGTAAGATGAAGTAAGGGGGAAACGGCTTTTGGTCTTAGGAGGAAAATCCATCAGACACAATCTGGGGGAGGGGGGTAGGAGAGACATGGGATATTCTTGGTAGGGTTGGAACCGGGTAGGGGGTCTCCGGACGATTTCAAAAAATCCTCAGGAAGAGTGCAAGTCTCGCTGACCAAAAGGTGCTAACGAGAGACGAGAGGGGGAAAACGTTTTGGGGGGGGCGAACCCCAAGAGGACTCATGGGGAAGGGTAAGCTCTGTGTCGGGGTTGTGTTGGTGTTTCACTTTCATGCACTGGCCACAAGGTTTTCCTGCGAGCGCTATCCTGACACCCTATCTTTTGCGCGCATTCGTGACGCCTGTGGGGATTCCCTTGCTGTGAAAAGGAAAGACTTTTTAAGGACTACAAAATACCTAAAAAAGGCTCCCTGGGCCAGGAAGAAGGAAGGTAGGCTCGAAGCAATGTGCATGAGGGCATGACGTGCAGCAGGGCACGAAAGTCCGGGGACTCTAGGGCTACGGGTCAGCTCCCCGATCTCCTTGCGGGAGTAGGGCCCCTCTATGGGTGTGCATGGTACACTCTCCGCCAGATTCCGGAGCTTCTGAAACCTCTCCGCGGCTGACCCACTTGCCCCTCCGCTACTTAAGAAAACCAGAGTGTGTCGGGGGTCCCCTGGTCCTCTCTGGTTGATCTGGCCGGGGACTAGTGAGGGATCGTCTGGGATGGGTTGGGGCTCTTGGCTAGAATTTTCTCTTAGCGCATAGCTTAGACCTCACCTTACTACTAATCGTAACAATTGCAGACACTCAAATAACCAAACTTCTACTCGTAGCGACAAAACGAAAACAAACACCCTACAACAACGGAGACCACCCACATCCACGACACACAGGATGGGACAATCAAAAAAACACCGAGAACAACAAAAAAAATAAAAAAAACGAAATCCAAAAAAAAAAAACCCCCAAAAAAAAATCATAACCCTCTTCCGACCAACAAGAGAACCACAAAAAAGGGGAAAAAGAGGAGATAAGAAACACACACAAAAAAAAAAAATCTCCGCAGACAGCCAACAAAAAGAATAAAAAAAATATAGGGAACACACAAACCCGAGAACACGAAGAAAAAACCACAGATGGGAAGTAAGAAAAGAAAAAAAAAAAAAAGGAAAAAAAAGAGAAAAAAAAGAAAAGAAAAAAAAAGCAGCATACAAAAATAAAAAACATAAAAAAGAAAGAAGAGAAATCACCTTCAATACCACAAAAAAGGAGAGTTCAGAATTGATACTTCCATGCGCTCGCTTTGCAAGAACCACTAGGGATGTTGGACTTGGATTCATACATCGATTCCTATGTGCAGGACGTGTAACATAACCACTGCTAACTTCCCTAAGGGGGGACGGAGACCAACGATGCGTACTTCGTGAATCAAAAAAAAAAGAAAAAAACACCCACCATGGCGAAAAAAAACATCATGAACACCTCCCACAAAACCGGAAGCAAAAAAAGTCACAACAAAAAAAGAAAGAAAGAAAAATACAAAGAAACCCAAATCAAAAAAAAAAAAAAAAGAAAAAAAAAAAAAAAACCACCATAAAAATCAAAAGTAAAACAAAAAACCTAGAAAAAAAAAAAGGAAAAAGCAATCACAAAAAAAAAAAAAAAAAAAAAAAAAAAGAAACACGAAAGGAAAACAAAAAACCCAACAAAAGAAGAAAAAAACGGGGGGGACGCTCGGCGAGAAGTCGACCTGCTTGCTCTGGTAGGATCGAAGATTACTTCTGACCACCTCTGTGAGAAGGTAACTCTTTCTGACATTCGTTTTTCTCACTGCTTATCCTAACAGTCATCTAGGCGGAGAGGGGGCCAGGGTTTCAAACGTCTCCACGGGCGAAGGAATGTTACAGGGGAGACAACACGCAGTATTTTATCACAAGATCGAAGGAGTAGGACCATGTGCATGGCCTAAAGAGGGCTGTCCTCTAAAAAAGATAAACTGGGGCGGGTGGATTGACGGAGGGGGGAGAATTTCCACCCGGAGAGCAACCACTCTAGGAGGGAGGGAAAAATAGATCATCCTGGCGGGGGGGGGGGGGCACCTAGATAAAGGACAGAGTCTCTTGATGGAGGGGGTGTTGGGGAAGTTCATATTTTAAAGTCGGAGTAACGATGAAGCTCTCCTGGGCTAGTGACTTGGAAAACTCGTCGTGTTGTAAAAGAGGAGGATCTTTAAAGCAGAGGGGGATGGATCTATAAGACATTAAATCGACTTAGATATCGGAACATAATCGTATGTGTCAAGCTACGATCCTGGGCGGAACGCGGGAAACTTTAACGTGGGGGGAAGATGCTTGTCTAGGTAGAACCTTTTGCCTTGGATTAACTGGGGGCCTCGAAGGGGGGATTCTCCCATTTGAAACTGCCGGAGAGCCAATAAGATAGTGCAATACATGTGGTGGGCTTCTTACGTCATTAAGGAGCAGGCTGTTCGCAAGACGTACATGAAAGTCCGTGGGGGGAGTGGGGTTGCGTCTGGTCGGCTCTACATCGCCTGTAGGAGGTTCTGCGTCGGATTGTGTTCTAAAAATGGTCGCTGATACTGGGAGAACAAGCTACGTGCTCGTAAACAAAAGGCGCATCGGAAATACTCTTAGGGCCGGAGGGTCAGGGATAGCTAAGGCCCGGGGCAGGGACTGCAGGCGGTGCAGTAAACGAAAAATACAGGCCATCGGCTTGAATGAAGTGCTGGAGACCCGTGGGACTTCTGACTGCAGAGTTCTCCGATGAAAAAAACAAGTCTAGGGAGCATAGGATTATGGCCCGGGGTGCAGGTTCGCCGACTTGGGGGAGCGCGTGAGGAAGAAAAGTGTCTTCTATGAATAGGGCGAGGTTATGAGGTTAGTATTACTCGCCACTCAAAAAGAGGTGGGCCTCCTGCAGAGGAGGCGCTTTGATGCTTGGGGAAAGAGGGTTGTACATTGGATCTTGATTTGCTGAGATTACCCCTCTTCAAAAGATCTCTTTGTGGGGGGGGCAGAACGGGATTAAAACGAGGAATACAGTATGAAAACGGGGGGGCAAGGGGCTACCCCGCGTCAGACACCCATCAAAGCAGTAGAAAAAAAATAATCGCGGCAGGATCCGAAGGGCTTTTACGTTTTGCCTCACAGGTGCCCCCCATATGGTCGGTGGGTGGGGCCGTGGTTTGGGTGTTTCTTTCTTCCAGTTTCGAGGAAAATGGTTTCAGGGCGAGGGAAGCTGGGGACGTCCTTTCATACTGTGAACATAAACCAGCGATGCCACGCGCCCGATTAGAAGAGGATCTTCTCGGAAAACGGGTCGACTCAAGGCGGAGGAATGGGGTAACTTAAGAGAAAAAAAGCCTCTGCAAAGGCCAGAATTGAGCTCGAAATGGTAAGGCTCTGAATGGGGGGAAAAGAATTGTACACCGTGAGGGTTTCAAGGGGAGAAGGAAAAAAGAAAAAAAACACACAACAACGAAGGAGGAAAAAGGGAGAATCAAGGGGCCTAACCGTTTCTAGGGGGGGTAAAACGGCTGCAACGGCCGATCGGTGAAAGCGGGAGAATTTCCGCGTGCATTGCCGCGGCTATTCGGAAGTTTCACATCAAGGAAGAGGGGAGAGAATTCGCGACTATATTCCTCTCCTCGGTAGAGGTCTATGTGAAAAGAGGGCACTGCCGGGCTGGACCGCGGGGAAACACCTTTCTCGATAAACAACCCAAAAAAATTGACAAAGACTAACTAGGGGGTAAACAAGGGGGGGGGAAAAAGAAAACGTAACAGCATCTGAGACCATCTATTTATCTATGGTATGGGGGAGGGTAGGAAAGTAAAGGTGGGGACACGGGACAAAGGGTGGGGGGCATATCATTAGTCGGCGTGAAGAGGGGAACAAAAAACTATATCTAGAAAAAAGGGGGGTAGCGAAACCTCAAAAGCAAGCGCATGAACAAAGGGGGGGAAAAAAAGAAAATGCCTCATATCGCCCTAGGGAGAAAAAACGGGAAAAAATAAATTGTGGCGTTTCGAGGATGGAAAAGGCCATATCTAAAAACACAAGGAAAAGTCTTCCTAAAGAACAAACGAAAAATGGATCACCGTGCGTAGCGCCCTTGCCCCCTTCAAGAAATCGGAGAAAAGGAGACTAATTTCGACGCGAGGGACGGGAAAAAAAAAAAACATCATTTTTCTCGAAAATTCAACTCTGGGCCGATGAGGAGAAAGACATAGCAGAAGAACAACCTTTCACTTCGATCCGAGTCGTCGAAACTGCGGAGGGGATCTCAGGGGGAGGCGCCCGTTCGTGGCTACATGGGGGAAAAAAAAGAAATAGAAACAGGGTTCTTATCCCCACCTCCGAGCAAAAGCAAAAGGGTCGAGGAGAGCCGCCAGAGACGAAAAACAAACTTGGTAACGGATGGGCGGATCGCTCTAGGAAGGAAGCCGAGAAAAACGAAAAAGAGCTAAATCTTCGGTGGCGTGCGTGGCCTTGTTTAGCAGCAAGAGGAAGACGCCCTGCAAAAAAGGGGGATAAAGGCGGGAGAAGGAAAAGACTTTCACTTTGACCGAGGTCCGAGACAGAGAGAAAAAGCAGAACTCCTCTCTGCTAGAGAAAGTAAGAGGGAAGGAGTTCGCTGCCAGAAAACTTCTGCAGTGCAGAAGGCGCTGCTCGACAACCAAACCGTGAGAAACCCTCAGAAAGTGCTAACTGTTTTTGGAAATGTCCGCTAATACCGGAGGGGGTACAAGAAAAAGCACAACAACACGCAAGAAAAATGCTTTCCGTTTCTAGAAGGCAAAAGGGAGCGAGGATTGAGCGAAAAGTTTGGGAGGATCTTGGAAATGGATTAAGAAGCCAACCCGGGCCGACGTTGCAGGACAGGGGGAGTAAAAGAAACCCGGAGAAAACTGCACATGGGAACAAGGTCCGAGCTGCTGAAGAAACAGGAAAAAAAGAAACAACCGAGAAACATACCAGAAAGGGGGGGGGGGGGGGGGCCAGGGGGGGAAGAATTTTTCCCAACTCTCTCTCACAAGCAGAGCTGGCCTTGCTGGAATTCAAATGAAACCACTAAGGCGAAAAACATAGTCGTGCCCGCTGGGGCCTCAGCTCTTCTTAGGGGGAAAAAATGTTTAGTCTTCGGGACGAATACAAGCGCGAAAGTTTGTTTACGCACTTATCTGCATCGCTGAGAAGAGAAAGGGGGGGTCATTGGTTTCCAGGGAGAAAGGGCGATTGAAGGGGAGCGTAGAAGGGGAAAGACGAAGCTATTAGAGAAAGGATGGGGGAAGACGCCTTCTGGAAGGGGAAAGGGGGGACAGCCAAGTTCTGCCGCACGCCCAGTGCCGGGGGATGAAAAGAAATGATCTGTCTTGCCGGCTTAAGAGACCGCTCACTTTGGACTGCCTGGAAGAAGCATGAAATGTCACTGTAGGGCGCAGGACTGCGGGAAACTAAACTAGGAGGATGTGTGCATGGATTTCCTCCCTATGGAGGGGATAAAAAAAGTGCGCAACCTCGCATAAATAAGGGGAGGGGCGGCTACATACGTGAAGTCCGGGAAAGCAAAAGAAGGTCTCTGGTATGGGGGTAGAAAAAGGATTCTGATTCTAAGCAGAAAAGGAAGTCTTTCATGAAAGGGAGGGCGAGGGAGGTCTATCGTTTCTGTTCGGGGCCCTAAACGACCGTCGGCCTGGAAGAGATCTGAGGAAAGTCCTTCCCGAAGGAAAATGGGGGCGAAGGAGCCACCAGTGAAGTCCTGGCCACTGCGGGGTGCGTGGGGGGGGGGGAGGATATTTGTAGAGGAAAAAAAGGTAACTTTTCCTCCATGAAAAACAACCGAGGGAAAGGTAATAATCTCTCACAGAGGAAAGCGCGTCACCACGACTTTGAATGAAAACCAGGAAAAGAGTCACATAGACTGGGAGCTCGGGGGGGGGTTCTAAAAACAAAGGGGGAATGAAGGAAAGGGACGTAAAGCCCGGGGGTAAAGCGAAACGCTATGTAAGGTAAACTGCAGCTGCAAGCTAAGAAGCCCGGATTTGTAAAAACCAAACTCCTCCGGGAAAATGAAAATCGTCAAACTCGAACAGCGATTGGCGCTTGAGGGGAGGGGGAAAGAGGGAACCCAACTCAAAGAAAGCAGCGGCAATCCGGGTCTGAGGTCCCATGAGGGGGTCTCGATAAAGGAGAGCGTACTGGCACGAAAGGCTATGACCTAGGATGTAGAGGTGGGAGAAAGATATGAAAACGATGTAGTTGTCTTGCAAGGACAAGAGGTACAGACTTAAGGCCGGGGAAAGGGAGTCAAGGGGGGGTAGGCTATGTTCTGACACAGTCGAACTACAGAGACCAACTCTGGAGAAAAAGGCACGCACTTCGTGGCGCTGTGACCTGGGCTGAGAAAAAACCGGTAGTTTCATGGGGGGGTGGAGGGATTCTCATTGGTCGTCTTGGTAAAGATACCGGAGAGGATCATGTTTCCCCTAAAGGGGGAAAAAAGGGGGGTCGGCTCGCCACAGCAATGGGCAAGGACGAGAAAAAGTCTAGATGAAACGAGAAATGTTGAAGCGAAAGCAGGAAGAAAAGGAGGAACACTCCGTTGCATGCAGGAATAGTCACTAGTAACTTGGTTCAACAAAAACCTGGCCCCGTAGTCGAGTAGGGGCGAGCGAAGGAGAATTCTACGCACGTTCCTTCCTTCAGCGGAACATATCTCGGGGCGCGCGCAGGGCGGTAAGAGGGGGAGTCTAGTTCCCGAGAGGACGACATGTGGTCTCTTCAGACGAAATTAAGGCAAAAAATACAATCCAATCCCCGTGGAAAAAACAGGGGAAGGACAAGACGAAAAAAAGTCGTAAACTCATGGTAAAAAATTCTGAGGGCTTATCGGAGGATAGGGAGGGAGGGGCCAATCTTCAATTCCAAAACGTGGGGGGAAAGACGTAAGAGATAGAAGCTCTATGTCCCTGACCGTAGAATTGGAAGAGAGAGAAAACTCGAAGAAGAGGAAAAGGGACCGACAATCTCAAACTCACGAAAGTATCACCAGGTTAGTTCGGATGTAAGCCGTCCAGCGTTGGTGAACCCCCGTCTAATCATGAAGCATCTGTCCACCAGGAGGGGGGGGGATCAACGATAATAAAATGAAGATGCCAAGGAAAATCTTGATTTTAAGCTAAAAGAGCTAAGCAGCAACGAAAAGAGATTTACTCCCACGAGAAAGGAGAAATGGGGAGATCCTACCATAGGATTCAGGTCCCATCAGTGCGGAGAGTCGGATTAAGAGAAAATAAGAGAAGAAAGAGCCGCCTATCCGCGGTTGGAAGAAAGGGCTCACTGTCTAGTACCATTGAGGTTGGGTAGCTCATGTCACCCACAAAAACTTATTCTGTGACCTCTATATAGCTTCAAGGGTAAGAAGGAATTGAAGAGAAAAAAATATGCCACTCCTTCAACATGGCGCTAAGTTGTGGGGGGGGAGAAGGCTTAGAGTAGGTTTCTGCTTAAAGAAGAGATAAGAGATGGTATAAGGAGAGGAGGGTTCGTCTTCGTCTTGGCGTTGTGGGAGGGAAAGAGAAAGAGAGAGACGTACTCTGCTGCAAGGGGGATTCAAAAATGGGCAGTGTACATGGAGAGAGTATTCTCATCTTTAGACATAAGGGGTGGGAAGGAGGGGGAGTCCTTCCGACGTTTGGTAAACCAGAGGGAGTTAAAGCCTGGAGATAGATGTAGAGGACTGTTGGTTAGAGGGGTCTGATTGTCTCCGCTCGGAGAATGAGGAATTCCTACGTTCCGGTTCGAGGGGAGTAGATCCGACTGGCGTGGAAAGAACAATCGCGTGGAATGACATCCGTTGGGAAAAGCCTCGCGCCGGGGGATAAGGGGCGGGTGCATCATTTCTCTACCTAAAGAGGTAAACTAATCACTGCGCTGTGTCACGGCCATGGAAGTGGGGAAACGGTGGATTGTGAGGAGGTCTTAAGGATAGTAGGGGACTACTCAGGCCTCCGCTTGGGAGCAGGAAAATATACCGCCGTTTTAAGTGGAAAAAGAAAAAACGCTACCTGTGGAAAAAGAAAACCAGAGGGGATCTACTAAGGGCGGGAAGGGGAATCCGGGAAATGCTAAACGAAGATCATTTCCGTCGGTGACACCCCTAAGGAATCTGAATTGCGTGCATAGACGAGACCCTCTAAGAGAAGAGGGAAGAAATGCATACTCTTCCATCTTCGCATTGTCAATAAGACGCTGTCTAGAGAGAAGGAAATGACGGGGGAAATGGTCTTTGTTTCCGGCAAGGGAAATCACCTTTAGGAAAAAAAAGCTAGGGCAGTTGGAGCTTTACAGCCGAAACAGAACTCGGCAAGGAACCTTCAACTGCACCAGCAAGGTCGGCTGTAGAAACAGGAAAAGCTCAGGATGAGGGACACAAGGGCGAACATATTGTCTATGGAGAGGGGTTCAGAGTTAGTCGCAAGAGATATGAGGTCAGTAACGATTGAAGAGTATCCTTGAATAAAAAAAAATCCAGCGGGGTCAGATCATGGAAAAAGGGATACAGGTGGGAACAAAAGGGTGACCGGGGGGACGCGCGCGGGAGTCGGACATAATTGAAGGGAAAAAAGGAAGGAGGTATCTTCGAGTAGAAGGGAGTGGTCTTACGCAGACAGCAAGGACGGTTGTTCTTCGGGGTGGAGAGAGGCCAGTTCTATGTGGGGGAGGGGAAAACAGATTTTAAAAAAGGGGAAGTCGGGGAAACTAGATGGCATCAGGGAGAGTCTAGAGGATAAAAGAGTTGGCTTGAAAATCCAACGCAGAGGAAACAGAAGGTGGGCTAAAAAAGAACCGAGAAACGCTCATGTCTAAAGAGGAGGGGTTTGGAAGAAGGGGTAACTGCAACTTTGTGGAAGAGCAAAAAATGAAAAGGGAGCGGGAGAAGGAACTTTCACCGTCAGGAACTCTACTTGGTGAAACTAAAAAAAAAGCGAAAAACCAAGAGGGGACCTTCCGAAGGGAGGGGTATAGCGAGAAAATGTTACGTCTTGCAGGAAAAAACGTTGCCTAAATCGACGGGAAAGACGGGCGAGGAAGTGGCACGAAAAAGGGAGCGCCGGGGGAAGACAGCGATAAGTGGAATCCGTCATTAGCCGGGCTCGAGTCGGGGGGGGAAGATAATCTTTGACGTAGACAACGATCCCCCTGAGGACAGGGGCGGAACCATGGTTACTCAGGGGGTACATAAGGAAAGAAGTATCGTTGGGGCTGAGAGGTGATTCCAGTTTGGAGGGGAAGCCGAAGCCCGCGGACTTAAGGGTACGCCACTGCAGCGGCGCCCCAGCTGAAGAGGCATCTGCGTCGCTGGGGGGAAAAGGGAAAGAGACAATAGGAAAAGAGCGGGCTTGGAGAAAGGGAATCCTCTGAGAGATGTGAGGAAAACGGCATTGGAGGGTCGGAATCCTCATCGTGAAAAGAGGGAAAAGAACCGGAAATATGCTGGGAAAACAGGAAGGAGATCTCAGCGACTTGAGGGAGGTCAATACATCGGAAAGGAAGAAAAAGAAAACTCTTCGCCCTGGGAAGAAAAAGGCCGCGAGCTATGCGAATTTGCGCGAATGCGTCTCTTATTTACGAAATAGCGTGGCTTCCCTAAGAGGCGGAGAGACTCTTTCAAGGGGCTTTGTTTCGAAGGACAGACCGGGTCAGAGCTGAGGAGGCTGCTCTGGGGTAAAAAAAAGGCATAAAAACCTTTCGCGGATTTGGAAGGGGGGGGCCACGTTTAGAGACAGACATATGGTAGCCCATTGACAAGTTCTAAGCAAGGGTACTCTTTTACTCAGGAAGGGGGAGGGTCGTCTGAGAAATTGCCCACACAACCAAAAGGAGTCAATTCAAGAGGGGGCAGTCATGAGGAAAGGGAAGAGGAAAAGGCCAATAAAGAGAAACGGGCTTCTTGTTGTTGGAGGGGGAATAATTGGAACCAGGGTCGAGTAGCAGAAAGCCTCTAGAAGGGGTGAGAGGGGGATTTTTACGGAGTTGTTGGACGGAGAAGACGGGTGTCTGGGAGCAGAAGTGGTGGCTCGGGATCGAATGAATTACTGGCTTGGCATACTTTACCGAAAAAAGACAGGGGAGCCCTAGGCGGGTTCTTTGTTTCACTAGAGAAAAAAGGCCTGGAAAGGACCTATTGCAAAAGGGAAAGGGAAATGGCATTCTTTGGAGATTCTAAAGGGGGTGCAGTATACGGGAAGCGCCCTCGGATCAACGGGCCGACCTCCACTCAAACAGAAGAGAGCCATTGTTAGGGAGAAGATGAAAAAAAGCACCAAACCGGAGGGTCTCGCATTAAATCCCACTACGTACAACAGTACGACCAGTTGTCTTTTTGAGAAAGAATGGCAGTCAGAACACAGAAAAAGGCTGGCTTCTCGTAGGGTTGTGCTAAGCCCTGTCTCTTCAGAAAGGCAAAACAGTCCGTTCTCAGGGGCAAAAAGATAAATACGCGAAGCGTGACATGAACTCGGATACGACGGAGCGTTCTTCGGCGATTGCGGAGCAGGGGAGGTGGGACGGGAACTTTAAGATGGCGAAACCCAATTGGAGGTCTAAGGAAGAGAGGGAGGGAAAGAAGTTATTCTAATAAAACGAAAAAGATATCCGGCAGGGGGCTACGCGAAGGCCTGTGCGTGGTGGTAGGAGGGGACATAGGTTCAGCTTTGTGGAGGATACTCTCCACGAACAAAATTGTTTTCCGTCTCCGGAAAAGGGGGACTTTTGGGGGAGGTTGAAGGGCGGGTTTAATGTGCAGGAGGTGAGTGAGGGTGGAGCTTAAAAAGATTCGATAACCGATCTCGGGTGGTAATGGAGGTACAGACTAAGAGGATTCAACACGTGGAAGGGGACTAAAAAGAACGGAAAGAAACCTCTACCAAAACGAAGCGTAAGAAAATCGCGGAGAAGCACGGGGGGTGTTAGGGGGGTGCCTCACCGGTGGGAAGACACAGAAAGGGAGGTGAGCACTTTTGTGGGGGACGGGAGGGAAAGGGGAAAAGGTGTCTCTGAATCCGGGGGGAGGGGAAGAAGGAGGACATGGAATACCCATATACCGAGAAAAAACGAGGCGCTTGCAAAGCTGTCGGAAGAGGGGGCTACATCGCTGATTGAGGGACGAACTGACGATCCGCGGCCAGGACAAGAAGCACTTTCTCGGAAGAGGAGCAGTTTAGATCGGGCAAGGGGCCAAAAAAGGGTAACACAACGTTACGTAAGCAAAAGGGAG
>Ga0179591_1140005_pt1 | contig 14850 bp, 20 predicted proteins | sample CZOMad2_1_08_16f_FD_182891 | JGI IMG/M metagenome (GOLD analysis project Ga0179591, IMG submission 182891) | Vadose zone soil fungal communities from Angelo Coast Range Reserve, California, USA - CZOMad2_1_08_16fungal (PacBio error correction) | ecosystem: Environmental > Terrestrial > Soil >...
GAAATCATGTTCCCTCAAAGTCAAAAAAGCCAAACTGAACTGCTGAAAAAATCAATATTGGCTTCCCATGGGCCTAGAATCGCAAGAAAAAAGGAGGCCGGTGCCGCGATGAAAGCAACCAAAAAAACGAGTGAGGAAACGGGGGGGGGTTCCAAGAAAAAAAACCAAAAAAAATTAAGTCTAACAGCAAGAGCGAAGGGAAATCAAGAGCAAAAGAGGGGAGACAAAAACCCTGGCGGATGCAGAAACAGGCAGTGAGTGACGGAGGGAAGCCATGGGGACCACCAAAGCCAGGGGAACCCAAGAAAGCCCTCTTTTCGAGGGACCAAACGTCCGATATGTTGAGCATGAATCCATAAGGTGGGGGACAAAAGGTTCCATGGTAGGTCACAGTTAAAGAAGACGGACAGCACTGTTCACACGCAGAAAAAGCAAAAAAGAGGGGGGGAAAGACTCGCATAACGGGCCTGGGGGGAAAACAGGGGGGGGGGCAGGCATCCCCGTACAGAGGAAAAGAGGGGAAAGGCCAAGAATACGCTGACCGGAAAAAACAAGGCCGAAGACATGGTTTATTCCTCAAAAGCAAACTGGGGAGGTTGGGGGAAAAAAAAGGGGGGATTACGGTGGTGCACAAGCTCCTTGAAACAGAAAACGGGATAAAAGGTTTGAAAGAACGGGTAGCAAGACGTAAAAAAACAGAACCCCGCCTCGTCCAAAGAGGGGAAACCAGAAAGGGACCTTTGGAACGGGAAGGAAAGGGCCATTGGTGCGAGGGGGGGGGGGACAAACAAAAGGGACGACAAGAGTGAGGGGCGGCCAAACAGATAAAGGGGAACGCTTCAAGTTGGAGAAAGTAATCAAGACAAAGAAAAAAAAGAATGCACGAAAGCAGGGGTGACGCCCCCTAGGGCCCTAGCAAAAACTGCACGGCCGTCGTCCGACGGGCAAAAAGGTCAAAAAAGCAATACATGTGCCGGCCAACTTGGGCAAAAAAAAGACACCGTGGGGTGGTAGTCTTACAGGCAGACAACCAAAAGGTAGGTCCAAAAAAAAAGACAAGGTACCAAGCCTGAGGGGGGGGGGGGGGGGGGGGGAATACCGTGCCCATGCAAAAAAAAAGGAACCGTCACTCCTGCTCCTTTGGGTCGACACCTGTGAAAGAGAAAGGGCAGGCAAAGGAAACAAACCCGCAAGCGAGTGCATTGGGACAGCTAGTCTCCTTAACAACGGGACTGGATAGAACAGGTATGGGGAAGACGGAAAGAGAACGTCGCCCAACCTCAACTCAGTTGGGGCCATTGCAGAAGAGAGGGAACAAGGGAGGGGTACGAGAAAGGAAAAAAGCAAGAAAGGGAAAACGAAACGTAGAACAAAGCCTTCCCTTGTGACTATTTTTCAATAGCCGGGGGGAAAAGGAAAGTAACTCAATCAGAAACTATCACACAACACGGAAGGAAAGAAATTGAAGACATACGGGTGACCATGGGAGGAGGGGCAAAAGTAAGGAAGGGCCGCCGCTTTGTTCTGGAAGTCGGAAAAGCCTCCCCTGACTGTGGGGAGGAGAGAGGGGGGGGGACCAAGTCAATGAAAACGAAAATTGAAGCAAGAAAAAAAGTGTTAAGGGGGGGCGAAGAAAGGGCAACAGTGGCGTTCAAATACCTGTCTAGCAGTCCGCCCTGGCGGTGGGCCGGACGGAGAAATCAAAAAAAAAGGAGGGGAAAGGTAAAAACAAGACCAAACGCCGAAACCCCTTGAGACCTGAAAAATTAAAGCTGACAAGAGCAAGACAGAGGGAAGAAGGCAGGGGGACCAGAAAAAAGAATTGAAGTGTAATTGGAATGAGGGGGGTACCCCTACCTTGGACGGGTCGGGACAAGGGGAGACTACTGTGAGGGGGGGGGGGGCACATTTTGGCCAGGACCGAGTTCTTGACCTCAGTCACGAAAAAAAACCCAAGAACAGGACGAAGTACAGAATTTGCGTCAACCAGGGAGCACGGGTTGCCGGGAGGGTTAAAAAAGGGGTTACGAGAAATAAGAAGACTTCTAACATTGCAACATGACGATTAGAGGCGGGGGAGATTAGGACTGCGAAAGAAGAAAGGACGCCTCACCCGTTGGTCCGGGACAAAGAATTGTTGGGGGGGATAGTGTGCACCTCCCCCGAAAAAAGACAAAGGAAGGGTCCCATACCAAGGAAAAGTACGTGTCCTAAGGGGGGGGGGGGCGGAGAAAAAAAAGGCTTAACGCTAAAACAATTTTGGGGGAAAACCCTTTGGGGACCTCCCCCAAAGAGACGGAAATGGCAAAGAAAAAAAGTGAAAACAAGGGAGAAGTAGGGACCGAAGGCCCCGGGGGGGGGAAAAAACCACATTGCTTTTAGGATCAGCAAAACAAAAAAAAAAAATGTGAAGTCAGGATGGGGGAATGAAGGAGAACTACTCTACTGGCCACTCTCAAAAGGATAAGCAAAAAAAAACACATCACCAGGCAAGAACAGGGGAGAGAATCGGTCAGCCATAGGGGAGTGGAGGGGGAATCCTTCGCACCCCCAGTTTGGAAAAGGAAAAAAAAAAAAAAAAAAACAGTCGGGAACGGGGACGAAAGGAGACGTTTGGGAATATAGTAAATACTGAACCCATTCTCCGACGCAAAGCAAAAAGGAGGGAATGGCCGCCACTGCGGAAAAAAATCTGGGGAAAAAAAAAAAACAAAAAGGGAGGAAGGGGGAAAAAAACGGCTGCAAAACAGAAAAAAGCAAACGCTTGCTATGAAGGACAATTGACTGGGGACGACTATGGGAGAAAGCCCAAAAAAAAAAAAATGGGGCACCCGGATGGGGCTTTTCAAACAAAACAAAAGCGCGGCCAACCACGGGCCCTCACGTGGGGACTTTTTTAGAGGAAAAACGGAGCGCAATGGGGGAAAGCTGCAACGATCGCAGGTTCTGGGGGAAGGGGGGGGGGTTATGGTGCACAAAAGAGGAGGAGCCGGTGGGAGCGTTTTCTTCATTGAGGGGCGGTCTTGCCCAAAAAGGATGGGGGGAGGCATGGGGAGGAGGGGGGCGGAGTTTTTTCTTGCAGGGGTGGCATGAAGAATCCGGCTGGTGGTGTCCTCAGGAAACAATAAAAAAAACAAAAAAAAGAACGAGGGGGAAAAGGGTTCACGGTTGAGAATCAAGCGACGCTCGTCCAATCTGAACCGGGAGAAAAAACAAGCGAGGTCAAAACAAGAACTCAAGGAAAACCAGGCAAAACAAAAAAGATGTCCGCCAAATTGAAACCGATAGTCGGGGACAAGCGAACCCAAAAGACAATAAAAATTGCTGTAAAGGAGGGAGGGAACCAGATCTAGCTGACGGGACCTCAAAAACGGCGGACAGGGAAGAATTTGGGGGCGAGGGTACGACCGGGACGAACCGGCCTTCGAAAAAAAGAGCAATGGCTTTGTGGGATCATAATTCCCCGGGAATTGGGGACCGCCGGCCACCGCTAAAGGCTACAGGCCAGGGGGGCAAGCGGGGTGGAAAAAAGTAGTCCATCGACATGAAACGGTCCTGGCCAACAGACGTATGCAATCAGGTAAAGGCGGATAGACTAGGAACGATACTACGTGGGGGGGATCACTTAGAGGGAAACCTCTTGAGCCATTGAAAAAAAAAGGGCAGGGAAAGAAATGGGGAATCGGGGCTTTTTAAAAATCAGGCACGACGGAAGTGTGCCCGAAGTCCAAGTGGACCGAACAAAGGAGGGGAAAGGGGGAGCATTGCCCTCAAACTTCCCCAACGTCCTCGATCAACGAAGTCAAATCACGCCAAGGGGGGGAAAAGGGATAGAAAAAAATTCAAGAAAACAGTGGCAAAGTGACTCCTCCGTTCATTGGTGCCCAGGAAAAGGCAAGCAAAGGGCTCTAAAGAAAGAAAGGTCAGATAAGTGGATCAAACCGCAACCGGGGGGGGGCAAGGGTGTGGGTTCCCTCCTAAAAATAGGACAGAGTCCGGGAAAGAAAGAAACCTGAAAAAAGCACCCAGGACTGGGGTGCTCCTGGGGCAAACTAAGGTCCAAAGGGGGGCAACCCCCGACGTGACCTTAAAAAAAAAAGCAGAAAACACCCGTTGGGTCACAGCGCGGCCAAAAAGCTCAGGGGAAGATCATAGTCGCCATTACCTGTGTCGAGCCGAGCACCACAACAAAAAGGAGGAGGGAAAAAAGAGAGAGAAACACACATTCAGGGTCATAAGATGGAGCAACTGATTAAGCAAAAAAATAATGGACCAAGAGGTCTGCGGAAGACCACAGAAGAAGGCCTTTCGTCGAATCTTTGAGGGTCACAGAAAGGAGAAGGTGACTTTTCTAACGGGAACGACGGGGCCGAAAGGAGACGTCCAAAAAAAAAACGGAAAAACCAAGAAACAGTCACGTTTAAAGAAGACCAGCAGAGAAAAACACGGACTTGACGAGTCAGGGGTTATGCAGAAAAAACAACAATAAAAAAACACCCAGAAAGTAAAAAAAAGAAGGAAAGGGAATAGTAAACACAATTCCCCCCACATGGGGGGAAATAGAAGAGCGGAATCGAGGACCGTTCAACAAGATGGCACTTGTCTCACAAAAAAAGACCTGGGACACGGGAAAATCTGTCAAAGAAGGGGGGAGGTGAAAGCACGAGGCCCATTATACTAACAAGTTCTCATGGGGAGAAACAAGAGGAGAAAGTGGAGCCGAAGAAGGAATACGTGGACGTAACAAGGAAGGAGCAATGAAATAATGGACAAAGACAGCCTTTTCCAGGCAAAACCGGGGGGTGTTTCCTGTAAAGATTGACGACATTTTTTGGGAGCCAAAGGGGTGGAAAAGGTCCATAGAGGAAAGCTCGGTTTTGCGAAGGCAAAGAACTTTAAGGAGCCAAACCATCGACCTCCAGGGAAGGAACCCGTCAGAAAAAAACACCGACGGCAAAGAAGCCAAAGATTAAGGCGATCCTGTGCTTTTTAACGTCAGCGTAGATCTTTCACTCGCAAAAAAAACCAACAAAAAGGGTGGACCATGGCGCTTCGGCCGAGCTCGAAAATAAGAAAACAAACGGCAGTAGGAAATTGGGGGAGGTTCACGTTGGAGTAAAAAAGGGGGGGAATCTCGGGGTGACAGGGTGAAGAAGTCCCGAGAAAGGGACAAACTAGCCAACACCCAGGGCATTAAAAGAATAAGGAAAAAAACCATCCGAAAGAGGGAAGAATCGAAAGGGGAAGTTACCCCTAATAACTTCAAGAAAGAATTTGACCCACCCGCTCAAGACTTCATGAACGAGAACATTAACCGAAAAATCAGGAAAGCGAAAAGGGGATAACAGTTGAGGGGGGCAAAAGGGGCCGCGAATTAAATCAAAAATAAAAGAGGACCCTCATTTAAGGTGGGGGGGGGGCCCGCCGCCCCATTAGTCCGCCCAGCGCATCGGAGAAAAAAAAGAAAGCGGGGCCGCCACCTGTCGATGAAGGGTCCCAGGGAAAGAGGGGGGTAGAAGTTTCCAAAAAGGGAAACCAAGAGCCATCGGTGAGGCTGACAGCGGTACCAGGCTCCACTGTAAACGAAGGACAGTCGGTGTTACAAAAGTTGCAGGAATCAACAGTTAAACGACGACTTGGGTTCACAGGCAAAGGGGGTGGACAACCGAAGAAATAGCAAAAAGAGAGGGCAAACTTAAAATTGATGGCCAAAAAAAGGGACGGGGTGTGGAGTTATCCATTCAGAAGAAAAAGTCGAGGGCCGGGACGGCAAAAACCAAGAGCCAAAAAAATGAACGGGAGCCAAACTTGGGCTTGAATTAAAGTAAATCACAGGGGTTGGGGGGGAAACCAGATGAGTACGGTCCAGAATCAAAGAAGGAGGGGGCAAGTGCAGGGAGGAGTTGGAGGCAAAGGGGGGTTCATAACTTGTATCGAAAATGCACGGCAAGAAAAAAGACAAACGTCAAATAGGAAACCTACCGTTGAAAAAATGGGAAAAACTAGGAACATGTAAAAACAAAGGGCACAAAGGTGGGGGAGGGGAGGGGAGGGGCCAACGAAAAAAAAAAAAAAATGGGCTTGCCTGAGAGAAGGGGAAGGGGGGCAAGGAGTGACAAGAAAAAAAATAGGAAGACCGAATAATCGGCTGTTGAAGGAACGAGAAATAGTCATAAAGGGGAAAAAGAAAAACGACAAGGAAAAAGGGGAAGCAGGGGGGGGACGCCCTCTGTAACTTAGAAAAATTGCAAACGGGGACAAAAGTGGGTCAACGGGTAGACAAAAGGTTCAAGAAGTCAATCTCAGGGGGACCGGCCAAAGGGGTGTAAAACCCACAAGGAGGAAAAAAAAGGGACAAAAAAAAAGGTACAGGGGGGGAGGGGTTACCAAAGCCCGGAAAAGGGACCATTAAGAAAAAAAAAAAGAAAAAACCATGTCCAAGTGGAACCGTGCCCCATGCAGCGGCAGGAGAGAGAGGGAGACCGGGGGTGGAGAGCAAATGGGAAGGGGGGGGGAAAGGACAGAGTGGAAGGCCCCGGAAAACGAGAAAAAAAGACAAGTTAAAGGACGGCTATCAGCCGGAAAAGGAGGAGACAGTAGGGTTTTTAACTAAGGTACCGAGTGCCAAACAAAAACAAGGGAAAGGGGGGGGTGCCATTGCATGAAAAAGTCATTTGGAGGGTGGCGAAGAATCCGTGAACAAGCAATGCAGGGGGAGGCTAAAAAGACTTACAGAGGATAAGGTGAGAAGCCATGGGAAAAGGAAACCTTAAAATCTAACTCAAATCGGAACAAACAACAAAATACGTAAGGGAGGTAAGTTCAGCAAATCCTTGTCATAAAAGAGGGAAAGGCCCGCAGGGTCCAGAGAGGGGGGCCCTCCATGATTGGGTTCACGATCTCAAAAAACTCCCAAGGAAAGAAAACACTCGACGGGGAAGTGCAATGAATGGCCCAAGAGTTGAAAAAGAAGAACGAAGTACGTGGGGAAAAAAAACAAATAACCTTGCCGAGCAACAGAAGGGGGACGGCGTAGAAGCAGTCAACGACAAGCCTAGGAGGGGGAGGAACAAAAGGCCTTAAAAGTACCGAAAGTGGAATGCAAAGTCGCCTCGACAGAGGAATAGGACGAGGAGAAAAAGCAGGGTGTCAAGGGTATCCCCGGAAAGGGGGAACAAATAGGGGAATTGACAAGAAGGGGGTAACCCCCTACCTGGACGGTTCTGAATAAACTAACGGTGGGAGAAAAGTTGGGGAAAAACACAAAAGTGGGCAAGAATTAGGAGGGGGGGAGTAAATTGAAATAAGTCGCCTTTCTGACCAAAAGGACAGCCAGTCGTTATAGGGTGACATAAAAAAAGTAAAACCCTGCAGTCAGGGGAGAACTGGGGGGCTGTGAGGGAAAGAAAGGGGCAAACCTTTTCTAAACTTTCAAAGGAGAAAAGGATCGGGATGTCGTATGCGGGGTAACGACTTAGAAACAAAAAAGTCCCCCGGGGGGGGGGACAACAGGGGGTGAGAGGGGGGGGGGAAAAGACCCTCAACAAAATGGTACAGTTAATGGGAACTACAAAAAAGGAAAAGAAGAAAATCTTTTTGAAAATAAAAATGTATGAGGGCGCTTTACCCGGGGGTCAAAGGAACATGGGAATCCAAAATCGCGTCCAGTTGCAAACCCATAGCGGGGAAAATGGCACAGGACTTAAAAAGAAACCAAACGGTTTTAGGGGAGGGATCACCAAAGAGAACGGGAAGTCAAGTCATTTGTCAAAGAAAAAGGACTGGAGGGGGACCTACTCGCTGCCCTTCGAACGGGATGGAAGTCAAAAAACAGAAGGGGGGGGGGGGACAACAGCACGGTAGCTATGACCAACTGAAGAAAAACCTGGTTGGGCAGGGGATTCTTGCGCGGAAAAAAAAAAACAGGCCCAACTCGTCAAAAAGGGGACAGGGTGGGGGGGGGAATTAACGGTTGGGAACTGTCGGTATTTAAGCTAAAACTGGGAAAAAAAAAAGGACGCAACAGCATAGAAGAATGCTTTAGGGGCAAGCCCTGGCGAAATGGGATTACAACAGCATGTGCAATAAATAGGACAGGGTGGACAGGGAAAAAAAGAGGCCTATCAGCTTCAGAGGGAAGAAATGCTAAGAGGCGAAGAAGAGTGGGCACAGCCAACACACATGAGGCGACTAAGTGGGGCTGTGCATCAGACCCAGGCCTCAAGTTGATCCTTACAGGGGGAAGAAACGGTCGGGCATGGGGTGGGGAGAGAACCACCTCTTCGAGAATCAGGGGGATGAATGGGGGGGTGGTTTTATGTGCGGGGAAAAAGGGCTGGTAGAAGGGTTGTTATGGGGGGCTCTTCTTTCTTTGACTTGAAAAGAAGGTAGGCAATGTCCCGAGGGGGCTTAAGAACATCTGGGACGGCCCACGGGGGAAACTACCAAGGAAAAAAACTCCGCAAAGAAGCCAGGGGCAGGGGGGGTCCATTTTATCGCCACTCTCCATACTCTCGGGGAAACAACAAAGATCTAGACAGCTCTACCTGACCTCTGCATCAAGGAACACTCAAAAGAAACGGCCACTGCAAAAGTGAAGGCAACCGGTTTGCACCCTAGAAACGGCGAGCGAAGCCCTGCAAGAATGAGCATGTCACAGTGAAAAAAAACGTCGGGGTGAAAAGTCCAGAGCGAAGGGGGCCCCAACCCATCCCGATTCGAAAAATTGGAAAGTTTTGGGTGCAAGAGCACCGTGCCGGTGTGACAAGAAGGGGGGCAAAAAGCAGGAGGTCCAAGATGGGACTGGGGACGAAGGAATTTGGCAAAACCGTGGGAGTCTTGCCAACAGCCAAAAGAGGAAGAATCTGACATGGCTTGCAAAACTGACATGGGAGGGAACCACACACAGGGGGGGCGGGGAAAAAAGCGAACAAAAGTAGGGTAAATTGCTCGTAAATCAAGAATACTGGGTTCCGGCTCGGCCGAAAAAAGGAAGAAGAGTGGGAGAACAACCACCTAGAAGGGGGGAGAACGAAGGTTCGCAAAAATGGCCACGGGGCTGGGGAATACGCAGGGGCAGACGGTGGAAAACATGGGGGCAAAAAAAAAGAAACTTAATTAATCAGTTGAAAGAATTTGAACGTGCCCGCCGCCAGACTGGAGAAACGGTTTCAAAAAGCGAAAGAACCTGATCCCGTCCTTCTTCAGTCGGGGGGAAAGAGAAAAACAAATTCCTGCAAGGACCGGTGGAAGCTAAGCGGGGATGTGGAGACCAAGAAACGAGAGCCTCAAACAGTGGGAAGAGAGAAACAAGGTCCCCATCGCGGGGGGTCACGGGACCCACGAAACGGGGACCTGGGGGGGGGGGCCTCTGGTCCAAAACTAACGGATTATAGGACCGATTAAAGGGGATAAAAAACATAGGGGAACCTTGAAATGGAGGGGGGGTTCCGGAAGGTTTTGGGAACCCAGCGACATCGAAAAACGTCCTTCCGAAAAAAAGCGGGGCGGTCCCTCGTCCCAGCCCGGGGGGAACAAGGGATCGGGCCAACCTCCAGGGGGGAAAAAAAAAAAGAAGAATCGGGAATTTTGACTTGTGGTCACGAGAGGAAACCAACACCAAACACGAGGAGGGAAAAAAAAAAAAGAGGAAAGAGAACCAAGTACATTTCTACAGATGTAAAGAAGAAAAGGTTCGCAGGGGCCGATAAAAGGGAAAATGGAGGAACGCCTAGGAATGCAAACAAGTGAGTAAGAAAAAAAAAAAGCAGTGGGGGAAAAAGGGAGAACCAGGCCATTCCCTACAGTTGGAAGGGCAAAGACGACCTCGTGTCCTAATCTGACCACCAAAAAGAGGCAACCAAGGAAAAAGGGGAGTGGGAAGAATAAAAAAAAGGGGAGAACTCCTGCGAGGTACATGGGTGATTAAGGACCAGCACAAACGATGAAGCCTCCCTTCCACGTTCAGTGAAAAATTTTGAAAACCTGAAAAAGAAACATTGAAAAAAAAAAGAGACGGTAGAATGAAAAAAATCGCAGAGTTCACGCTCAAGTGACAGAAAGGGAGGGGAAAATGGCCAAGGGAAAAAACGGCACCGTAATGCAAGGGAAAACAGCCAGGCAAAAGGGGAAAAGAGGAAGGCCAAAGGCAATGAGAAGCGAGGGGGGGGAAAAAAAAAGAAGGATGACCATTATCGTTCCAATGACGAAAAGGAAGGAATGGCCCAGAAACCTGGGGCACATCAAACCGTTTCCGGGGGGAGAAAGTGCAAAAGGAAGGGCCAGGAACTGGGGGAAAGTTAAGGAGGGGGGGAGGAAGGCAGATCAGTGAAAGTCAGATCAAAAAAACAAACCCGAAAACGGGAAAAAAAAGGTCGTCAAAAACACGGAAGGCCGGTACAAATGAAAAAAAAGGAAGGGAAAATCCGATGGGACTTCAGCTATAATCTGGCAAAACTCACTAACAAGACAGACAATTTGCATGCACGACTTCAGGTCAGTAGAAGGGGGAAAATCGGGGGGGGGGGGGTAAAGAGGGGCGGGAACATGAAGGGACCACAAAAAGGGGCAGGAAAGGGTATATCTCCAAAAAAAGGAAGGACTAGATTTCGAGGCTAAGGACCAAAGGAAAAATCGAAATGCAAAAGAGGGGGACAAGGGGGAAACTCAGCCGGAATAGTTAATAAAAAAAGCGTGTACCCCTAGAAAAAAGAAAACTTCTAAAAGGGCAACAAGAAAAAACGAAAAACCAGGGGGAATCCGAAGAGTGGTCTACCCAGTGTTACTGAGAGAGAAAATCAACAACGTGAGGGGCCGGTGGCCTCGATGAAAACCCGAAAGAGTTAGCCTAGGTGTGGGGGGACAAAAAGAAAAAGCAGAGCAGGACGATCAAATAGCAAGCGGGCTCCAGTAAATCATAACAGTTTCCAAAAGAGCAACATGCTGGGGGGAATCCATGGTGACGACAGGAAAAAAAGCCCCACTAGGAAAAGGAAGTGGAGTTAAAAACCGGAGGAAGATACAAAAAGACAGTTTACAAACCCGTCAAAAAGAGAAAACCAAAACCTTGGAGCGGAACTGGGTGTCAGCCCGAAGAATAAAAAAAGATAAACGAAGTAAGGAAAAAAAAAAGATGGGGGGGCCGACAGGACAAGAAAAAGCAATTCGATCTGGGGACGCAACCCGTGGCAGGCTCCAAAAAGAAAAAAGGGAAGTCTTGGTTGGATCCCAAAAAGCAACCTTGGAGGTAAAAACAAAAAAAAAAAATAATGCGAAAAAACAGAAGAAACATAGGGAAAATGGGGCAGAGGTTGGAAAGGGAAAAAACGGTAGCGGAAAATACTTCCATCTAAGAAAGACTCTGAAAACACGACTTTTCCTTTGGGTATCAGGGACCATTACACGAAACATTTGGGGGGGAAAAGGAATACAACAAAGGGCGGAGAGGACAAACAGGGAATGGATGGATTATTGGACACTCAAATACAAAAAATCAAACCCGATAAAGCGGCCTTGCCAGTTTTCGAAACAGCAAGAAAGAACCAAAGTGCCAAAGGGAAAAAGGGGGAAAAAGAAGGGGGGGAAACGGGGACCCTCTGTCCACTAAAATCCCCGAACCGGCAAGTGCAAGACGACAGGGCGACGAAGGTAAAAAACAAGAGACAAGGACCCGGCCAAATGTGGTGACACCAAAATCTTAAAAGAGGATCAGCACCGGAAAAAGGGTAGTTTGTACCAAAGAAAGGGAAGGACAGTTCAGCACTGAAGGGAAAAGAGAAAGGAAGGAGACGAACGTCTCTCTCTTGAGAGGGAGAATGTGAAAAGAAGCCGGAGTGGAGGAAAGAACATAGTACCCCGCAAAAGGTGCGCTTGGAAGAGAAGATGGGGAAGGAAAACACAGACTTTATAAAAGGTAGTGTGGGGCAACGAAAAGGACCAGGGTCTGGTCACTCCACACAAAAAAATGGGGGGGACCCGGGGGAACCAAAAGGAAGTGGTCATTAAATTTGGGTCACGACGTAAAGAAGGGGGGAAAAAAAAACAAGCGTCCCCGACTTAGACAAAGCGGACCTTGGGGTGGGGATAAAAAAAACCAAGTGGAATATAAAAGAAGAAACAAGTCTCAGACGAAACACAAAAGGGGGGGAGAGATATTTAGTGTTATATTTTAAACCAAAACGAGGGAAAAGGTGAAGGAAACGGACGCCTGGTCGAAAGGAGGCGCAAGAACAACGGATGAGGGGAGGAAAAATCCTGGGGAAAATTTCAGAAATTGAACTGCAAAAGACCACCCAAGATTTTTACGGGGGGAAAGGAACGCGGAAACAGCGTGAAAAACAAGTTACAGTAGGAAGTCACAGAGGGGGGGGGTTGTGCCGTATAAAGCAAGTCAAGAACCGCTCTGAAAAGTGATGGGGGAAGGAACCCGGGCTTACAATCCGGCCCTTGAGCAATAAAACAAAAAAAAAAGTCAGCGACTGGACGGTAAGAAAGGGGCCGGGTTATTCCCAACACTAAGGAGAGGGAAGGGGTTTCCGGCCGGCTTTGGTAAAAAAAAAAAAACCGACGGGGGGACACGGAAAAAAGGGAGGGGGGGCCATGGGTTTGAATTCAAAAAACTGAGAGGAAATAACATACGGTTTTACCCGGGCGAGGGAGAAAAAACTACAAGACCAAAAGTCGGGGAGGACAGAGAGGGCGTCCACCAGCGGGGGAAAACAAGGGCCGGGACCGGTGGTCCTTTCTGTCAGGGGAGACAAAAAAAAGCGAGGGAAATTTGGGGAAAAACGAAGAACTCGGGTGAGCTTCGATCTTCGGATAAGAGGTAAACCATTTTTACAAGACAGGGGGGGGGGGAGAGCACAAGGCGCAGTTGGGGGGATAGGACAACAAAATCCCACCACAACTCACAGACAAAAGAAAAAAAGGTAATGTGTCACCCGAGAACCCAAAAACGGGGGAAATGTGGGAAGGGAGGGGAGGCGGAAGTTATGTTCGAACTGAAAAGATACAAAGTGGTCTTGAACCCTTTGCCAGCAATAAAAAAGAGCAGGGAAAAACAGGAATAGGGGTCAAAGGGGAAAAGGGGCACCGTAATAACAGGTTGAAAAAAAGTGCGTTATGGATCAAAAAAGGAACCGGGGAGGACAAGTGCATGGGGAGGGGGTTGGCAACAAGAAATCTCGAAATCGAACTGGTGGAACTGGCCAAAACAGGAAGGGGGGGGGGGGAAAAAAGTAGCCTATCTTCAGGCCCTAGGTGGAGGGAGGGGAAAAGGCGAACCCCAGTGCCGCTCCAGTCGGCGAGGTGAGTGGAACGGGGGGGGGAAAGGTCGGAAAAAAACACAATGATCCGGGGCAAGCCGGGACAGCGAAGAAGGGGAACTTTCTTGGGGTTTGGCCGCCCCTGAGCACCGGAGATTAAAGGACAGTTGCAACAACTTGAATGGCCTGCAACAATAGGCCAAGGAGAAAGCTTGCTATTATAATAGAGGAGGAAAGACTAAGGCCGGCGGTGCCCACCAACACATTAAGCGGAAAAAAAAAAGGGATGCAGCGGCGCAAAAGGGGGGAAGCAAAGTTTTTTTTTTTGAGCCTTCTAGGCCGGAGCGAGAAGGGTACCACGCTTCTATTCAGAAACACGGGTGAAGGGGGGGGGTCTGGCAGGGACCTAAAAAAGTTTAGGGAGGGGCCGTGGCTGGAAAGGTAAGGGGATGTTCGGGGCTTCAAACAGCTAGAGGGGGCTGGGGGTGTCCTCAGGGGAACAACAGGCCCCAAGGCCCGCAAAAAAGAAAAAATGCAAAAAGGGGGGGGGTGTAGAAGAAGAACAGAGCGTCCACCTCTGACCGCAGTCTGAACAGAAAAAAAAACTGGTCACGCACCTCTCACGTGCCAAAGGCAAGGGGGACACAGGAAATTGTGGAGACCGAAGAGGGGGGGGGGGGACGAGCGGGCTGCCTAATCGCAAGGGGAAAGGGGTGGCTGTCGGGTTCGGTGTAAAGAACAAATGACGGAAACCATTCATGAAAGGAAAGGGAAGGGGTGGGGGTGCGAGGTACTCCGTGTCACGTTTACAGAAGCCGTCAGAGATGTCTCTGAGCGGAAGTTAAAGGGGATCTGGACCAACCACACGAGGGGGAGCTGGCCTCTGCTCAGAAGCGTGGGGCAACGCCAGGCGGGGTCCAAGTGGGAGTGGGGAAAGAAAAAGGAAAAAAAGGTTGGGCTTGGTCCCACAACGAGGGAATAATAAATGCTGCCTTAAGAAAAAAAAAAAGGGAAGGGGGGGGATCAAGGTAGAAAAAGAGAAAACCTTTGTAGCCATTCGCAAAGGGTAGGCGAGTCGAAAAAGAAAAACAAAGGGGGGCTGTTTAATAAATAAAAAAGGACGCAAGGTGGAAAAGAGGGGGTTCAAACGTATGAAACGAAGGAAAAGACCTTTGTGAGACCGGTGCCCTCCGCAGAAAGTAACAGTAAAGGAAAGTCAGACAAATCGGTACGCCATTGTTCATTTTGGAATAGAAATTCCAAACAGGGGAGGGGGGGAGAAGCCAGTGGCCCGTGCCCAAAAGAACAGAACGAGAAAGGGAACAAGGTCTCGGGGGATGGGGATTCTTTCCCCGCCAAGGCCCGGGGGGGGGTGGGGGGCAAGGGGAGGGGGGACGAACAAGACTTAGGGGAGCACCTAGAAGGGGGGTCTCCAAGAAAAAGCATGGCTGGGGGTTATCCTTGAAAAATCGAAAAAACGCATGAAAAGAAAACCCGAGCCGGGCGGCCCCAAAGCTTTGGGGTGGGGGGCCAGGCAAAGGAGGGCCCAGCCTCAGCAGGGGCAGATCAATATGTCGAAGAAACGGTA
>Ga0179591_1132314_pt1 | contig 14848 bp, 14 predicted proteins | sample CZOMad2_1_08_16f_FD_182891 | JGI IMG/M metagenome (GOLD analysis project Ga0179591, IMG submission 182891) | Vadose zone soil fungal communities from Angelo Coast Range Reserve, California, USA - CZOMad2_1_08_16fungal (PacBio error correction) | ecosystem: Environmental > Terrestrial > Soil >...
GTCTCAAAAAAGAAATAGTTAGCATAAGAGATAAGAATCCACCGACCCATAAATTGCACATTCTCCACCTATGACTCCTCTTCCTTTCAAGGGAGAATTGTCTAGGCGCGAGAAAGAGACTAGGAAACGGGGAGGCAAACCGGAGTAAAAAAACTAGTCCGAGATGGTAAGGGGAGAGTACCTATGAATGACTAATCAGAGGTTTCGGACCCTGTGGGGAATTGTCCTTGAAAGAAGAGCTTCGGTGTGATTGCACCCTGCAAGTAAACTCCGATCCCATGGTTCTCGAATCCCCCACGCACACCCGGGAAGAAAAGGTATATTCAAGTTCTAGGGAAAATTTGGTGGCAATCCAAACGATTACGTTGCTAAATCAAACCCAAGGGCGAATGTGGCGTATATAGGCACTCGTACAACCCGTAACGGCGGAAGGAGGTATAAAGACTTTGTAACCACTAGACGACGTTTCTCTGACGCGTAAAGAAAGGGACAAAGCCGAGAGGGTCGGTATACTTGCATTGGGTAGGGCTGATATAGAGCATGTAGTCCGGGGGGGGAAAGACGGGCTAGTTGCGCGGATGAAACCAAAATGGGTCTAGTCCTTCTGGGGGTTTGATACTCAGGAATACAAGCGTTGGGGGCGCGACGTGTCGGTAAGACAGGGGCTGTCACAAGCCTCGGGGAAGGCTGAAGGAAGCTTATACGTGGCGTGCATAACATTCGTGTCACCGCCAGTCGAAGGCCTTTCTGCACAAGTATCCTCGTTTTACGGGAACCTTGTCGTCCACTTCTCCGGATCTGTTCAGTGGACCGTTCAGATTTCTCGGGTGGGGGGCTGAGGAAATCACGGCCATTTTCTGACGGAAAGACGTTCTTCAGGATTAGGGATATCGGGAGTTATTTAAGAACGGTCGTACACGACGAGGTGCCACACAACAATCACGCAGTCGCGACTGCGACTGCAGGGCTTTAACAAAGAACACCGGGGAAATGGGTGAGGAGGAATGCGGGGGGGATCGAAGCAGTGTACCACCGGACGGGCCTTCGAGAAGGCGGGAAGGCATCAGAAGCCGAAAACCCGGGGGGTTGAGAGAGCAACGGGCACAAAGAACCGTTAAGAAGGTGAAGGCTCCTGGGAAGATGCAGGCCGGTCTCTACGGAAAAAGCGCAAGGTCGGCGTGGAAGGGTTGGCGCACTGGAAGACAGCAGAGCATGGGCACCAAAACCGAGCGCAATTCGGGCTGAAAGAGGATCAGTCCCGGGAACGTTACAAGGGTCGCGACGTCAAACGAACGGGGTAGGGACAGGCGACGGCCGCAGAAGGCAAACAAGCGTAGTGCATCACTCCGAGAAGAGGAAATCAAAGGCAGACGGCGAGTGCACCAGAAACTCGAAGGCCGGTGTCGGCGTCGAATCGCCAGGAAAGGAACTGCAGGGGTAACCAGTAAGTAAAAAAAAAAGAAAGGGGGCCGTAGAAGTCCGAGACCATGACATCCGACTGCGGAAAAAAGACAAAAGAGAAGGTAATCCCAGAAGCACATTTCTCTCAACTTGAAAGAGAGAGGAGAGGTAACGAACACACGACAGCGTGCGACATAAGGGACCGCCATGCTCGAGGGGTCGTCGAAGTTGCGAGCCCACATTTCAAAAAAGGAGTAGCTGCGAATGCGCTCTGTAGGGAACAGGAATGAACCAGGACGAGAGTCACAACCAATTAGAGTAGCGGCGGCGAGATTATACAGGGAGGGGGCCCGAGAATTTCCGCGATTCATACCAATGGGGGACCGCCAATCGTACGAGTCGGAAAGGGAGAAACCTCCACCATCAATGTGGAAATGAAGCGAGAAAAAAGCTCAGCCCGCGGCGGCATCTCCAAATGAAAGAGGGATGGGGACAACGAAAAAATTTCCCGCAATCTAAAGAACAACGCCAAGCGATACGGAAGGAAAAGGACTACCGGTAATCGTCGAGAAGGGAGCCGAGCACGGAACATAGGTCCCAGGCGATTGCGGACAATGCGGCAGGAAGGCCAAGGCCATTTCAACCGAGCGCGTACACCTTCAACAGACAAGAGGGGCCCAGTAGCAAAGATAGTTGGGGGAAGACTGTCTGCTTTGTAAAAGAGAGATATCGCATACGAAATCTTATGCGGACGGAGGTTGATGTTATCGGGGGGGGTTTAGAGCCAAAGGTTTGCGCACACTGCCACGCATCAAGGAGATGGAGAGGGGGGCAGGATAGGAAAGCGTGTCTTTTGCACTATCCCAGCGCCACTCGCGGGCACAGAGACAGCAGGGGTCCACCCTCGTTCAAATTTCAGGCGTACGCAATACCTCCCTAAACAGGGAAAGAAATTTCCTGTCCATGACGAGAAAACCCGCCCAGATCGTTTCATTGAATCGCGGGGAGGTCGAGGACCGCGAAAAAAAGGTACTACGATCACGTGGGGGGGGCCCGGGCTCCTAACGGACAAGACAAAACGGATCGGGGGTCAGAGAAAAACGCACGGGTGCACGGAGTCAAGCCTTAGCTCAACGAGAAACGACCGCTCTGGGTGAAGTCGATGTCCTCTTTCAGTGGGTTCGATAAGTAAACAGTCAAGAGACAGTGCTTTGAGAGAGGGGGCTCCACGGGAAAACTACGGACTGGGGAGGTTGTGGGTTGACAAAGGACAACTAAAGTGAAGGTCGGGGAAGAAGGAAAAGTTAACTTGTTGTCGGCACACAGAAGAAGAAGGGGGGGAAGGGGGAGAGAGTTTCTTTCTTTAGGAAAATCAATGTTGTAGGTAATTTAAGTCCCGACACGCCGAAGCTAACTTCTGATCGTCGGGTCGTGAATGCGCACCGTTACAGTAAATCAAAAGCGAGAAGGTGCAATCGAAGCGAACCCTTAGGGAGACAGGAAAACAGGACAGCCCACAACCCTGACTAGGGTGAACTGCTCACGTAGCGTGAAGAAGCGCAAGTGACTAGGCGAAAGTACGAACAACGTAGGAATGCAGCGGAAACAAAATAGGGGGGAAAGACTTTGTCAGCGTAACTAAGCTTGTTAAGAGGAAAGAGGGGAAAATCGGCGAGATGCCATAGGAGCCCGACCAGAAGCCAATTACGGTCCAAGGACAGCCCGAGGTAGGTGGAACTAGATGGAGAGGGCCCGAAAAAAGATTCGGTGGGGAGAAGGAGGAAGTCCGAGAAGATGGTTCAAGCTACCAGTAGATAGATTGGGGGAGAAGATCTGACGAAAACAGGCACAAAAAATCCGACGGATATGGGGCAGAGGATAATGAAAAGAAAGGTTAAAAGGGAAAAGAACAACTCCCATAAAAAAGAAATAAAAAATAAAAAATACCCAATTATCACCGGCTTTGAAGCGTACCCAGATCTCGTCCGAGAAGAAAACGTAAAACGGCATCAGGCCCCGCAATGACAACTTTGTTAGGTGTCCAATACCAGAATTTGAGAGGAAAAGCCCCTAGGGACGAAATTGAACGCGTAAAATACCGTGTATAGGGTAGGGAAAAAGAATCTCCTCCAACGTAACCCGACCGCTTCAGCGGCACCATCTATGGTCCGTGCCACACCCCCGGGGTCCAGCACTAAGTGTGGCCAACAGTCCGTGTTCGGAAAGCAAATAGGGGAGACAAAGTACAGATTCCGTCGTCACTAGGAAGGGCAAAGGAAGCCCTAAGGCGGTGAAGGTTCTAGAACGAAAGCCAACCTCGCGGATTAGCACCGCCGGACTCTGATACAGAGGTGAGCATTCCCGCAAAAGCAGGGGAAAGAGAGTAGCGGGCGGAGGGGAGGATCAGTACCCGAAACATGGTGCCGCACGGAAGCGAACTCCCGGAAGCGCACAATGCGGGAGCTACGAAAGGGAAGTTAATATCGTCCGAAGAAAGAAGTGGCTTTGGAAAAACAGGGATGTCGAAACCAACCGAACAGTCCGGTAACAAGGTGCCGACGCCAACCCGGACGAAACGGACAAGGGCGGTACTCTTTGGGGGGAATGGAGTAGTTAACTGAAAAGCACGACCAAAAACACCCACGGAGAAGCTCTGTGAGCTAAGGGAGAAGGAACAAATGCGGTAAATGAGGAAACACACTAACTTGGGGGAGGTAAGCGCTCGTACTCCCAAATAAGAAGTACCAATAGGACTTCGACACCCTTCTGATTCAAGGACCACTCGGTGCGGGGGGGGAATCGTAACTGGACAAGAGGAAGGAGGGGGGGATGAGACTTTCTTTCAAGTTCAGTACAAAGGAAATTTGTGGAGCAGGGTGGGACCACGGCGGGCATTGGGAGGGTCCAAGACGACGGTCAGAAAAAAGCAGGAGAGGTGCCAAAAACGGGGTCAGCTGCTGCGGACAGAATCACCTAGAACCCGCGCTGAGCGTTTGCGGAAAAAGCAGCAAAGTTTGCTGACTAAAAACACAGAAAACGAAAATCTTTAAGCGACTCGTCGGCGAGCGGCCACCGTGGGACAAAACGACAGACGGACTGCCACACGAGCCCACATGGGGGGGGGTGAATGGCTGTGTCGGGGGGACGCGCCGTGTGGAATCGACTGGGACGATTCCGCGTGGGTGAAAGACGAAAGGAGGATGAAGAGGTGCTCGGCGGCAAAGTACGGGGAAACGAAAGAGGACAATTCGACCTGAGAAGCCGAGCGTGGGGGGTTCTTCGAGGTACGGCAAAGGTGAGGTGGACCAGGAAAAAAATCGCTTGGCGCGGAGCCCGGGCTGTGCGATGGAGGGGAAAAAAGGGCGGGGTGGAGACGTTCACGCACGGGAGGAAACTGACGGATGGGCGGCCAAGCGGCGGAACTGAGCGGCACACTCGGAACCCGACGGAGGGAGAGTCTCGATCTCTCGATATGGGTGCTCTCCGGTACTATCAACGGGGAAAAAGATCGGAGGTGAACGGACTCGCAGAAATCCGCAGCGAAAAAAGGGTGTGGGGACATGTGGGTTTCGAAAATCCCCGGAAGAACAAGAGATAGGAAAAGGTGATTTTGGTAAGGTTAACGCTAGCGAACTGGGGTTCGTTACCTGCGCGAAGGAAGGGGCTGAAAGGTTTATAGAGGGACATCTCAATTCACTGAATAATTGAGAGGGGAGGGAGGGGGCGTTCCCGATCGGATATGTCATGCTCGGAAGTGGATACTGGCAACTTGCGGGGAGCGCAGGGGATGCCGGCGAGTCGGCCTGCAACGGTTCCGGTAAAGGGGAGTTGAAACACGGGTAGGAGGGGGATAGGCGATGAAAAACGCCGACCGAAGCTGGGCCGCCAGTGAGGGGAGGAACGGTCAGAGGAACAAATTCGGGAGCCGATCCAGCATTTCTTGAAAGGGGGGAAAGCGATATAAAAACTTGACTCGAGGGGGGGGGACAGATAGAGCGGAGCCACACTGAAGACGAACTGCTGAGCGAGCTGAGAGTAACAGATAGAATATCGTAACCGGAGTAAGACGTGGCGGGCCATCTCTGGGATGACAAAGAAAAGGAAGTAGGCTTCTGAGGGACCCTCAAGAGGAGAACGGGGGCCCTATAGTGGTAACAGGGATTCGCACCGAACCGAACGAGCAAAGACAGGGAAACCCGTTCGGCGAAAATCCAGATAAAGGAAGGCATGAGGAGGTCTAATTGGGGTGACCCCTAGAAGGGAGAATACTATAACAGGTCCTCGGGGGGCAGAGGTCGGCCAGTCTGTTCGCTCCTTAGCCAACAGGGAAAAGCGAAAGGTCTCCGTTCAGCCCCGAAGGGAAAACTATACCGACGGGGGGGGCAAACGAAGTCGAGAGAAGGCCACGAAAGGTTGTGCTAATCCACGGGAGAAAGAGAAGACCCCCCCTCGGAGAAGGGGTTTAAAAACGACCTAAAAAAAAAAGATAGGGAGAAAAACGCACGATTCGTATGGATGTCAACCCCAACGAGGGTCAAAAAGAAACCAGCTGTCGCAGTAATGAAAAAAAAACGAGTAACGACTTCAATAGACGGGATCCATCAGAAACCCTAGAAAAGTCCCTTCAAAACGAACGAATTGCCCGCGAAAGGACGTACGACGAACACCGTAGAGGAAGAAGTGGGGGCAAGCAAAATTGTTGACCACCTTTACCCCCGGGCGTCGTTTAGGGTGTCCTAATAAAGCAAAGCCGAGAAATGGGGGTTGGAACGGAGCAATTGCACTCAGGGTTTGGTGATTCCAAGCAAAGACGGACCGAGAACGGGGAAATGTCTCAACACAACACTTATGTATTAGGAAAATAGGTCGGAAGATCGTGTCTTATTGTTGGTGGGAAGAAAAAAGTGCAAGTACACAAGAAGGGTCGAGTGGAGGGATATGGAAAGAGCCCGAAAGAGCGAGACTCTCCCCCCCCAACGTGGGGAAAAAGTCCGCGATTCGTTAGCGGTAGAGAAAGGCGCGCGGGACAAGAGCGCGTATTTAGTTGGACTAGTGGCATTGGGACGGAGTGAAGAGGCTAAAATGATTTCCGGAAATCGCGCGTTGGCGCGCGGGAGACGCTGTTGTAGTGTGAAATTTGGGGGGGAAATCTCAGAGACTACGACGTTGGGTGGCTCGAACGGTCGTTCGGAGGCTGTGATCAAAGAAGGAGGCCTTTCGGCCTATTAAAGCCGAGGAGAAACAGATACTGGGAAAGCAAGATCGACCGGGGGAGGGGGAACATGGACTCATATGTCCTATTGGCTCAGGGGAAGCAAGCAGCCGTGAGTTCCAGGAGGAGGGACGCGAAAGAGATTATAAAAACAAAACCGGAAGAACTAACGGATGCGAGGACCTGGGTAGGTAAGCGAGAAGGGCCCCCTCTTGGCAACCATTCTACAAAGTAAAGGTCGGCTACTTTAGAGAGGATTCGGAACTACCGAATTTAACATGGGGGTTAATCGTCTTAGGTACGACTCCGGGAGTTTAACCAATAAGTCAATTCGTCCGGAGAAAAAAAGGAAAAAGAAACTAAGTGTTTAGACAAATGAGGAAAATACGAAAGTTCAAGGCCGTCCTAAACTTGACGAGGCGTCACCGGGGATTGCGCTCGCAGGCAGAAGACGTGGATTTGTTGCGCGCGTGGACTCCGCGATCAGTACACAACAACGCTCTCTCAATTCGTGATAGAAGAGGAGATGCAGGTCACGTGACATGAAACTGTTCGGGAAAGGAAACTAACCGTTGGCGTACGCAGAAGAGGCGAAAAATGCGGCCCAAGGAAGCAATAAAAGACAATAGCTCCATATCACGGCAACCGAAAGGGAAAACCAGAACCGTATTGGGGAGTCGTCGACTCGCCGCCCATAAAAGGCCGCCAGGAATCCACAAAAGCAATGCCGCAGACCGACAAATGACAGCGGGCAGACGAGCATCGGCAGAGAAGATCCAGATCTGAAAATTTAAAGGAGAACGGCAGCCGAAGATCGCCAGGTAACGCCAAATTCTCGCTCTCGCAAATTAAAAAATAAGAAGCTCTCTCGTTTCTGAATAGGGACGCAGAAAAGGAAAACAAGACCAAATGTGCGGGCGACTGCGCTAGCGTTCAAAAAATGAAGGGACTCGAACGGCAACCATTAAGAGAGAAAGGGGGAGAAAGAGGTGAGATTAACTTAGTGTCAATTGACCTCGAACAGACTCACCGGGACTCTAAGAAGAACTAAAGTGCCCGGAGACGCCCGGCGTTAACGCCTCCCCCGAGAACATCATAGGGGGAAAAAATCCCGCTTCGCTCACGCAAAAATATGAGAAAGGATCTTGTCCAAGAACACAGTCAGTAAAACTCAGACGCAAAAGAGCTCGCAGCTCCGAGGTAAAGAGGAGGACGTCATTCCTAGAACCTCAGTTCACACTAGATAGTCACAAGGGGAAGGAGGGAGCAAGGTCCCCGATCAACAAAGAGCTAAACGTACAAACAAGTTCCCAGTTGGGAACATAGGGGGGGGCAATCTTACCTTCTTTGGTACACGCAGGATCAAAAATATCAGAATGGGAACGATGCTGGTAGAGGAGGGGAAGGCGGTGATCAATTTTGCGTGAGACGGACAGGAAAAAAGACTCCTTGATCGGTGAGGGGGACAAGTCTTTCGGTGGCACACGAAACGACAAAGTCGAGGGCACAACCGGCCCGCTGTAACAAAACCAATTTCATTTCTTAAAGGAAAAAACGAAGAAGCCCCGGAGCAAGGGAGAGAAAAAACGCAGAAGAAAGAGCGGATAAATGAGGTAGACGTCCAAAAAAGATCGATAACTCACGAAGGAAAGAAAGAGTAAAAGAAATCCCAGAAAAAGAGCGTGGGTTAATTCAAACGCACGGGAGAAAGGGCTGGGAGCTCACCGAGACCTAACGAAAGAAGGGGGTATTCGGGGAACGAGGCTGGAAAGGGACGGGTGCTACTCGATCTCACACGGAAAGAAAAGGGGGCGGGAGATCATGGTGGGGGAGGGAAACGGCACGCCGGAGGTGGTAAACGGTTTGTGGGGGTTGAAAAGCGAGAAAAAAGGCGGTGCGTATCTATCAGGGAAAACAGTGAAAAAAGGGGGGGGGGGGGAAATCTCATCAGAAGGGGGGCTGAAAGAGATAGGGGGCAGTGAAGGAGAACAGTTTAGTGTACTGATAGTCCAAGAACCAGGCCTAGAACGGCATGATCGTCGGCGGAATTAGAAACAAACCTTTGACGGGATATTAAGACGGCGAAAGGGAAAGGAGGGGAATGAGAGCAAAAGGTGGTCGACGACTGACAAGACTCAGTGGTCACCGGCTCCGTCGGCGTCAGAAAGAAGCGTACGTTTAAAATCGCTGGAGCCAGGATAAACAAATACTGAAGAGTACTCACCAAAGCAAGGGCCGGGGAAAACCGAAGATTTGAGCTGAGATAGGTAGGGAGAGACGGAAACGAGCCCGACCATTCGCCCAAATGAGAGGGGGAAAGTGACGCAAAGGGTGAAAAGGAGAAAAAAAAGCAAGGTGAGGGGCCCGAACAAGTGGTCCGGCGAGGGAAGGGAAGCACGAAGTCCGAAGAGATTGGTCAAGCTACCAGTCGGGTAGAAGAAAACCAAGAAGGAAGACAAAAAACAACAACGGAGAGAGAAATAGCAGAAATATTAGGTGAAGAAAAAGGAAATCGACCAGACATGTTAGAGAAATCTCAGAAACGGAGGATGCTAGAAAAAAAAGACAAGGACGTGTAAATCTACAGTCATGTCGAGGTAGCACCGCGGGAACCGTAAAATGGAAACTCAAAAACTAAGGGGAAGACGGGGCTCAAAAGAAGCGAAAACCTAAAAGAGACCGCGGTTCCAAGAGAAAATCGGAAAAAAGCCAAAAAAAAAGGGTCCGGCGGCCCGTCCGTGTTCGTACCGGAGACGAGCTTCAAATTACCGCTTGAATTTCAAAAGAAAGGAAGGGGGAAAGAAAACCCGTGAGGTAAAGTGGCGGAGAAAGAAAAGTGGAGGAGAAAAACTACTCTCCGTAAAGGCCCGGACGCTGAGAAACCGTCGAACTTTGGCGCCAGACAATAAGGAGAGGCAAGTCGGCCGTGGCGGTCGGAAAATCTACAGAAAAGGGGCCGAAACACAGCGAGAGGAATCAGGGAAAACAGACTGAGGCAAAAGAGTTTGAAAAAGCGGTTTGTCCGATCTGATCCGAACGGGGGTCAAGAGTGAAAAATCAACGCTTTCCACCAACAACCAAAGACAGAAGAGTGCAAAGACGGTGTGCACGATCACCAAATTAGAGACCGAACCGGCCGCTGGGAAAAGGGGAGAATCGACGTAGAAATGGGGAAAAAGAACAGCTCCAAAAAGCAGTAAACGGATTGTGAGCTAACCAAGAACCGTGAACCCGGCCGGGTTTAATTGAAAAGAAGGATGATGCGGAAAATCGCACTTCTGAGAAAGTAGGAGGGCCTTGGACCGCGTATCGAGACCAAGAGGAACTGACCAAGAGGGTGGAGGGGATAGGAACAAATAACTTGGCAAGGGCTGACTGGGGACGGTCCAATGGAAGGAACGCAATGAATGGTCCGCGGTGGGGGGGAAAAGCGGCGTGCCAAGGGGCGGCCCTCGCAGGGAGGGGACTTGAAAACAGGACAATCTGCTGGGAGCAACCGATCCCCGACAAGGAAGGGGCCGTTAACGTGGAGAAAAAAATTTTGGGAGGACCCATGCGATAAAGGGAAAACACAGCTTGCAGAAACCTATTCTGAGGCGAGCCAAGAGTCGCTTGCTGAAAAAAGATCGGGTCCACAAAATAGGAGAAAAGGGGTAACTGGAGTCTTAAAGGGGTCTAGAGTGGTTTAAGCGACTGTGGACGATGCCGCTTTTCGACTCGCGATTTAAAAGGAAAGAGTTGCTCTGCGGAAAAGAAAGGACGGGAAGAATGACAGGCGACAAAAAAAAAGTGGGGGATTCGGGGATGGTACGGCATTGTTCGTTAACAAAATACTCCTCAGGAAGCGGAGCGCAGGGCGTTTCTGTGCAGAGAGAGAATGGATTTCGTTCACGAAGGGAAAACGAAAGGGGGAGGCCGACTAGGACGGACTCACTGCAAAGTCGGAACACCGACTGGATCATCTAAGCGCGCTCATTAGTGGTTTTTTTTAAAAAAGAGAAGGAAACACAGGGTCACCTCGTCGTTGACCGAAAAAAAGAGGGAGCGGGACCACCAGTTGGTTGGGGGGGGAAGGTGGAGCCCAAACGAGGGGACGACCGCGCCGATAACAGAAAAAGGTACCGGCGAGCTCGAGACGTTTTCAGGAAGTGCAGACTCGAAGTCTGACTGGAGAGGGAAAGGAAGATTAACCACGGGGGAGGAAATGCAGAGGGGCCCGCCGTACTGTCCTTCGTCAGAGCTAACGCTAAGGCACTGGGGACTGGGGGGGAACTGTTTCCTGAATTCTTAGGGCCAAGTAGAAAAAAAAAAAAAGGGTGTTAGGGAAAGAGGTTGCTCGGGTCGAGTGATCTGGCCCTAGTAGGAGCCGGGGATGCAGACTCTGTGTCCGCAGGAGGGGACTGGAAACGCGGTAAGCCAAAAAAGGTAGTGGCCATGCGCGACCAGAATGGGGCACGGGAAAGGAATATCAGGGAGACACCGAGGGGGCAAGGGGGTGGTCACATGATCGAGAGAAAAAAACACGGGCCAACGCCGTAACCTTCAGAAGGGGAGCGGGAGCGGGCAACGACGTGCCGCCGGAAGGAGTCCATAACCGTTTTAACGGCCGTTTTGACAGACTGGGAAAAAGAGCGTTGTTCACGGCTATGGGAATGGGGAACGGAAAAAACTTAAAAACTAAGGGGCAAGTAGGTTTCAAAATCAGTCGTGCAACGGAACCTACGAGGAAAAAGGGCACCAGGTTCTTCTTCTACCTGAGATGGAGGGAAAAAAAAAAGAAAAAATTGGACGAATTGGTTTGGCATAGAAAGTACGAATCTAGCTACCAGGGAAAGAGAACGGCGGTCCGGCCTGGGTTCAGAATCCTAAGAAGACAAAACCGGCCACGAAAAGACCTAAGGAACCCGAAAGCGACTCGACAGGAACTAAAACTGGGACGAAACCTTCTTCGAAAAAAGAAGAGTGCATATCCACGGGATACATAGTCCAAAGAGAGAACTGCTTTGGAAAACACTCCAAAAAAAAAGAAAAAGAGGAGCCCACAACCATTCGTGAGGAAGAGGGGGGTACAACCCAAACATTGAGAAAAGAAAAAACACACAGCTAGCAAGAGCGACAAAAGCCGAGACGTAATAAAGAAGAGAGAGGAAATCAAACCCTATTCCATCGCCAAGAAGACATACCGGCGGGTGTGGGGAAAGGAGAAGGTCAACGGACTCCAAAAAATAGGGGAGGGACTAGTGGGCACAAAAGTGCCTTAGAAGGAAAAAGAGGGAAGCGCTTCCGGGCTGGGTAAGAACGCCAAAGAGACACTTTGGAGAAGGGAAGAGGGTTGGTTATTCAAAAAACTCAAACCGAGAAAGATCTCAAGAAAAAGAAAAAAGAGGTAGAAAATAGAGAGATCCGGAAAAAGGGAAAAAGGTTGTCCTCCCAAGTGGAAGGAGTCCTCCCAACCACAGAGGAGTATTAGAGAAGATAACCGTAAACGCGAAAAGGAAAAAAAGGGCCAACTCGGCCGCGATGAGGGCGCTTACTAAAACAGGGAAAAAGCATTCGGTGGGCCGATGGCATGGAAGTGAGGGAAGAGAGGCTCTGTATTCCGGCCGACGAGAAGGGGGGAAGGAGTCGTCAGAGGTTTAGGGGTCCTGTTGGGGGGGAAAGCAAATACGAATCGTTGGGGGAAAGGAGGTGGGGCGGAGACCAGCCGTAGAAAGGGGATTCAAAAGGAGTCACTTGGCAGGGGAAAAAACGAAGGAGTCCACTATCGACCGTGCTTGAAAAGGAGGGTAAGGGCAAAGTTCAGGGGGGGGGACGTTCCCTCTCCTTCGGTAAAAAAAAGTTGAACTGAGGATAAGTAGTCTAACAGACACTTTCCGGAGAAGAGGAGAAGGAGATAGTACCTGGTAGAAAACTAGGGGGAAAAAAGGCTTCCCAATACTTGCAACAAAGAGAGAAGCATGGTCGTCTGACTTCGAATGATGAGGTGACAGGGACGAATAAATGGGGAGGGGAGGTGAGGTTGCTACTATACACAAAGAAGTCAGGAGCCGGGAAGATAAGTTAGAAGAGAAGACAACCAGGAAGGGTTGATCAAAAAAAGGAACTGAAAAAACGTTTACCTGCCTACTAAGGGGGGAAAAGCAGCCAGCGTCTATTCGCCATCAGGAAAAAGGGAGAGGGGGGAAGGGGTTCGCTGAGAACCCCAAAACCTCGAGCTTTGCACCACAAAAAGGCGCAACAGGCTGCGCCTCGCGAAGTAAACGAGGAGGGAAAAGCGGGTCGCTCCGGGCCACTAACGGTGGGAGGTCGAGATGGAGCCAAGACCAGGCTGAAAGGAGGAGGGTCAAAGGCCGGATCGAGAAACTAAAAAGAGACCCTAATCAACCGCAACGAAGAGAGAACAGGTTAGACGGGGAGGCTACAATGCCAGAAGGGAACGAAACAGGAGTACCTGAACCCGAAGGGGAAGGAGAAGTACACTAGACATGACAGATACAGGAGGCGGACGCATCTCCACTCTCACTTGAGAATAGCTGGGAAAGGGAGCAAAAGGCAGCCGTTCTATACGCGCGAAAGAACCAAAACGCTCTAGAAAGGGAAACGGAAAGACTTATCCGCGCGGGTCTGAAGAAAGGGCAAGAAGTGACCAACCAACCAAATTTGAAAGAAGAGGAGAGCTCGATTTATTTGAAAGTTACGGGGAGGGGAAAATGAAGAGAAAAAATAGGCACAGGAGAAGAGCAAAAAAGAGAAAAAGGAAAAGTCTGGGTACCGAGAAATTGCGCTATGAGCAACCGCTTCGGGAAAACACTCTTGCCCTTATTCGCCCGGAAAAGAAGGAAAAAGAAATAGACCAATCGCAAAGCCCGAGTCAGCTCCTCTCCCATAAGCAGAAAAAAAAAAAAGAGGGCAAAAAGAGACACCTTGCCGGTGAACGACCTAGAAGAAAAAACTCGGGAAAAAGGAAAGGGGAAGTCTTCGCCTGAACTTTGACGAAAGAAAAGAAAATCGAGTTCCTAATCGTCGAGTAGAGAGAAGTAATGAGGCAAAGGAGAGGAACACAGAAAAAGAAAGAAAAGCACGTACCCAGGTGCGCCGAGGGCATGGAAGTTATCTGTGTCACGAGAGGGAGGGAAGAGGCAGAAGAATTAGAATGCAGGAAAGAGGGTGGGTTTTAAGACGGTGGGAGGGAAAGGGTTGGCGTGCGGGTCGGGACGTCCAGGGGTCCAACCAAATAGAGGGGAGATTGCGGGGAAAATCAACTGGTCGTTGGAACGCGCCATTAGCAATAGAGAAAAAAAAAGGCGCGCCGTTGTGTAAAACCTCGAAAATGGACATGGCTTAAGCAGTACCGAAAGATAAGAAACAAGTTCTGGAAAATGGGGAAATGATCAAAAAAACGCGTTTCAAGTGAATCGACGTTGGGAAGGAGAAAGTCCGAAAAAAAGGGACTCGATCACTGCAGGAAAAAAGAGCACGCCTCCCAGCATAAAAAGGGGTTGGACATTCAAAAAAGGATAAAGAGAGAGAAAAGGAAGGAGTCTTATCTCACGCGCCGTCGAAGTCAATTACGCTTTTCGTGGATGGAGAAGTACGTCGATCTCAAGGCCCGAAAATATGGGGGAGGGGCGAATCAGGAGTTCGGACACCGCACTCCTTAATCGGGGTGGACCGACGGGAAACGACCTTTAAGTGAGGGAGAGAAAACGGGAAATGGGGTCGGCACGAGGGCAGAAGAATTGGGACTTCCGTCGAGGGAGGGGACGTGCATGAAAAGCATTTTTATGACTAGCTGGGCGACCCAAAGAGGCCGACGCTACTGCTGATCGTAACGGACAAAAAGGGACAGGTATCAAGTAAGGCGGCTACCAGAAAAAAGGACGCCCCGTGAGGAGAGAGAAGGAATGGAAACGACGCCTGGTGTTCACAGGCAGCCAAAGAAAAGTGCATCGGTAGTTGACGCTCCGCTGGGCTAAGGCAACACCGGACTCTCCGAAGAGAAAAAAAGAGAGGGCGGCCTGGAAACGGACGGATGGGGGAAGCTGGAAAAGGGCTGGGGACGTTCGGCGGATAGGGAATGCAAAAAAAGATAAAGAAGATTTTCGCGTTCCACTTTCGCAGAGGAGGACCTCGCAGGCTTGATATGACAAAGTAACAAAAGGGAACGACGGTCGATTGATAAGAGGGGGAGGGTCAAAAAACTACCAGTCGTCGATACGTTGAATGACATAAAGG
>Ga0179591_1286776_pt1 | contig 14848 bp, 17 predicted proteins | sample CZOMad2_1_08_16f_FD_182891 | JGI IMG/M metagenome (GOLD analysis project Ga0179591, IMG submission 182891) | Vadose zone soil fungal communities from Angelo Coast Range Reserve, California, USA - CZOMad2_1_08_16fungal (PacBio error correction) | ecosystem: Environmental > Terrestrial > Soil >...
GCAACGCACGCAGAGACACTTAAGGATCGCCGGGGAAACATCGTCCTGAGGGGAAGAAAAAGAACGTACGAGAGTTTTCTGAGGGTGTGAAAAGGGAACCAAAAAAAAAAAAAGATTGAAAGACAATGGACAAAAAAGGGTGGGAGATCTCATGGGAGAAAGGCATATATGCCATTGGCACTGGCACAGGGATAAAAGGGAAGACAGATGCAGAACAAAAAACAATAGTACCAAGAGCATCAGGGGAGGAAACGCGGTTTAATTTTGTCAAGTTCAATGAAGAGCGCTAAATAATCATTTCAAAAAAACGGCAAGACGGGAAAAGTGATCGCCCTACGAACAGAAGGGGACCTAACAAAAACTTGGAGGGGGTTGAAAACCGATGAACTCAGGGAAGGGGAATGCGCGGGGAGGATGGAAAAGTGGACGTGAATGGGCGGCACATTACGAAACCAGAAAACAAAGAGATCTCAACAAGCAAAAAACGAGGAGGGACAAGCTACTTCGGGAGACTTTTTTCGGGAAGTTTAAGCACGAAAGAAAGCGATCATCCGAACGAAGAGAAAAGGAGGCGGGGACAACAAAAAGGGGGGGGGGGAATACGGGTTCCTATCAAGGAAAGCCTGGGAAGGGTGGAAAAAGGAGTGCTCTGGCAGCGGGCGAAGGGGAAGGGGAAAACTACGGAACTCATCAAAAAACCCCATACTTGGTACGAGTCTGAGTCAATATGGCAGGAGGAAGGTGGGAAGAAGCTTGTGCCCCACTGTGGTCTTCAAACTCAGAGTTTGAAAAGGGAGCTTAAGAAAGCCTCAACTTGTCGAAAACTCTGTGGGAAAGGACGTACACAGATTTCCCGAAAGAGAAACGTAGCGGGTGCGCGACTTACAAACGCGGTTCAACAGGAGAATAAAGTCTAAAAAGCAGGCAGGTGCGACAGGGGGGGGATTGGAGAGTCGAAAAAAAGGGGAGCGCGGAAGATCCTGGGATTAACTGGGGGGTTGGGGGGATCCGGGCCCTCGGCATATGAAAGGGAGCGAGGTACAGGGGAAGGTCGTAGGGGGGAATATGAAGGCTAAAGAAATGGGGTAAACACCGACACCAAAGGTTTTTGAAGAAACTCGATGAATCACTAGGGGAGGAGTGGTTCGCGCAGAGGTGCAAGGGAAGCGCGACTTTCTGGAGATGACGCTAAAAAACGGGTGAGCAAACACGAGGGTAATGCATGAAATTGAAACCGTTCAGAGAGACTAAAGCGGTTGGGACCCTCGACTTTAGGACGTAAGAATATCTGCTGAGTTCTGCGGTAACACAAAATTCCTTAAGGGGGGGAAACCGGGAGGGGAGAATTAGACAGGTGTATAATCGTTCAATCCTCCGAGTGAGACACTCAGAGACATGTGTCTCGCTGTAACACAGGTTAGAATAAAAGAGAGGGACTACTCTTGTTCTGGCTCCGTTAAACGAAAAAGGGGGAGGAGTGGGTTTTAGGATTGGGCCAGTTTTTGGTGATTGAGAGGGGAAAAAAAAAAGAGGGTGCGACCGGGGTGTCGCCAAACAAGAATAGGGAACACGTCAAAGGAAAGAAGGGAGCGTCAGTGGGGTAGGGAAAGGGGACGACTGGGTTGTGGGACGCGAAGATATATCCGCAAGGTGGAAGAAAACATACAAATTAAATTCAGGAGGGAAAAGCTCAAGAAAGCGCGTTAAAAAACGGCGCAGAATATTGCGGGCAAAGGGATTGCCCGTGAGCCTGCGGGCACGTCCAGCGCGAAAACGAGGATAAATTGGGAATTGAAGAGGCACGAGCAACTTACGAGACCGGAGCAGGGGGGGAAATCCTTGGATGAATTGGACCGGGGGGATGCTGGGAACGGGGTTACTTTTTGTTGAAAATCGGCATTGCTGTTGGCGGGAACAAGAGGCCTCCACCGCGTATGGACACGCGAGGTAAACGGAGTCGTCATGGGGGGGCAATTCAGGAAAAAGTCACCGTTAGAGAGAAGGGTGGCCCACTTGATGATTGGCATAAAAAGAATGGTGGGGGATTTCCCAAACCAGAACGTGGCGGGGGCCAGCTATGAACATCGCGCGGCGAATCGGTGGTTGGATACTAACTTTAAACGGACATTAAAGGTATAAGAAAACCCAGTTACGCATGGAGGTGGGGGACGAAGGATCGCCGGAAGGGACGTTTAGTAAACAGTATAAGACGATCTCGTGTTGCAACTAACGGCTGAATTAGGCGAAGAGACAGAAGAAAAAAAGAGATCTCATCGCGGGACTGAGGGGTGCCAAAAAAGCATCTCTAAAACAACGGCATAGCTAGGTGCACGAGGCCGTTTCCAGTCAACATCTTCATCCTCCGGGTGGAGACGCCAGGGCTCCAAATTCCGCATGTCCGAAAGAGGAAAGACAGTTGAAGGAAAGGACAAGAAAGAATAGAAGGGAGATGTCTTACACATATCTACTTCAGAGCGAAGGCCCTGTAAATAAAAAAATTTACGACATAGGGGAAGGAAAGTAAAACCGGATTCGCGAAGTAATTAGTGACACACACGTTGTCCTTGTGCTGAAAGACGGGTGAATCGTTGGGAACCCCACACCGGGATGAGGGCTGGGAGGGGAAAGAAACCCAAAGTGGTTCTCCATCAAGCAATTGGGATCTATGAAGGGGGGCAATTCACCCTGAACTTCAAAGAAAAGAATACTGTGACCTCGTATTAAATGGAGGGAGAAAGGTGATTCAATGCGCGGCTAAGAACGGAAGACGCCAAACTGTAATTAAGTTGGAAAAAGAACAAGGAAATCAAGTGGGTGAGCAAAGGTAATCAACATAGAGAGTCTGGGACATTATCGTGAAACAGAGAAAATAACGGAACAGTGATCCAGAAAAGAGTCCGGGCTCGTGGCCGTTGGTCAAAGAGATACACGGACAAGCACTCAGGAGGTGAACAAATCAAGGACCCGCCGTGGAAAAAAAAATCAAAAAGAAAAAGGTCCGGAGCGTCCTCCCGGATTCACCAAGCTTGGTCAGCTTTCTCGCAAAGGGAGGGCGGGTTATCCATTAGGGAAGTCAGGGGAAAAAAAAAAAAAGCTCCAAAAAAGCCGAGCCCCAAATCAACGCCCGGCTTGAGCGAGGGAGTTAACGGGGAATTTGTGTGGGAGAGGAGTATGAGCCAGAAAAAGACTGGGGTCGAAAAGAACAAAAACGCCGGGCCCAAGGAAGCCACCCAATCACTTCTGCGCAAAGTACGGATCAGGGCGGAAAGTAAAACATATGGCTGGGACAAAAGACCAGAAAAAAAAAAAGAAGAGGAATGAGAGAAAAAAGTCTTTCATTATGTGTCCCGTTATATGGGGCGCGGAAAACAGGAACGCGGTTGGTGGTCGAACCGCCGGAATTGGAAGCAGGGAACCGCGGTGACAACTGCGTGCGTCACTGAATAAGCAGGCGAAACCGATGTCGCGAATGAAAAAAAAAATCCCTTAATGCACATCACGGGGGAGAACTAAAGTGTTTGCTCCAAACCTGGACGCAAAAAATGCCAAAAAGCAAGAAAAAAACGATTCCAGTTGTGAAATCAGCTCAGGAACAGACAAGTAAAACAGTGTTTCCCGGGGTCGCGCGTGAAGTGAGGGTCCCACGGTTCAAATTGGCGAAGACGGAAAACCTGTGCCAAACGACATCCCGTCCAAATTGGAGGAGCCATCTGCCACAAGAGGGCGACGGAACAACTCAAAGAGAAAAACCAGGATAGAAGAGAAAAATATCGCGGTTAAGAGGGGGGAAAGAAATGGGAGAACGACATTATCACTGCCGAGAGCCATGGGACAGAGGGACCAGGGAAGTCTAACGCGGGGAACCAGAGTTTTTCTTGGGGACTCACGGGGTGTCAGAATTAAAAAAAAACCGGAAAGATTCACACAGGTGACGGAACACACAAGCCTTGTCCCAGCGTTTGCAGAAAAAGGACTCTTGTTCCCGCCAGGGTTGACCGGCCACACCGAGGAGGACAAATGCTCTGATTTAAAAATCGGAGAAAAGTCGGAAGATGCACAACATAACGGGAACTTCTGACATAACATCTCTTCCTTCCAGCGCCCGAAGAGGGGAGAGGGCGGCATCAGCGAAGGGGAACGGGCATGAAAAAACGCCGGGTATGTGGGCAAAAGGATTTACGAGGCACACAGCCGAAGGGGGGGAACCAGGTGTATATCCCGGCCAGGGGGGGGGGGGGGTGTGGAGAGGGTGAAAGGAAGGAGGGGAGAGGCGGGCAGGCAGGGGTCTACACATGGGGGTCCTAAGACTACCGGGGTGAAGAAAAGGCAAGGGGGCACACGCTCAGGCGGGGAAATCCGAAACTGAGGTTTTGGCGGGGGTGAAGGGGGTGAAGCGTCTAGGGCAATACGGGCGGGCGTAGGGGAGGGATCTCGCAGAAAGGCCGGGGGTTGAGTCTCGGGATGATAATCAGCAAGAGTGTGAGTGAGAGCGTCTGCGTGAAGGGGGGGGGGGGGGGGGGTTGGGGACCGGCGTGAAAAGATAGATCAAAACCCACAACCGCACGAGTAGAATATAACTCCAAGACGAGAACCATCATCACGTGTATCGGCATTGGGCGTGAATGGCCGAGGGAACAGTAGGGGACGTTGGGGGGGGTGGGGCGCAAGTAATACGTCCTCCTTTGACAAAATTCTACCTCACCCCCATTCAATCTAACCGCATAAGACCAGCGCTGTGCTCGCGTCGGTCGCGCTGTGTGCGGAGGGAAGGAAGAAAAGTGCACTCTGGGTGTTGAGTTAGGGACAAATCAACGTGGCTAGTCGGGGGTAGGAAAACGGAAATTGGTTCAATGATGAACGCTAGGAGAGGAATAATCTGTAGAAAAATCACGATAAACCAGACCTTCTCGGGCGGATGGAACTATTGGGGGAAAAACGTTAGGTGCTAGATGGGATTAAATTGGAAAGGGGGAGGGAAAAAAAAAAGCTGACATCTCACATCATTTTACAATTGAAAGAAGACTAAGGGAGAAAGGGGAGAAAGGAACTTTTTTTTAAAGTACTAAAAAGGCCATCGAAAGAGATTTTTCCGAAAGTCGGAACGCAGGGGGAAAAGGGATAGTACTTTACACTGGGAGGGGGGACGTACTAAGGATTTATCAATTGCTTGGGCGAAAAGAAAAAAGCAGAGATGTCGAAATACTGGGGGGCCTCTGGATAATAATAGTTGGGGGAGAACTCGAGCAGAGAGGAATGCTGGCTTCCCTCTGGGACGCGTAAAAGAGGGGAGTGGGACTTTTTTGCCGGAGTCTAACTCTGTTCACCGAAAGAACGGTTTTTTTCAGATAGGACCGAACCGAGGGAGGGGGGGGGGAAGGTTTTGAGCGCCGGATTTAAAAACAAAAATGGAAGAGCGCCTTTGGGCGGGATGGGGGGGATTCGTAGGTGTAGACAAACACAGAAAGGGTGGACAGGCGAATGTTACGGAATTGAGAGGGAGGGAATCAGGTGGGAGAACGAACGATCTATTGGTGGGGGACCGTCTAACGGGAGTAGGGGGGAAACTCGGTTGTCCATTTTCGGAAGAAAAGGGAGTTATCGGACAACAGGGGTATATCTTTAAAAACGAAATGGAGGAACGGAGAGAAGGAGCATTTGAAAAAATCGCTGGTCAGTGACGCGAAAAACTGGGCAGAAAATTTATCGGCCGGCTCTTGCTACAGCAGATTTACGGGGGAGGGTGGGGGTTGGTAAATTCTAGTTCTTATTCGGGGAGGAAGAGTATTTAGAAAAGAAAAGGTGGGGGAGGAATCATCACGCAGAATATTTAAAATATCCCTCAGAGAAGAGGAAAGAAGGGAAGCGCGGATTTGGCTATTATTTAGGGGGGGGAGTGGGGTTTAAAAGACCTACAAAATTGGAGGAAAAAGAAGTGAAGGGGGAAAGGACGCAAGTACTGAGCCAAAAATTTCCGAAGGGCGGACCCTACTTAACTCGCTTGGGAAAACATTAGGCGAGGGAAATTAATTTCTCAACTGGTTTTTTTCAGGGAGAAGGCCAACTTAAAGATCGATATTACGCAACGGGGGTAGGAATCACGGGTTCCGTTTCATTCCGGTCACAAATGACGACACTTTTAGGAATAAGGGGCCACAATGGGAGAGCGGGAGAGAGGGGCCAAATTTACTTACCTTTATGGGGGGCGTGGACCGGAGTGTGTTTGCTGGTCCAGCGCCACGTCAAAAAGGCAGGTAAAGTTAAACGCGGGGGAAAATTATTCGGTTTTATTTCGGTCTTTCAGGGGGGGGAAGGGGAAAATGATCAACGGGTGAAAGAGAGGGGACTTGGATATCCAATGCGCTTTGGGGTGAAAACCCAGAATCATTAAACTTTTTGGGGGGACAGCAAGGGCAAACACTTCTTATCCAAGACAAAACGTGGTTTAGACGAAGTGAAACCGGCTAAAGGGTCGGACTCAAAGAAAGGAACAAAAAATGGGCAGAAAGGTTTTGAAAATCGCCGAAGGAGCATATGTCTGCTCAGATCCTTATCCAATCTCTGGGGGAAGACAACTCAGCTGGGAAACGTCAGAACTTCGGAAGTAAAGTAACCATGAGGAGGGATGACTCTATGAAAAAAAATCCTCTCTGCCAAGCTCGATCAACAAACAAAAAAGGATTTTGAAGGAACAATAAATGGTTGGCGCGGGCGGGACAAGGCAAGAGCCGAGCCAATATTTAGAACGAAGGGATGTCCGGGAAAGACTATATCTTCGCCTGATTTGAGGAATTTCAGAAGAACGCGCTCGTGGTAAGTACACAGCAAAGACGACTTACTGAGGAAAAAAAGATCAACCTGGAGGAAGAGGGTGTTTGGAAGGGAGGGATAACTGAGGCCTTGCTACGTTGGACAATGAGAGAAACATTTTTCGGAAACACGTATTATCGTGAGACTCTGGCCAAAAACGCCAGGAGGATTTTCTTTGGCTTTTACAACAGAAAAAACTAGATATCTAAAGCAGAGGGGGGACAAAATCGGAAAGATTAAGAAAGTTCCCACCCTGAAAGGGAAAAGGGGAAACGAATACGGACATCGAATACGTTAGAGTGGGGAGGCCATGCCTGGATCCACAGCACCCTACGGACAAATCCCCTCCCTTTAACGACTTCTGGGAAAAACCGCCCTCAATGTTTGAAATACTGCATCAGCAAGGGAGCGGGGCTACGCAGGGGATCGGGAAGAAGAAATGACGGAACGGATCATAAAAAGGTTGGACGCAGGCGGAAGACGGGCTCGAAATGCGACACATGAGGAAGGCCAATCAAGAATTGCGGAAACAAATAAATGGACCTCGCCTGTTTCAGAGGTCCCTGGAAAATTTGCCAACTTGCACTAAGTTTGAGCGACACAGAGGGGGTGTCAGGGGCGTTTCAAAATGCAAAGCCACACGGAAGTGCGGATATAAATGCGGTTCGTGGGTCACCACAAAAAAATAACACAATCGCCCTCAAACGACCCGTCGCAAGGGGAGGCGAGGTTGGGGGGGGAAATAAATTAGAAAAAAAAAAAGGTCATCTAAAAAAGGGAGGGGGGCGTGAAGAAGGGGCGAACGCATATCCAAACAAGGCCATGAATTACCAAAAGGGGGGAAAAATGCGGTAATATAAATAAAAACACAAATCACACCAAACGGCAGGCCGATAAGATGCTGTCAGAAGCAAAATCTGACGAACAGAGACGTCGGATAACAACTTACGATTGAAGGCCGTTGCACGCGCGTAAAAGTCACCAGGAAAATGACTTGGGCCTGAAACGAACCTCCGTAATAAATATTTTGACGGGGAAAAAGAGTTGATCCCCCGCGACACCTGAAAAGGAACGAAAAGTCGGGTCCAGGACAAACGATTTAAAAGGGGACCTGATTGGGGAATCGGGGGGGGACGGGATAATCCCTCTTGGGGGTGATCCAAATTGGTTGTCGGAGGGTCTTCACGAATCCAAATCAACCGCGGACGAGAAAAATTGGCGTGAAATCGGGGAGGACGAAAAGCAAATACCGAGGGGGGTGCGGATCTCGGGACACCCGTCGTTGACCGTGTTACCAGAGAGTGCCCTCCTGCCAAAAACTCCACAAAGAAACGTCAGTCATTCGTAATAAATGACCGCGGATAGCGGTAAGAAAAAACATCCGTGTTAGAAAGAGAAGCCAAAGGATCAGGAGGGAGCGACAAGCCTGCTGATGATCTCCAGAAAATGAGTCCTAACGCGCAAACTATTATGAAGCGGAAATGTGAGCTTCAGGGAAGGACGAAACGCCGTAAGATTTGGGAGGGATGTCACAGAGGTGTTAGAAAAGGGCCAAAAAACCCTATTACAATTGAAACCGTGAGAGCAATTGTCCAATGCGAGAGGCAAAGGGTTAACGAAAGGTCAAGTAAAGCAAGCCAGAAGGCGACAATAAAGGAGAGGCAAGAGTGGTCCAGCAATCAGATCAAAGGGGTGGAGTGAGCGTAATCCGCGGTTGCACATGCCCGTTCGCGGAAAAAGGGCCCTCATTTGCAAACGGCACTTGAACGTGGTTCCGTGGATACTTGCCCAAAAGGGTCTGACCTCCAAACACTTTGTTTTTGGCAAGATGCCCGAAGGGAAGAGGAGAGAGGGGTCTCTAGGGTCCCGGGGAAAGGGAGGAAAATTACAAAAACGCGAATAAAAGACTCTCTCTCCAAAAACGGAGGAGGGGGGAGGGATGTCGTGGGACGATTTTGAGGTGGGGTTAAGCAATTCACTTACACCGCAAACTAGCAGATTCAAGGGGAGTCCGGAACCATACCCACGAAAAGGTTTGGAGAACGGGGTAGGTGGCGAGCATCTAAATTAAAATTACGTTCCGGTGTTGCAGGATGAACCTTTCATCTCTTTTCAAGTCGGATGAAGAGAAACTCACCCCCGGTTGGCAGAAGAGCTCTGGTCCACGATTTCAGGGAGCGTGTAGGCAGGAAGTGATGGGGAACACTGCGAAAAAGAGGGAGAACAACGCATTGGGACCATGCTCTGACTCAAGCGGACTAATGGGCGTGTGAAATTCGTAAAAACTTGGCGTCAAGGAAGAAAATCTCGTAGGTAGGTCTTTAGCGACCTGCCAGGGAACTCTTGGGCCACAAGGGAAAGGGCTAGTCTGACTCATGCGTGCTGCAAAGGGGGGAGGAGGAATCATCGCATATCTTTCAACTCAGGGCACAGAAAGTCAGAACCGGAGTGGTTGCGGCCGAGGAAACCTCTCGTGAATATGGGCTGAACGTGCCTCGTAAGTGGGATGGCGGGGAAAAAGGTTTTCAGTATCAAAAGGGTTTAAACGGTGTGGGGGGGCCACGCAAGGAAGAGAACGAGGATTGGGATTTTCAGCCTTGGGGGAAAACAAAAATGGCTCGCTTGGGACTTTGGTAGGGATTGGGGGGGTAGTCTCTAAACTTTGGAGCAACAGATGGTGACACGGCGATGTAAAGGGACATTACTGGGAGAGAAAATGGTTTCGACCTCGACGGAAATGGAGGACATACTAACGGAGGAGGAATCCACGCGGTTGGTTGACACGGAAGGAGGGGTTTATACATCACGTCCGTGGAAAAGACAACATTTTAATAAAACTGCAAAGAGCAAGAGAAATCCAGCAATATGAGCATCAGGGAAGAATAGCGACCTGGCAGGCAGATTGGCGGAGGGGGGCATAATCAGGGGGATACCTCCTCTTTTATTTCAGCCGGAGGACCCCAGAAGGGGTTCGGAGGGGGTTGTTGTATGAGGGAAAGTTTTTGGGAGTTAGTTTCTGGGGTGAGAACTCTGTCGACCAGAGGGTTTTGAGCTCCTCGCCCTGAAGAATATCCAGAAATAAAGAGAGGAAAGCGGCGCTTCGGGGGGGGCGGGAGGGTTATGGCCGTGGTGGGTTTAACGAACTGGAAAACGAAAAGGGAGCACGAAGGAAGGGGGACAGAAAGGCATGACGCAAGCTGAACAGAAAAATGCCGAGAGGGAAAATCTAAAGGAAGCGCGTGAAAAAGTCCGCGCAAGGGGAATTATTGAGCTAAGCGATGGGATTGGGAAGTCCCTTCTCCCAGAGACGGAATAAAAGGACAAAGTGTGAGGAGCACGTTCAGGGTTCATGCGCTGAAAAGATCCAAGGAAAAAGCACGAGAATTGTTATTAAGGGGCTGAAACGGGAGGTGGGGGGGGGCGGGATAATCTTTTCCAGACTGGGATACCGTATGGGGGAGGGGAAACGGAGTTCCTGTGTCAGCCAATCTGGAAGCAACTAAACCGGAATTTGCACTACGAAACACAGTAAGAGGTCGTTGAATTTCGTTCAGTGGAGGGAAGGAGGTGGGGTAATCAACGCTGTGGCCAACTTCGGGTGCGATCAGAAATCGGAGGAGTTGTAGTTTCCCCGAAAGAAATCAGAAGCGTTTTGTTCCGGGGCAAAAGGAGGCTCAAGTCGCAGGCCCATTGTTTTTGATAGAAGTTCGCACGTGTAAGACAGGATCCCAATCAAAACCAAGAGAACGGGGGGGGGGGACGAAGTGTAAGAGGGGGGGCGAAGTCGAATGGGAGGAAGCAGTCCTTAAAAAGCGCTGGAAAGGGAGAAACGAAGGAAGAATAGCTTCGGAGTGGGCGGCCTGGGAAGCCCAAAGAGGGACGCCATCTGCGGGAGAACGCTTTTGGAAATTTTTTGGGGAACCAAAGCCTACTGAGACGAACAAACAAGGATAAAAGAGGAGTATGGGGGACACTCTAGGGTGTGAACCAGTCAGCCGGCACCAACCAAAGTGGAGACGCGCGTGGGATGAAGGAAAATGGATCTTCACCGGGGAGGGAGAAGGCAAGAGTCTCGGGAAATGATCTAGAAGGAAAATATTTACTGCCTTAGGAAAACGTCGTCAACTTGCTCAAAGAGGGTTGGGAAGGGCTGATCAACCTATTACCTCAAAAACGGGGGAGACAAAAAAAAACCAACCCCCCCACCAACCAAAAAACCTCAAACCACTTTGGGCATGGCGACGGTGAATAGGGTTTGCATCTCTGACAAAACAAGTTATTTTAAAAAAAGCAGGGGGAGACCCGACCCAAAGGGTGGGTGAACCATATGTAGCGAGGTAAAAAAATCAGGGGAACTTGTCAAACCTGAAACTGAAAAAGGCAAAGGAAAGACTGGGAAAGCGAGAAAATTGAAAATCAGGGAGTTGGATTACCTGCTCCAGTGAAAACACGGAAAAAGAACGGGAGTAAACGGTCTGAACAAAAGATTTTATCACACGAATCCTCCAGGTTGTTTCATCCATCTCAATCAATGACGCGTGACTAGGAAAGGGGCGTGCAGCGCAATAATGAAAAACGGGTGCCGCTAATGTAGACGTGCCCGTTTGCGAGGAGGGAAGGAAAACACAAAGCTGTCTACATCAATAATTCAAGAAGCAAGGGGAAAAACGCGTTCGAGGCGGGGGAAGCCGGCGTTAAATGGGGAGCGTCCAGCTGTCAGCGTTGACCTGCGCCACCTGAAAAGGGCACGGATATTCCCTCTTTCTTGAGGTCAAAAAACAATAAAAATCAACTCAGACCCAACTCGGACCACCGGATTAACGCGATTTGATTCGAGGGGGGGTTTAAATATGTACTTCTGGCAGTGATGAGCGCAACCTTCGGGGGCGAGAAGACCTTGCAAACTACTCAACCCTTCCCTTCAACCAATTCAAAACAGGATCATAAGGGGAAGAAACCAGCGGCGGAAGAGACAGGAGGGAGGAAACCGCCCAAGCGGGAGGCAAAGATCTATTGAGAAAGCGCATTGGTCCTTGGGGGGCGATAAGGGTCTGATCCAGGGAAATTGGAAGAACCAAGGAATTAAGTTAGAGTAAGGAATGGGTTAACCTCTTTTACAAGGACGCCCGAATAAACGTAGGAAAACGTCGATTCGAAACCCTCGGGGAGCCAAGAGGAAAAGTCCAAGGGAAAAATTTCCATCGCTGGATAAAAAAGGTGTGTAGACAAACCCTGTTAAACGCAGATGAAAAAGAAAGGGGGAACAATGCCGCATTCCATTTGGGAGAAGGTCGAAAACGAAGAAAAGGCGGTTCAGACTCCTGGTAAACACCGGTCGTTTCGGATGAACAAAGGATGGGTCGCCTCAGGACCTTTCACAAGAAAAAGACAAATTAAAAGCAGTCTTGAGCCAGATAAGCGAGAAGGGGCCGGGGGAAAACTCCGTAATGGGGAGCCCGAACACCAGGGAATCTTCGCGCGCAAGCAGTCTTAGGGTAAAAAAAAAAATGGCAGCAAAGGAATTCAACGCGCACTTAATTATCAAGTTCAGGAATGGAGGGAAGCGAGCGGGAAGGATAAAATTTCTGAATGGACGAAATAGGTGTTACGAATTGCACAAACCGCGATGAGAATTGGGCGCGAGTTGGATTCCAGAGAATGGGCAAAAGGGCGGTGCGATTCATCCTTTGGTTCAATTTCAAAGCAAAGCCAGATGCTATGCCTGCAACAATACCGGCAGAAATTGTCAGCAGCATCTAGCCAAGGTCGGGTGAAGGAGTGAAGAGGAGCCTCTTCCATTCAAAGCATGCTCTGGCAAAAACGTGACATGCTTGGAACAAGAGACGTATTTCCAGGGGGGGGGGGATGAGCATCGGAACAACGTTCCTCACTTAGATTAGGGGGGGAACGATGCCAGACGACGGGAAGAGACGTTGAGAATCTGATAGGGGGGAAGTGGATGAAACGTAACATTACTAAAAAGGGGGAAAAGCCGAAAAAGATAAAAAACAACAACGTTAGTATTAAAATAAAGATCAAATTTTCGAAAGGGATAGGTGGAGTACTTTTCCTCCGACAGGAAAACACACTCTCGCTCAGCATACACTCGGATCTTCAAGATCCGATCCTTACTAAAAAGGGTGGGGAGTAAACGTGATGTGCTTCGATCAACTTAAACGGGGAGGTGTGCAATTATGGAAAGCTGGAAGCGCGTATGGCAGACGACGAAGCCACGCAGAACCAAGAAGTGCTCTATTCTGGGGGAGGGGCCGGAAGGTAAGCCTAGGATGGGAATGGGAACGGGATAAAAGAGAGGAAGTCAAGCAGGGAAGGGAGACTGAAGAATCGCGCAGGGTGGGTTAATCATCGGCAGGTTTTTGAAATTCGTACACCTATTGTCGTAAACACAAAAAAGGCGCGGCGTTCCGTACCTTCCAGGAGGGGGCAGATCAATTAGTGGAGCGACTCAATTTGGGCAGGACATGTGGGGTGCTAGGAAGACCCTAAAATGCGCGCATAGTAAGGTGGCGCGGGAGAAAGGAAAGGGGAGGGGGTGGGGGGCTAAAAAGAAAGAGGGGCGGCACTTGCTGCCAGAATGCTCGTAAGGGGAGGGGGGAGTGGGGGGGGAAAAGGTTTTGCAGGAAACATCCGAAGGGTGACACCAAAGCGAAAGGGGGGTTGGGCACCGATGAAGGAAAATGGGAGGGGAGGAAGAAGAATGGTGCAAAAACAATGGAATCGCTCCTGGTTCTGGGATGGGGGGATGAGAGGGAAAAGACATTTTGAAAAAACGAGTGGGTTAAACGATTCAGGTAAGGGGATCGACGAAAAAATCGGGGTGAGAAAGAACTTCTATTACGTTAATTGCCTCACTCGACGGGTACAAAGGGAGGGGGGGTAAACGATGAAATAGGGGAGCATACACTGGACGGTCCGCATTAAGGCAATGTATACTGGCAGCCGCGCAGAAAAACGGCCGAATCATGCACAAGCATTGAGAGGAATCGCGAGTGAAAGAAGGGGATTGCTGGCTAAATCATGATAAAAAGCTGTTGAGGTAGCCGGACGTAACGCCGAATGGATTGCAGGGGGGGGGGAAAGGGGGAACCAGGGGGTTTTGTGGGAGAAAAATCGCCCGTGTTACGACAAAAGTTGTTTTGAGCTCATCACGCCCAAAAAATATTTATAAAAAAATAAACTAATTCTGGGAGGGAGAGGGAAAACGAGGGTGGGGAGTGGGGTATGTCTCGTGTTGTTGAAAAAAAAAAGAATTGATATACAAGAATTGAGGGGGATCGGAACGAATGACCAGCTCAGATGGAGGAAAAATGAAAAACGTAAGCGTTGAACCCGAGAAGGAACGAGACGGGACAGGCCAGTGGGTGCTGGAGAAGAGTTATTGTCCTTATAATCGAACCTTCACTAAGCCCGTCTCGCGCAAACGATTATCACTGTGTAAGTGGAAGGGCAGACACAGTCAACTGACTATCACAGGCATAAGATGAAAAAAGGAGGAGATCATTTCAACTGGAATTACCTGGTAAAGGGGGTCGTGACGGCAGGGTGTAGGTTCAGCCAAGCATTTCATCCAACGAGAGTAAGTTAGGGCGCATGTCCCAGTATGAGTTCATTTATGGGACAGGGACAGGGTGTGAAAAAAGTTCCCATTTTTGAAGATCAAAGAGGTGGCTAAGAGAGGATGATCATCCAATCCGGGTGGAAGGGGCCCGCAAAAAAAAGCACTAAGCTTCGTTTGTCCACAGAGAGTGAACAAAGCGAGGAAGACGGCCCATGACCAAGATTTGGGGTAGGACGAACTTGCCAAAGAAGAGGAGCTGGAAGACCGCCAAGGCCCCCCGAGGGGGAAATTGGTGGACGGTATGTAAGCGAAGGAAGGAGAAGCGGGACTAGTCATAGCCTTAAGCACGATCGCGAAGGCAGACAATTTTCCGAAAAGCAAAAGAGGAAGGAAAAGAAGGCGGGGGAAAAGGGGCCAAGGGCGTCGAAGGATTCGGAATTCGATTTTTACAAACCTCGCTAC
>Ga0179591_1227502_pt1 | contig 14845 bp, 27 predicted proteins | sample CZOMad2_1_08_16f_FD_182891 | JGI IMG/M metagenome (GOLD analysis project Ga0179591, IMG submission 182891) | Vadose zone soil fungal communities from Angelo Coast Range Reserve, California, USA - CZOMad2_1_08_16fungal (PacBio error correction) | ecosystem: Environmental > Terrestrial > Soil >...
AGCAGGGAGGGGGGGAAGGGGAAGAGGAAGAGTAGGAAGACGGGGATTAGAAGAGGGGGGTTAGAGGGGGAGGGGAGGGGGAGGGGGAGGGAAAAGTAAGGGGGTGAATAGGTGGTGAAGGACGCAGATGAGAGTCGGGGGGGTAGGGAAGAGGTGAAAGGGGAAGGCGGGGGAACGGGTTATGAGAGAGGCGGGTATGAGGAAAGGGAGAGGGGGGAGAGGCAAGGAGGTGGGGTAGGGGGGGAGGGGATGAAAGAGGGAAAGGGAGGGGGCGGGTCGGAGAGAATGGTAGGAAGGAGGGAGAGGAAAGGAGAGAGAGTGGGGGGGGGGAGAGGGAGAGGAAAGGGCAGGAGGAAAGGAGTGAAATGGAATATCACAAGGGAGGTGGAGGAGAGAATATGGGGGGACGAGTAAATGGGGAAATGACAGGAGATAAGAGGTGGGTGATATGATAGATAGAAGGAGAGAGATTGGGAGGAGAAGGAGGCGAGAGGGCGGAGTGAGGGAAAGGAGCGTGAGTGATGAGGATGTGATGATGCGGGTGGAAGGTGGGGAAGGGAGGAGGGAGGGTAGAATCGTAGTGGAGATAGGAAGAGAGGGGGAAGGGGCGAGTGGGGGGAGGGGGAAATGGTGGAAATGGAGGAAGGCGGGGAGAGGGGGAGAAGGAAAGAGGGGGAGGAGGGTGGAAGGGGGGGGGTAGGGAGAAGAGTGGGGACGAGGGGATGGGGGAGGTAGGGAAACGAAGGCTTGGGAAGAGGGTAAGATAAAAATAGGGCGAACGAGGGAGAAGGGGGGGTGGGGAACGAGGGGGTGTGGGGGAGGGGAGAAGGTGAGGGGATGGAGGAAGGAAGATAGGGGGGGAGGGTAGGTAGAAGGGAGGAAGGTGGGGAGGAGAGGCAGGGAGGATGGAAACAAGAGAAGGGAGGTAGGGTGAGAATGGAAGAGGAGGGGGGGGGAAGGAAGGGAGTGTGCAAAACGGGTAAGAGGGGGAAGGGAAAAGGTAGGGAGGAGGGCGGGGGGGGGAGAAAGGGGTAGGGAAGAAAGAAGGTGGGTGAAGGAGAATGGGGGAGAAAGGGGTGGGGGGGGGGGACGTGGTGGGGAAAACGGGTGGTTGGAAAGCAGTAGACCAGGAGAAGGGATTAGAAGGAGATGAAAAGGGGAGAAGTAGAGAGAAAGAGGAAGTGAGGGAAGAGAATGGGGAGGGGGGGACGGGGGTGGGGAGTGATGAGGCGAAAGAACAAGAAAAACGGGGGGTAGCGGGTGGTGGAGGGTGGGGGGGTACGGAGGTGGAGGTGGGGTAGAGGTGGGGGAGAGAGGCGGATGGGAGTGGTAGAAGAGAAAGGGGGATATGAGGGAGGGGGCAGAAAAGGCGGCTTCAGGCTGGGTGGAGGGAGAGGTGAAAAGGAGTGAAGAGGGAGAGGAGCGGAGACGGAAAAGGGGGAACGAATGGAGGGAGGGAGAAAGGGAGGAAAATGGACGACTGAAGAAGGTGAGGGGGAACGAGCGAGGGGAACTAGGACGGGGCAAAAGAGGGTGGAGGAAGGAAAAAGAGGGCGAGTGGAGTAAGAGGAGGGGGGGGGAGGGAGATGGGGGGGGGAGAAGGAAAGGTGAGAGGGAGGAAGGAACGTGGGAGTGGTAGGTGTGGCCGAGGGGAGAAGGTAGGGGGGGGAAGGAAGAAGTCCTATGACAATCGCAAGCGAAGCGAAGAGTTTCTCTAGTAGTGATAAAAAAAAAGACGAGTATCGCCGAGATCCTGCAGGGACACAGAAGAAAAAAAGTCAGAACTACGCAAATTACGGCTCGCAAACCAACACAGGAAAGCCCGCGGGGGGTTGAAAAGATGAAAACGAAACAAAAAATAGCGGGGCGTGGGAAAAAGAGAACAAAAAGAAGCAGGAAAGCAGAGGTAAACGCGGGTTCCGGGCGGGCCATAAGAAGAGAAAGGGAAGGTTGACATCCAGGGAGAAGCAGACAAAGCAAGGCTATTGCCGCAAAACAGAAATAATAACACAAGACACAAAAGGATCAGTAAAACCAAATCTAATCAACAGAAAAAAAACGGGAATGTGAGGGGAAAGGGGGTTGGTGGGAAGGGGGGTATTTTTGGATGTGGGGATACCGGGGTATGTTTGGGGGGAGGGCGAAACGCGTTGGAGATAGGACGCCTTTATGTCACACGCGTCACAGGGAAATTGGGTCGAGGACATGAAACGAAGGGAATCAACAAGATGGCCTTTAACGGAAAAACGTTCCGCAAAAAACGCGTGAGTAGCAGTGTTTAAGGAATAAACCAAGCGGAGAAGAGGGTTTGTTGGCTCAGGAAGAGAGCTCGTATTTAAAGAACTCGGGGGAAGCAGGAATCGATCATAACAGATGGTGGGGGTTAGGGTGGAGGAAGACTCGAAAGCAAAACAAAAGAAAAAAAAAAACGGAAAGTTCAGAAAACATGAAGAGCATTGAGGAATAGAGCCCTATAGTCATCGAAAACAGCGTCAACCGTACGAGAAAATGACGACGGGCAAGTTTAACCCAAGGGGGGAAGTATACAATCACAGGAAAGGAAAACTCACACGGTGGTCTGCTTTGTTGGAAAGCAAGGTGTATCCCATCCGAAGAAGAATTACCAAAAAGAGAGAACCGGAAAAGCTGTTAGAACCGAGATCAATAACGAAAAAAGATAGCAGGAAAACGATTTGAAGGTGGGGGGATAGCGCAGGGGGAACAGTGTGTAAGGGAGGGGGACACAAGAAGAGGGGGGAGGGTCTGAGTGATGAAGGGAAGCCTCAAACAAAAGCAACAAAAGGGAAAGAGAACGATTGATCCTTGGGGGAGAAAAAAATTTGGATTGTAGGCGCTAGGCGTATGAGTGGGGGGGAAGGGGGCCCTTAAGGAAACCGGAAGTAGAGGGCGGTAAAAACAGAATTGGTGCGAAGGACGAAGACCAACAAGGAGCCTTTCTCTCAAGTTGGGGGGACGTGGGGGCAGAGGAAGGGGGTACGCCCCTAAGTTGGCAAAGCCTAGGCTTTTAAGGGGGGGTCCTGGGAATTGTTTGGGTCTACCGGTTTCCCCAAAAAAATCCAACCGGAAAACAAATCCTATCCCGAAAAAGGTCAGCAAAAAGAGGGTCCTGGGGGTCAAGATAGAATTATTATTAACCTATGTAGGTTCCCAGAAAAGGGCGAACACTTCGGCTGGCAGATCAAACGAAGAAAAAGTGTGGAAGCCAATGGGGAGTCATGCCGCAAGGAGCAGCGCTCATCGGGGGGAACTTTTGAACACGGGCGCAAGCAAAACAATTCGCGCTACTGGGGGGAGGAACTAAGGAGGACACGGACTAGACGCGTGGGGGTAAGGAAAACGGATGATAGAGACTGGAAAATATGGGGGGGAGGGCCCCAAACTTGTTGACGGCAGGGGGGAGAAAGAGAGGCAGGGGGAAAGGGTTGAACGAGAGGGAAGAAGTAAAGAACAGCCTAGCGGTTGAAAAAAGGCACGGAAAAAAGAAACAGGTTCAGTATAGGCCCAAAAAAATAACGGTGGACAAACGAAAAAAAAAAATCTGAACTTCAAGACGAAAAATATTATACAGGGGGGATAACTGATACTATTTTCCAAAAGGATGGGAAAGGAGGACAAGACGCAGCTCCCAAGGGAGAGAAGCAACAAGAAATGATAAAAAACAAAGACTCAAAGGAAGTTCCTAGGAGAAGTATGATCCAACAGAATGAAAAAAAACAGAAAATACGGGTCGTGAAGAGGCTAGATTTTGTTTAAAGGTAAGACTATTTGTGAAAGTGGACAGGAGAGACAAAGTTCATGAAGGGGGGTATTAAATCTTCCGCCACTAACTGGGGGTGATTAAAGGGTCAATTACAAAGAAGGAAATAAGTAGAAGTGAATCAAGGAAGATGGGATGGAAAGAAGACCTTGCTCAGGGACAAGACCAATCAGAGGGTGACAGGGGGATCGAAAGAATTGGAGGACGACAAGGTCTTTGGAGTGGGAACAGAGATTGCTATCAAGTAACTAATTGAATCAAAACCACAAACAGTTATATGAAACGACCGGAAAAATATCCAAGGGAAAGAGGAAAAAAAATAGACTGGTACGCCAAAGCACAGAAAGCTTGCAAAAATGGTAAAGGGGGGGAATTCGTCGAGAAAAAAGTCGCAATGTGACAGCACAAGTGGAAAGGGAGCCTTGACTTAGCACGTGAAAGCAAAAGAGAGGGAAGCTGACAATTGCGAAGGGAAATGCTGGAAAAACAAACTTTGTCACTAGAAATTCGGAGAGAATTTCTTGAACCGTTTCAGACCTATGGAAAGAAACTACATGCCAGAAACTAACGTAAAGAAATCTTGAAACACAGCCGACAGAAAATCTACTTCAAAGGAAGACTCAGAGGGAGGGAAATGCAGATGCTAGCATCGGACTGTTGGTGAAAGAAAACTCGTCACCGAAAGAAGCGGCAGGTTGTGCGGTGTCGGAAACAAGGGTAGCCAAAAGGACGGCCAAGACAGAAAGTGCAAATAAATAAGGGGAACTCTAGGGACACAAAAGGGAAGCTTCAGAGAGGGTAATGAAAAAATGACAGAAGGGAAACAAAGGCCTCCTTCAAGAGGATAAAAAAAAAACGCCTTGACCTAAGAGGCGGGCAGAATGGTACGCTGTTCCGATTGTGGGGGGTCCATAAAGTTCTTTCTACGTGCGGGGAAGCCCGGACTCTCTGGGAATCGGGGAAAAGAAAAGAGGAGTAAGCACCTAGAGGGGAAACAACTCAATCCGTGAAAAAAGTAAGGGGTGGCTAAAAAGGAAACCAAGAAAGAAGACATCGGAATCATAACGCAAATCACAGAAAACAGACCAAAGAAAAAACTGTACTTTATTCAATCACCTCTCCGGGGGGAAGGTTCCCGCCTGAATCAAAACAATTGCTGGGAGCCTTTAAAAAAAGAGAGGAGTCCAACTTGGAATCCTGCGGCCACACGGAAGTAAAGAAAATCAATTGGAAGAACGGGGGGGAAGGCTCTACGATGAAACTCTCAGGTCTCGTTCGCAGGAAAAGAAGGGTGTCCGGCGGTGAGAATAAAATTTCTGCTAGAATTCAGCTCATACCAGTTTGAGCTATTCGCCCTTACAAGGACTGTTGGGCTGAGTTTGCACTGGGAGTCTCAAGGTCGCGGGAGGGACACAAAAGTGGGGGCGCCGGCGAAAGGGGGGCAACGTAAGAAGCAAGGACTGGGTATCGTACTGGAAAGGCAGAAAGGGAGCAAGGGGGGAAAAGCGAGGGTACTCTTGCAGGAAGGAAAGGGGCGCATACGCGGAAAAAGGGTTCTTGGAACCGTTACAGGGAGAGTCTGGTTTTGAAAAATCGTAGGGTTTGTTCACTCTGGGGTAGTGGTGGGGACTCCGAGTCTGGAAAAAGACCGTCAGGAGTGGAATGGGGAAATGCACGTGAGGTTACAAATCGGAAGTAAATATTCAAGCACGTACTGAACCAATTTTAATGGGGGCGAAAAAATTGTTCTGAGTTGGCGCCGGATAGGAAAGAACCCGAAAGCATGAAAAGACTGAGGAAGAGAAACAATTGTTCCTGAGACTACAGGGGACAGCAGCCGTTGGGAATACGAGGAGGAAAACGAGGAACAGAAAAAGGAAAGTACTAAATCTGTGACCGTCCTAGAGGCCGCGGGAATTGCCCCACAAGGTCCAAGGAGGGTGGAAAGAGGCCAAAAAGGGGGGGGGGAGGAAAAAGAACCTAAACTCAAAAAAACACCACACCAAAGCGAAAGGAGTATTCCGCCAAGAGATCAGAAGGGGGTTCAAGAAAAGGGGGAGACGTTGTGGAAAAGGTACAGAGCCGATAGGAAAAAATCAACCTCATTTCAAAAAAGTGGGAGTAAAGCACCAGAGGAAGAGAAAAAAGGCGATGTCAAGGAGGGTTAGCCGCCAGGGCCGTATCGCGCGGTAGTAAAAGAGCGGGCGCAACGGGAAAAAAAATCTCGAGACAAAGAAATGGGTTCCAGCATATGTTAGAAAACAGGCCGTCGAGTACAAGCAGAAAACTGTCCACGAAAGGGTAAGGGGGGAAAAATCTGCCTGGTAAAAAACAGAAAGGAATTCAGGGAAACAAAAAAAATCCAAGGCACAAGGATCCAACAAACCCAGAACTGGAAAAATCCGACGCGAAGTGGACGACCCGAAGAAAAAAAAACATTACCCACGGAGAGAAGGGACGGGTCATGCAAGGAAGCACACGTCTATGAGGGCAGGGAAAGTGCTAAAACTTGCAAAAAAGCTGTGAAAAAGAAGAAAAATAACAAGGCAAAAAACTCAATGCAGCAGAGGGGCTATCTGGGGGGGAAACGGGTAAAAAAAAATTTAAAAAAAAGGAATCGTGGGAAAACTACAAATAATACTCTTAGACAGAATTCCCCACTTAATCCAGTAAGCGACAGCGCTATCAACATACGGAAAGTCGGCAAATTCGTAAAGGTAGATCTGCTGTAAGTTCGAAAAAAGAGAGGCATAGGCCTTCTCTACGGTAAAAAACTCGCGGAATGCTTGGTCGAAAGGGAGAGCAGACAAAACAAAGAGTTGAAAATCACAGCGGATAGTGTGTTCTGTAAATGGCCGTGGAAAGCGCGTAGATCTAATTGGCCAACTGTCGGTAAAATCAAAAATCAAGCGGGGGTGTGCGGAGAAGGAAGACAAGGGGGGGTAAATATCGGCGACGGGGTCACAAACGAAAGTGAGACAGATTACGGGTGACTAAAGAGGAACGGCGCAATCAGATCCCACAAGGCCGAGGGAGAAGGGAGGTTTTAGGTTGATAAACATCCTGGGGAAATGGACTGGGGCAGAGACTATGCCGATCCGGTCTATGAATCGACATGGCCATAATACGGGGAGTGGCCGGGGGACAGCCAAGGACTAAGAGATTGCAGATCGCAAAAAGTTTAAAAAAAAGGAGACTCACTGGGCTAAACAAACAGGGAATTCAGGGGGAGGGTTCCTAAACCCTGTCCAGCAAGGAGATGACAAGGTACGAGATCTAGGGGGAAGAATGGGAGCGCTATGTTTCAAAAGGAAAAAAAAAAAAAGCAAGACTATGGAACAGTCTTTTACTTGCATCCAAAAGGAGCACGGGAAAAACATGCATCAAGGGAGGGGTATAGAACAGGTGGCAGGGAGGGGATTTGCCAAGTCGCCTTAGAAAGGCATTTGCTATGGAGGCAAAGTAGAGAATCAACATCAATAAAGGAGGGGCTAAAAAAAGGCCGTAAAGGACAAAAAAAATGCAACCAGGTTCCGGGGGGGTAAACGGACTGCGCCTCTGGAATTCTTCAAAATCTGGGGCGGAAGAGGGGAGGTAGAAGGAGGGTAGAGAAAGAAATGACAGGGCCAAGGGAGGGGAAAAAGGAAATGCAGAATAAGAAGGGGAAGCAAAAAGGGAAACGAAAGGAGAACAAGGGTGAAAGCCGAAAAAAAGGTATTTCGAGCTCAATGTCGTTAAGAAAATTGTGTACGAAGAAGATTAAGAAAAAGGGCTCTATCCAGAGGCGAAGCAGGTTCGGTGTCGGAGGGAGTAAGGCATAACCGCAATTAATGGCCAAGTAGGCCACTAAAACGGATCAAAAACCGGGAAGAATCCGAGAAAAGTCAGGGAAAAGTGATTGATTACTAAACGGCGGAAGTTGCATGATCAATTGGGGAACAGAGAAAATGGAAACTTATGGAGATTCTGAAAAGAGGGGAGGGGACGGGGGTGAGGAGAAAGAATCTGCATGGGACTGGGAAATTTAGGGACTGACGCCAGGAAAATAGTACACACTTGGAAAAAACTGGCCCGAATCAGAAAGATCACAAGAGGGGGCTAACGATCTTTGGAGGGTTGACAACTGGAGACACTACGGAAAAGTCGAAAGTCCTGGGAGAGGGGGTACGGGCCGGTTAACCCTCAGGGGCATGCGTTTAAAGACTTCCAATGAAAAGTTTAGCACACTATAAAAACAAAACGGGCGACACTTCACTGGAGGTACGATAGAGCGAAAAAAGCTGCTTTTCCATTGTGTTTAAAAAATTCACTCGACTCGAAAATCTTTGGGAGGGGGTTCCTGGGAACCAGCGCTCTAGGAAAAAGGAAACGGATTCGGGAACAAAGAAATAATTCAGGTGGATTGGTGTCAGGTAAGCCCGTAACGGTCAAAAAACGCTATTAGATAAAGAGGGAGAAAAAAGGTAAAAGGGGCCAAAAAAAAAAAAGGGGCAAATAAGTGTAAGCGTCTCCTCTGCCCTACTGAGTGGGGGAAAACAACTGAAGTAAATATAGGTTCACAAAGTGCAACAGGAAAGTGAAAGAACTTGGGGGGATGTATCGGCAAAAGTTTGCGGCCAATCTATATTGTTGGGCAACCTACCACAAGCACCTCAACGGAAAATCTTGCACGTAAGGGGCGGACCCGGAGAAAGGAACCACGAAAAAAACAAGGGATCTAATTAGAAGTTTGGGTTCCAGGGGGGGAGCAAAGGATCCACAGTAAAGGTGGGGAAAGCACCTAATGAGGGACAAAAAGGATGGTTCCCGTCAAAAAGGAAATAAGAAGAGCGGGAGAAACGGAAACTACTCTCAAATACCCCTCATTAGAAGAGAAACCGGGAAAAAAAGGGAGACAAGTAGGGGAAAAAAGCTCAGTCCACAAAAAGTAAGGCACTTGTTTCCTGAGAGGATTAAAATGGTCCGGGAACACATAGAATACAAAAACCTGAATTCAGGGCGAATCTGCTCTTTAAAGGGGGGGAATGGAAATATACTAGGGAGCTAAAAAATAAAAAGCTTTTCTTAACTGTGGATGGTGGGAGCCAAAAGGGGGGGAAGAGCCTCCATAGGATTTGGAAAACACGTCGTGGAGGGCAAAACGTGGGAAGGGCTTCGTTCCTACAGGAAAACTTCTGTCCCATAACAGGAGGGGAAACTCTGAATGAAACGAAAGTGGCTCAGATATACGAAACATTAGAAGCGAGGTCCAGGGAGAGGGAGAATATCTCATCAGATTCTATAGCATCCCGGAGCAAAAAAATCCAGCTCCTCGCTACTTAAAGAGGTTCCGACAACGCAGGATAGAAAGACTCTTGATTAGTCCTAACGCAAAAATCCACCACATGAAGTTCAGAACGCGGGATGAGTCATTCAACTGAGGAGAGAATCCCATCCATAACAATTATGGCACACTCTTTGGGAAAGTCAACGGTCCCGTCCGCCAGAGATCCCTCTGGGTTGGGCAGGCTTCCAGCAGCAACCTGAAACGAGTGTGACCTAAATTATTAAAAATCACTGGACTGGAAACTTGCCTCACAAACTAAAAACAAGTTAAAAAGAAAAACTTCAGACCAAAAACATCGAGCGAAACCCCAACCACGGGGGTTGGGAAAAAAGGAGGTGGGGGTTGGTGGTGGAATGACCTGGGGTTTCTGGAGGTTGAGCAGGGGTTAAGGGTGGAGGAAGAATATCCTCTTGGGCGGAAATGATGGGGGAATGAATTTATGGCACAGAACACTCAAAAGGGCGCTTGGGCAGAAAGGAAAACAAGAGAAGAATAGTCCAAGAGCTTGCACGAGGACCAGGAAACAGAAAAGTGGGAGGAAGGGTCGGGAAAATAATAGCAGCCGCACGCAGAAACGAGGGGTGGGGGGTGGTGGAAAGGACACCCCCCATAATCGCGTAGTAACGATCGCGGGGGGGAGTAGGGGACAGGGAGACCTCAGGAACGAAAAAATGCGAGGGTGGGGGGGTCGGTCCTAGGAAGGGGAAAAAAAATCTTAGAAGTGTGAAAGCAGCGACAGATCAATGGTCCAAGCAAAGGCCCGGCAAAGCATAATTGCACACCTGAAATAATGGGAGCTCGACTTTGAGGTAACATAATTGAAACGGAACAAGAAGAAATTAAAACTCAAAAACCTGGTTATCTCAGGGGGGGAAGTCACTGGGGGAATGACGACCTACGAAGCCGCTCATATGGGGTTATCATCCTGAAACGAAGCGGGTTACGAAACCTCCTCAGAAACAAGTGGGGCGCAGCAGAGGGGAAAATTTGAATTCAGTAAAAGGGAGGGAAGTCAGCAGGGGACGACGAATACAGCAAAAAGGTGTGTCTGGAAGGTCAAAATGAGGTGAATAAAAATGCGAGAACAGAAGGGAAAGCTCGAGGAAAAAGGAGCAAGTGTTCAGAAGTCAGTCTTACAAAACGTGGCCAAAGCGAGTCTTTGGAAGAAACCAGCAAAGGACCCAAGGGGACTGTATTCACCCAGGGGAGGGCGAAGGGGGCTAAATTTGGAACAAAAGTTGGGAGGGAACAATTTGGTGATGCGGGGGGGGGTCATCGCTTGGGAAAAAAGAAAACAGTGCAAACAAACAAAACCAGAAGCCGTGTGAAGTGATAGGGGGGGGACCAAATTTGTCAAACACATATCATACCGTGAAAACCGGCAAAAAGCCGCCAGGCCCGAAGAGGAAGAATATTGGGTTGGAAAATCTCTGGTTAACCTATAGGCCGGGACAAGAAGCTCCAAAAAGCTGAAAAAAAAAAAAGAAGACGCACTCACCCTGGGTAAAAGCACATGGGTGTGGGAAGGGGGGTATCTAAAAGCTCAGCGCTCCATCGGAAGAATTTTAAATAGGGGGGCCGGACGGGAAACATGCCGCTACTGGTCATAGGAACTGGTAACGGAAAGCGCAGGGTGGTAAGGAAAGAATTGATCGTAAGTAAGGAAACGAGGAAGTCAACAAAGGGGGGAAATCCCGCTGGGTTCGCCGAGCTGTCTCCCTTCAAGTAAGGGGGGATCAAGGGGTTGGGTAAAAAAAAATGTCAACACTCCCGAGCGGGGTTATAAAGGTCAACGCAAAAAAGAAGGAAGGGAGGGAGGACGGAGAAGTGTTAAAACTTTGAGGAAACGAAAAACGGGTTTTGACCAAGAGCGACTTCAAGGCTATACAGGCAAGTGATACTAGGAAAAAATGAGTAGGAAGACAAGATATGGGACTAAAGATGGACGTCACAGAAAAAACGGAAAAGGGCCTCTCAGGGGAAGAGAGAAATGCTCAAACTGTCTCAAAAGCGAAAAGGATAAAAATCCCTTACGCGATTTCTAGGGAGCTCAGGGTGGGGCAGCTATATTGGGGGATGGGAAGATAAGGGGCACCTAATAAGGGGAAAAAATCACACTGCTCTCCGCACTAAGGTATCGTGAGAGCCGCTTACCCAGAGAAGAAAGACCATTCGAACGGAGACTCTTGCGAAAGTTTGAAAGGCGACTGGGGGGGGAGAAGGACGAAAAAGGGGGAGGGAGAGGGTCGTGACGCAGGGGGGCCGTAGAAGTTCAGGCAGTGCTAGGACTTGTATTAAACCTAGTAGGGGGGGGGCGATGAACAGCAGGGGGCACGGACCCAAAGGAGCCAATCAAGAAGAAGTCTCCCGCAAAGTCGCAATGACCACTTCCTGGCAGAAAAAGAGGAACTTTTAAATTCAAAACAGGGGGAAATCAGAGTTGGCACGTAAAACTGTTGAATGGATTCGGCGCAACAAAGGAGGAGGCAAAATCACAGATTGGAAGGACAAGTTTAAAGCACTTTCATAGGATAAAGAGGAATACGTAAAATTCTATGAGAAAGGAAACAACTACTTCAAAACTGAAAAAAAAGGTTGAATCAAGCAAAATATGAGCAGGAGGGGTGGCCAGCAGACCATTGGGGCAGGAAAAAACGCCATCATAACTAAAAAGAGACAGCACGAGTGTGCAAAAAATCTAGAAAAACACACGCAAGACTACGGCAAAAACCTTAAAACTCAGATCGGAGGGGGAAAAATGGAAAAGATCGTAATCACTGGGGAAGAGAAACAAAAAAATTCAACTTCCTGGGGGGGGGATTCCAGGTTAGCAAGTGCCGGGCCAATTAAGAGACGGACCGTCATAGTTTCAACAGGAGGGCCACCTTCTGACGCGGAAAAAAAAAACGTTTCCAAGAACCGGAGCCATGAGGAAAAAAAATCCCCTTGTATGTTATACCACTCCACCCATCAAAAAAAAAGAGATTTGGGAGAGGAAGGGACGACGGGACGAGGGGGGGGAAAAAAAGAAAAAAGTCCTTTCGAAAGGGAAAGCTGCGTGAAAAACCGATCGCTTCAGAGATAGGGGCAAAATTGCGGGAGTCCTCTAACAAAAACGCAATCGGGGTCCGGGGTCGACCAGGGGGGGGACAAAGGCAGAAAAATAGCCGAGTATCAAAAAACTTTTGCTCGAAAAAACGTACATAGAGCGAAGGACGTTCGGCTTTGCAACAAGAGAAGGTGTTCTGATCAAATACTAATCAAAGCAAAATGGTCTGGGAAAGGAACAGAAAGGACTTAAAACTTAAACCAGGGAGAGAAAGGGAGTCATTTCCCAAGAGGGACACTCCTTTATAGAACTCACCGGGTTTCTGAGACTAATGGGAGTTTGAGGTGGAAAAGTCTTTGTACGAAGAGGATATTGAGTTATTTCAAGAGGCGGAACGACACTTTGGGTTTTAATGCATGAAAAGCTGCACGAGGGGGATGTTGGGGGGGGGGAAATTTGGGGAAAGGGAGCTCCTTCTAATAGTCACCTCATTTTGCGGGAAGGTGTCAAAAGTTTGAAGCCAGGGACGTGAGGGACTTGGTCTCAAGCGGAAACTGAAAGTTGTACAGTTTAGATCGTTCTGGTAAATCAATGTCTTCTTATAGAAAAATGGAAGAGGGAGAGGGGGAGAGGGAATGCGAATGAGGGGTCAATACCTTTCTTTTTCCGGGGCGAATGGAAAAGTAGAGCCTGGGAGTAACCTCCGCGCGCAGTCGGGCGGAAAAACGCCTGGCGCTGGGCGTACAACGCTTCGAGGGAAACACGAAGGGCTTGGTGGGGAGTGGGTAGGGAAATGCATGGAAGGACCATGGTACGGGCCAGGGGCAATTTCCCTTAAGAATGGGGGTGGGGGCTTCAGGATCGGTGGGAAAATTGGATGTCGCAGATCGGAGGGGCTCCAGCACCCCCCGCGAAAAGACGCTCCCTTGAGGGAAGGAAAGTGGAGACAATATCATTAAGGACAGGGGGACAGTCTGGAGAGCAACGAAAGAAAACCTTTAAACGTCTTGAGTCCTAGAATACTGAATTGTGGGGACACCAGGCTAAATCAGGTCACCCCCGAGTCGGAAATCGGATGGTATTCGGAAAGCTCGCACAAAAAAACAAACCGAGGAAGACTAAAATAGAGGGAATGGCTCCGAACCTCGAAGAGTGGTGAAGGTGAGAAATGTGGGGCAAGGGGAAGGGGAAGGGATAGGGGGGGTGGGGAAAAAAGAAGGTGAAGGTGGGGGGGAGGGGGAGTTTCAAAGGGCTACAACGTCCCTAGAAGAGAAGACGCTGTCCCCCAGTCGGAGATCCGTCGGCTGATGCTCTGTGGAAGACACTCGAGGGAGAAAACCGAAAACACTAAGCGGAAAAATACTTGGGAACATCCCGCTGGAAACCAAAGGCCGGGAATTTGAAAGGCCATGCATGACGAAAAGAAAAAAAGCACTCGGGAGTCGAGAGAAACGGAAAAGTACCAAAAGAAAATAGGGAGTGACAGAAAAAGACGAGTCCGAACTTCTCCCTGGGACAAGGTGAAGAAACCAAACGACGATCTCCGACGAGGTCTTAGGGGGATTTGGAAGAAACGAAGAAAAAAAGTACGCACGACTACGAATGATACATTTCTGGTGACATCGATGGGACAGACCCGTGCCTTGGTGGACCAAACGTTGCGAAGGAGCCACCCGTAGGGGTGCCGAAAGAAAGAATGCTCCCACGTAACAACCCTAAAAAGGAGTGGAGACAGTACTCGGCTGGGGGAGGCATCGCGGTCTGGTCCGAAAGGAGACGGTCAAGAACCCGAATAGAGGGAGAGCAACGAATTGCCCCAATGAAAGAAGAGGCCCAAAACAGGAAAAAAGCCGGGGAGAGAGAGCAGAATCAACTTGGAGACTGAGAAAATCGTGGAGACGTGAGGTCTTCCAAAATTTTGGGAGCTTAAGAAGTAGAAAATTCTTTGCTTGCTTAGAGGAACCCGGAAGGGGTGTTGGAGGGGAAAAAGGGGATTGTAGGGTCGGGTTGGAAAGGGGATCGTCTGAAGGATGGAGGTTCGATTGGGGATTCCAGGGGGGAGGGGACACCAGTCTCCGGGAGGAAAAAAATGCGTTGAGGGAAACGGTCTCGAGAATAGAACGGTTGGGAAAAGAACGTATCTTCTCGATAGGACCACGAAAGGTTCAAGGAAAAAATTATTGGGGATTGATCAAAAGAGACAGGTGGACATAAAAGAACCACAAGACTCTGGCGTAGTAAATGAGTGGGCGAAAAAAAAAATGTCAAGGGAAGAAGGGTGGAGCTCAATGACAAAGTGAGCAGTCGAACGGCGGGCAAAATCGGGGACCGAAGAGGGGGGGGGCAACTAACGAGGGAAATTCTGGAGTTTCAAGGAAAAGAGACTAGGTTCCCCACAACTAAAGATACCCAGAAAATCAAAACAAAAACTGAAGGCTTGGTTTACGGGGATGAAAAAAGGAAAAAAGGCTCTGATCGAATTCCAGGTAGAGGGAATGTGGTTTGACTCCTTGGAGGGCTTCGGGTTAGGGGGGTCCCCTAGGCACAGTTAATATAAGAAAGGGGGTTCTCTCCTAGGTTCTTGAAAAAGGGTCTTGCACTGTAAAAATACCAACAGAATGACTCAACGGCTTATTTAGAAGTGGCGGAGATTTAGGGGGGGAGCATGATCATGGGGCCTGCGGAACGGTGT
>Ga0179591_1299461_pt1 | contig 14844 bp, 16 predicted proteins | sample CZOMad2_1_08_16f_FD_182891 | JGI IMG/M metagenome (GOLD analysis project Ga0179591, IMG submission 182891) | Vadose zone soil fungal communities from Angelo Coast Range Reserve, California, USA - CZOMad2_1_08_16fungal (PacBio error correction) | ecosystem: Environmental > Terrestrial > Soil >...
AGGGAGTCAGACCTCACGATAAACTAGAGGGCGTCCACTGCAGAGGAAAGGGGCTCACAAGGAATCTCTCAAAAACAACCACCCCAAGAGAAGAAGATTCACCCTCGGGGCGAGCCTAGGAATGACGCGGGGATGCGGCAGGAACTAGAGTTCAGGATCTCAGCGTAAGAGAAGTGGACGGCTCACGACAGCAGAGACCCTGGTAGTAAATTCTATCAAGGAAGGAGCGCGAGAGAGAGAGCAGCCGCAGAGGGGGGGCATGCTGATCGGAAAGCACAGCAAACTCTCTCTTTCTTTTCGTTAGAGAGGGGGGGATGAAGGCAAAAAAGGCGGAAAACGCCGCGAAGCTAAAATCGAACATAGGCAGAACAGTACCCGCGACTGGATAAAAGCTCACGGGAGGAAGACGGCCAACGTAAAAAGCAATGATGAGCGACCTGGAGTTGCATGATAACATAGTAAACACCGACGAAACGTAGGGGGGGCAAGCCGCGTCTTCCGAGAAAAGGGCCGTACTGAGCGAGGGAGAGGTCTGTACTGAAACCTTTGGGGGACGCGAACAAGCCCCAAAATCTTGATGCAATTACTTTAGTCTGCGCTGATGAAGCTGGGGGGGGAAACAGCCCGTTCTTCAGAAGAAGCGGAGCATCCTCCAGAAGATACCCGCGGCCAACGAACTTCCCGCAAGGAACTTCGAACGGGTAGGCTAAGGGCGGAATCGAACAGGACGCCCACCACCGGGGGGGAAAAGGGAGGGAGTCAAAGACCGTAAAGAATTCGCCGCTAGGAACCCCCGTCTACAGCGGGACTAAACTTGAGAGAATCTCGAAGAAAAGTCAGCCCTCTAAAGGGAAAAACCGATCGCAAGACTCACAAACACCGCATGGCCGAACAAAGACGCTCCACCCCCAACCCCTAAAAAAAAAAAGACACCAAGAAACCCAACCTAGAAAACTCAGGGGGGTGTCTGGTGCAAAACAAGCAAGGACATGAAAAAACTAAAAGAAAAGAAAAAGTCGGCGGTCAGGGTGGAAAGGGGGAAGAGGGGAGTCCGCCGCCTGGGCGAAGTAAAGGAAGAAACTCAACAGGAGCGACTACCTATCTATTTGCAAAGCGGCTCGTGAAGGCACCGTCAACCTCAACGGAACTCGAATGGTACGCGGGGTTGACTGTCGAAAGTCGAAGGGAAAAAAAAGTTCAAAGACTTCCGCGGAGGATCAGGTCCGCTGGCCTACAGTGGGGGTGACTCCGAAGGAACGAGAGAAAAGGGGAAGTACTGACATAAATGTGATGGAGGGACATCGATGGAAGAAACTCGCGGGTCCTTAAAAAAGGGGGGGGGGACGAAAGAAGAGAGGATGCGAGCTCGAGGTACCTTCACTCAAGTTTTGGTGCACGCTACTTAACGGGCGTGGAGGACTCAGAAATGCGAGTTCACTGAAGACTTCGTCAGAAAGGAACGGAGCAGTAACTATGAGAACCAGCGGTCGAGGGGCTCGTCACCCGAAAGCTCACGATCAGGCTCGAAGGCACGGTTACAGCTAAACCCTAAACCGAGAAGTCAACCAGCAGAGAGAACCTGATTGGGTGGTCTCAGAGTACTGGCGCCATCCGCGCGTGCTGAGCACCGACAACACTGGGAACGCCTCGGGGAAAAGCTCTCCTCCAGGTGATCTCGCCAAAAGCGAGACTCATCTAAGCAAAGAAATGGACTCCTAAAACGGGTTCAAGGGCATAGAGGGGGGGAGAAAAAGCAGCTTAAGCGCCGCGGCCTCGAACAGGCGACGAGACGTCCTTAAAAAAGAAGCCACAAAAGCCACTCCTCGCGGATGGGACGCGCCAAGCGCGTCATGCAAAAAGCGAAAAAACGTCCCGACAGAAAAGGCGCCTCTCGCCGGCAGGAGAGGGAACCCTCTGCCAGGACAGGAGGCTCTCGTAAAAAAGGCGTCGTGGGGGAAAAGAATAAAAATCAGGCTCGTCGGAGAGGGGGAAGACTAAGGAAAGTTGAAACTCGTCTAGCTAGCTTCCTCCACGAGATCCTCGTAAAAAAAGATGAAAAACGGACCGGTTGGCGGTAAAAGGGGAAAAACCCAACCGGGATCCTAAGAAGCAGCAGACTGAGAGACCCCCTACAATAATCATCAACAAGCAAAGGGGGCTATCCCATGAAAAATTCTCTGCTGAGGTCAAACGATTTCGAGCGGCGCCGGTCCAAAAAGAAATGCAAGGGCGTTTGCGGGAACCAGGGAAAGCTACCATACCTCGGATTTGAGGAGGCCGCACGCGATCATCGGCAGAAAGGTGACGAGGCGCAAGACGCGAGGGCTCTGAAAAAAAAGAAAAGCGCACCGCCCAGCGCAGCAGTGCTCAAGGAAAAGAAAAAACCTTCCAGCGTAAAGGGGAAAAAATGGTGGGCCGGACAGGGCCCCCAACCCCCCCCCATCTTGAGGGTGGCCTCGTGCTCGCCGGAGCGACACAAACGGCTCGTCGTCTTTGGAAAAATCTCGGCAACGGGCCGTGTCGGCAGGAGAGGCAGAAGAAAAGAAAAAACACTCGAGATGCAGGGGGGGGGGGAAAATCCGAGAGGGGGAGGGAAGTGGAGGCTTTCGACGGGCTCTTGACGGCAAAAAACAAAAAAAAAGGATCATATGGAGGAATCCTTGTTGCAAAAAAACGGGATCCGGGGTCCGCGTCAAAAAAAGAAAAAAGATTGGCTCAGATCGAAAAAAGAAGTTGCGAGGGGGAAGTCAAAGCTGTCCTCTCTATATTTGCTTCCCGGGCCGACGCTGCACGCGAGCAGGAATCAACCAGAACATCAAATCGAAACCGGGCCTTCGCGGCTCGAGGATCACAGAGGGAAGCCACCGAATATCGCGACGAAGAAAAGGGAGGAAGCCGGCGAAAGGTGAGAGCTCATCAGAGCAACAACCACCCAGAGGAGAGAACTAGGATCCCCAAGCCGGAGGGAAGAAGAAGAAGAAGTGGGAAGTCCCGCGATTAAAGAAAACCGCGAAGGCAGGCGAACAGAAAAAAAAAAATGACTCAGGCTCGAGAAAGCCCAGCATAGGCCGCAAAAGGTAGGCGCCGGGGGTAAGCCTGAGAGGAGGAAGCTCCGTCGCAACCCGCAGCCCCCGAAAGCTAGGGGGGAACCGGGTTTCAAAAAGCGAGCGGAGTCGGGGAAAAAAGAAACGGTCTAAGGAAGATCCTCTCGATACAGGTTGGCATGCTGGCATGCCGAAAGATAAGTCCTCAGCACGGAGACCATCAAGTGGCAGAAAGTTTTTATCGAGGAGAAAAAGGGGGAATAGGCAACATGCCCGTGCTCCGCCGAGAGCTCCAAGACAGACGCAGGAAAGGAGCCGTGTCGCTAAAAGAGGAAAGAACACGGATGACCACACGCTAAAGAAGGAAAAATCAGAAATGAACAATCCTTATGCAGCTTGAAAAGGTCTCTCCTACAGAAGAAACGACGGACTGATTTGTTGGGCAGGGCTGAGAACCGCCCGCCCTTGCGGGAAGGGGTTGATGGGTATGCCGATGTTTTCAAGATTAAGCCGGAGCAAGCCAGGAAATATCAACGAGTGGGAAACTGGCCCCCCGCCTTGTTCTTCCGTTACCTCACGAGCGCAAGGAACAAAGCTCATCACCAAACGATAAAGGGGGGACGGCCACCGTCGACCATTTGATGATGAGGGATGATGGAGCATGGGGGGCAGGCGAGGCGCGCTGGGGTTAAGGGGAAAGGCAAGGGTGCCCTCAAAGTGAACGAGAGCATTAGTTGGGGGGGGAAAAACGGGAAGCTGCGTGAGGAGGGAAGCTCAGAAGAAAAGGCCCTTTCCGGCGGCGATGAAGACGAGCGGCAGGCGGACGAAAATGAAGAGCAGCGGCGAAGGAATCGTCCGCAGGCTGGAAAGGGAGACCAAACGCCGCGGCGGAAATGGGAGGGAAGCGACGCTCCGGATGACTCTGTCGGGAGGCCAGAGAGGCAGGTGTTTCCCCGAAACGCTCGTCGTGGGAAGAAAGGTTGCACCGCGGGGAAGGAAACGACCGGGAGACTGGGATTTAACGATTCTCGCCCCATCAATACTGCTAGGTAGAAAGAAGCGATCGAGCGCTTAAGAGAGAAGGGAAAAGGAACCATCAATCGAGCGAGGGTTCAGAACGGGATTGGTCGAGGGTAAAAAGGGCGAGCTGGGCAGGGGGATCTGATGAGATGTCAGGACATTGAAGGAGGACCGAAGCTGTAGGTTGACGGAGGGGGCCGAAAGGGAAAGAAAAGGGTAACACTCTGAAAAGAAGAAATAAAAAGGCGAGACATGAGGGATTCGAGACGCTGTTGGAGCAACCGGTGTTAAGAAGCGACTTTGCGGGAAAACCTTTGTCCTAATCGGGAGAAGGGAAAGGGGAAGGAGACACAGGGGGTGGGCTTGACGAACACCACCCCTTGGAAATTCAGGTCCAACAGAAAGGAAAGGCGGAAGAGATATCAGCGCTCGGAGGGAGCAAAAAAGGAGGGTGAAACAAGAAGGATCCGCGAAAAAACGGAGACCCGTCGATGTGCACGAGGATACTGGGAAGGGGAATCCTGGAAGGAGGGAAAACTTCTTAGGGGATGTCCATGATGAATAAGGAGGAAGTGAGAGAAATCTATAGACCAGCAGGAAGAAATAGATTGGAGAAAGCGCTGACTAACAATGGACTATTCGATGTCGTTTACGTGGACAATCCAAGGGGGAAGAGAATCCGCCAGAAGAGGATCGCACGTGGAGCTCAATGGGAAGGAAGTAATTCAAGCCCAACGCGGGAAAAGCGAGAAGGCAGACCTTCCGCAAGCCGCCTTTGGAGAGCGGGCGGTGGGGAGGAGAGGATGGGCCCAGGGGGGGAAAGGGGCCGAAAGTCGTGTGGGTAGCTGGCGGGTAAAGTAAGTGACGGGTAGTAGGGGTTGTGGGGGGTCTTGGCGTTGACGTGGGACAGGCGTTCCTCCCGGGGGGGGTTTAGTCGTATGAGAGGATTTTGAGGGCAATCTTGATGTCCTTCTTTCAGAAGTTGGCCAAAAGAGGGGTTTAAACCCTCTTCGTAAAGGGGGTCGAGTGGTAAAGAGAGAGATTACTTTCTTGAAAACGATCTCGTGTTGGTGGAAGTTTATGTTGGAGGATAGCCAGTCCTTCAGAACTATAAGAGGCGGAGAAGGAGTTGTCCGGCTTTGAGGTAGCCTCCGAAGAAGGGGGTAGTAGCGCAGAAAAAAATCGGAAGGAGCATTCCTGATAAGTCTCATCCTTAGTAGGTCTCTGTGGGGGGGTCTGGGGGAGAAAAAAATCCGCCGGGAGAAAAGATTGAAGACAGCGCTCTGTCGATCAGGGGTCGGTCGGGGGGAAGCGGGAGACCTCGGAACCTTCTGAAAAGGAAGGTTCTGGCGGTGTAAGATTCAATTCATGAAGAGGTAGGACACAAAGATGCTCTTTGTCTAAGTAATAAAGCTGCGAAACGGAGGATTCGTCAGAGGTCTCCTTCTTATATGGGGGTCTAGCTAGGAGAAAGGACTTCTGTGGGAGAGGAACGTGGTGTGAGAGAGACACTGAAAAATAAAGTTACTTCTAGTGCAGAAGATGAGTATTCTCGGAAAAAGAGCTCCCGTCAGCGAGGGAGAGAAAAGAAGGACGACCAGACTGTTTTCTCTCAGAGTGGTAATGTAGGGATCACGCCCCTTTTCCTCTACTAGGAAACATAGAGGTCTCAAGCAGCGAGAGGAGTTCACTGTTCCCGGCTCGAAAAAAAGAAATGAAAACACAAATAGGGGGGAAAAAGAGGATTAAGGCGTTGAAACTTGCTCGCGAGGTATACGCTGCTAAATTCAGGTCACAGAGGTCAAGGGCGAGGGGACTGATTCCTCTACGAAAAAAGCACCCGAGGGGGGGGTACGAACTGGGATAAAGACTTCTCGACGCGGACAGAAGAAATAGATCCCGATCGACGGGACGCTGTCGTTCGCGACTCGAAGGAAAGAAGAGAAACATAGCCCCAAGAATCTAAAAAGGTCATCGAAAATAAACTCTAATTGGATCCTGCAGCGTCGGAAACAGAATCGACAACCACGCAATCCTGAGAAAAAGCGAAAAATGGCCTGGAAGAGAGTTCAAAACCGCACCTACCAAGAAAATATGGGTGAGACACTGAAATCCGCGCCTTCCTAGAGTCGATCAGGAGAGGACAATACATGTTGATAAAAAAGAAGAAACAAAAAAAAAGAGAAAAAGCCGCCCTGAGGATAGGGCGGCTTGACTCCGTCTCCGGGCACTTCTTGTCTGGATAAGCCCAAAAAACTGATACCAAGAGAACAAGGAAGCCTGACGACCTTCAAGTCTGGACGCAGAGGCGGAAACCTGAACATCCAACAACGACGCGTAGTATCAGAACGAACAGTAGAAATCGCCCCACTCAGAAGGGAACAGCGGAGGAGAAAAAAATGTCCGGGCATCTCGAAAGGAGGACAGCCTAGAGTATAGAGCTACAAGAAAACGAGCCTGAACAAACGACAGAAAAACACGACCCACCAACAAAAAAAAATAGCAAGCCTAGCCCAAAAAAGGAAACACAAACCTACACAATTCAACCGGCGGCGGGGACAACCTGAACAGGCGACCATAAAGAAAGGGGTGTGATCTGGACTTCCGAGTTAAGGGGCTTCCGATTATCAAAGCTTTCTACCGTAAGTATTTTCAGACTCATGCTGATGGGGGAGGGGGATGTCACCCTCCGAGGGCGTGAGAAGAGGGACTCGGAGAACTAGGGGACCAGGCTGAACCCCCTGGAGATCTCATTCCAGAGCGGCAAAGGCGACGAGAGTGTCATCATAACCGTGAAGGTGGGCGGGCCCTGAATTGGGTCGAAATTCCATAAATAGATGGAAGGTAAGAAGAAGAGGAGATTTCTTACGTGAGGGCTATTCGCTCTCAATCGGCGATTACTTCAGATCCAAATGTGAACGATAGAGGAAAAGATACTAATTGGGAGGAAATCTTTAGGAATAGAAAAAAGCCTCAGACAAAGTCTTTGCTCGGCACCGTCAGCCTAAATAGACGGGCTCTAGAATGGCCCGATGCCGGATTGAGACTCTGCGTAGTCACCTCAAAAAGTGTTACGACTTTCACCTATTAGGAGATCATCAAAAAATCAGGAGCACAAGCAAAGAAAGGAGGATCAGAAAACTCACGAACTCGGGGAACGTCGAGAGCTAGCCGACTAGGGAGTCTCGCTCTATCCGCGAAACCAACGCTCGCGAGATGGGGAGAGCAGGAGAGTTAAATGGTGCGCAAGAGAGTGCCTCGCCAGCCCAGGAAGAGAAACTGCTGAATCAGGCCTACCTAATCCTTGACGGTGGAGGAAAACCTTCTATCGCGAAATTTCAGGCGAGACGCCCTAGAGCAGACGGGCCGCCCGGAAATGAGAGAAGGTCAAAGGTACCGCCTGCCGGACTAAGACTGAGATAGCGATCAGACCAGTGCGTAAGAGAGTGACAGCACGCTTCGTCAGGCCGGACGAAAAGTAGGGGAGACTTCTCTTCGTCGACTAGTCAAGAAAAGAAGTAGGAGCAAACAAAAAGGGGACAGCTTACGGGTGCTAATGTCCAGTGGAACATTAAGACCGAGAGGCGCCGATCATAAGGGAAACCCATTATCCATCAGAAATCACCGGGTCTGTTTTGGATGAGGGAGCTGTGATGAGCGAGGAGGAGCGGAAGTAACCGGACGAGGAAAGGGAAAGAGGGGTCTCCACCAGGAAAAAAGCAGAAGAATCGACGGTCCTAAAGGAGGGTGAGGACAAACTCGATGGTCGCAATTTATGCAGAGGGGTAAGGACCATTCTTCCGGCAAAAACGCGCTGACAGGGGGAAAATTGTCTTCCATCGGGAAAAAGAGGGTCGGGGGTGGGTCTTTAGATGGGGGCGTGTGGCTCTTGTATCCTTAGCTGTCTGATCGTCGAGGTGGAAAGCAGAAATATTCACTGGGCCGAAGCGGAGAAGGTTGTTAGTCCAAAGAGAAGGGAGAATTCTAGAAGACAGGGACTCTACTGTGGGGTGCGGGACACATCAGCGGGCGACTGTCGAAAATCGAGCAAAGGAATTTCGTAGCCAGGGGAGGGGACGTAACTAAAAAGGGAAGAAAAAAGGTTACACTTTACGGGCGCATTATCGAAAGCAAAAAGGAAAGAAAAGAGTCGCTCTTCGCAAGAAGCCCGGAACTCTTCCTGGGGGGCTGAAACACCGCTCGCCCTAAGAAAGCGAGGATGAGAACAAAGAGGGGACTAAGGAAAAGATACTACAATTACTGCTAATTAAGAGGGGGGGGGGAACGAGGAAGAAAAAAAAATAGGGGCTGGGAGAAGAATATAACCGGGGATTCAAACCGGAGAAGAAGGGAGGAAAAAGCTATCAGCTCGGTCCTTAAAGGAAAGAGGTGGGGGGGTTTCGCGAGCCGGAAAAAAAAGGGAGCGGCTAGAGAGTAGATCTCTCAGACCAGGAGCAGGAAGCGCAGCCAATGCTTCAGTTCTAATTGTCGCAAGGTGTATACCGTCAAAACGGCAGCGTGAAGCCCGATAAAAAGCTTGTACTGTAGTGAAGTAGAAGAGGTTGGGAATACCCGAATCCTGCCAAACGGTTGCGGCAAATATAGATGTTCCCAAATCGGTTGCCATAGAACGAAAAAAGTTTACCAAGCATTCCGAGGAATAGATCATGAAGAAAGCGAAAAAAAGGGATAAAAAAGAAAAGATAACTAGCGGGGCCAGGGCACAGGAGCTCCGGAGAGCCACGATACAGAAAAAGGAAAGAAAGCCAAGCGTACAGGAAAAAAGATCAGTTAAAATAAGATGGAAAAATCTGACGGAGAGCGCCTGTTGAATAACACCTGGACAGCAGACAGCCCACCTTGTGACAAAAGGTAGCCGATTGGGAAAAATGTAAGGGAAGGGGAGCTCGCCAGGGAGAGACTAGATCTGGTTCCTGGCTGGCCAGCACGTCCATGGAGAAAGTCGCAGGGTCCGGCAAAGACGACTCTGCAATACAAAAAAGATATGTCCAAAAATCTAGGATGAACGTTGAGGAAAGTGTGCCTCCTAGGATTAAGGCGAGGACCGGGGCCGTTTGGTCACGTTCCATGTGCCCAAACACGGAGAAAGAATGGTGTTTTTGAGGAGAAAAAGGATGAAGGGGAGGAGTAAGTACTTCGTAAGGACGCGAATCGTTCGGCGATGACAAGCGCTGAAGAAAGGGCCCGATTATCGCTATCAAGGAAAGAGGGACCGAAGGAGTTAATTCAAGAGAAGATAAGAGAGACCGTTCCGGACTCAGGGAGGGACTCGCTAGCTGCGCTACCAGAGGGCATGTTCCCAAGCGCAGTAATACAGCCCTGCTGCGAAGGTACAGTGAGCGTCCTAGGGAGAGAGGGACAGGGACCTGAGAGTCGCGGGACCCATCTTCTCTCTCGGGTTTTTTGAGATAAGAGAGAGGAAAGAACGTAAGCGCGAGATCGGGGTGGCTGACTGACAAAGTGGGGAAAAGAGCAATCTCTATGAGGGAGCTTGAAGGGGAGAGAAATGCTCCGTCAAAAAAGATCTCTGTAGGTGACCGAAAAAAGCATAGGGATCATATATTCGCAGAGAGGAAAAGAGAAGAAGATCTACTGGAAACTCGAGAGGGATGGACGGGCATCAAAGGGGGGATCGACTGCTCGGTTGACGGTTTGGGGAAGTGGAAGAAGGACCGAAAAGAAACGGAAAAGGTTTAGGGCTTGACGATCGGGGCAAACCGTTGAAGAGAGTTTCGTCCGAGCAAGGCGGACAGGACGCCTCTTCCCTCCAAAAAAACTGGCGCGCAGGCGAAAGGGAAGAACCTTACGATTAGAGAACGATTCCTTTGCTAAAAGGGGGGTATTCGAAAAAATGCAAACGATGGGGGAGAGCGCGCGAAAGGACTGCGCGCGAATGAGTAAAAGTTACTTGAATTCGGAAGAAGTGAGTGACTTGACCGCCACCGCAGCTCGGAAGACGAGTGGAATGTGAAGCCAAAAGCCGCCCGAAGCGGAAGAGAAAAATTTTCGAAGGATCTCAGGGGGCTCAGTGGATGGCGCAACCGGCTGACGCGCAAAGATGACCCTACACAGTCACCTGAGGACGAAGGAAGATGGCGGCCTGTTCGAGCGGGCGTGTCAAGAAGCAGTAGGGGGTGGTCGGGGGAAAAAGCGGGGCGTGGGAAAACAATGCTGTTATTCAAGGGGGGTGCTTCCTGGCTTTTCTTTTCGGGGGGGTAAAGCGATAGGGAATTGGATTCGAGGGAACTATTGAGAAGTTCTAGTGGTTTTGACTCTAATCCCGATTCAAAATTGGAATGCGTGGAAGTCCGTTTCAGTCCTTGAAGAGCGCCGATTAGGTGTGGGGGGTTTCTTTTTCATAAAGAAGCCTGAGAGCCGCTTCGGACACGGAGGGAAGCTGGTATCAGATCGCTGAAGAAATCAGAAAGAAAATAAAAATCGTCTGGAAAGGGAAAAATAAAGACTCGGCGCGGAAAAAAAGAAACTAAATAAGACAGGGGGGAGTGTTTGGGCTTTTTAAGTCTCAAAAGGGTGAAAAGAGGGGAAGCTAAAGGCGATCTATAGGCATAGAGGAATGGATCGGCCAGAATGCAACAGAATAACAGGTGGTTTTACTGGAAGTAAATCATGTCGATCAAACCAGTTGTAAACGAATCAGAGGGATGGGCGGCGGAAGGGGTAAGGGAAAATCGCCGTCGGAATGTCTGGTCAATTAGCGATTTCTGGGGCTGTTTGATCATCCCATAGCCGAAGGGAACTAAGACAGCGCGACAGTCGGGGCAGAATAAAGTAATAGGGGAGCTCTCGGAGGCGGCGAGAGGAAGAGGGGAGAAACTTACACCCAGGGGGGTAAAGAGATCGGATGGACGGTATTGACCGACGTTATAAGAGACTACTCTGAAATTAAAAATGTATGTTTTATAGATAACTATCAAAGGCCTACACTGGTGAAGAGATTCCTAAAAGATATAACAACCTTGGAGAAAAGAAAAAAAATATCCCGCTTTTCTAATATCGAGAATGGGGACTCCGCGGAGGGGGAGAGCTGGGGACCTGGACATAGAGAAGGAAAGCGGTATAAAGGGGATGTACACGCCAGATAGATGGGGGATGGGAAGTACTTGGATCTCTGATCTGAGTGAACGACTCAGAAAAACGATCTGAAAGAGATAATCAGTCACTTATTTAGGATGCAAAGTGTATCGCTCACCAAGCGGCAAGAGAGTGGAGGACTACTCGAAAACCGAAGGAGAGTCGGGGTATCCGGAAGGAGGAAATCAACGCCTACTGCTCAAGGAAGTAGGGATGAAGAAGTCCCCAAAGACTAGTCGAAGGGGGGAACCGCGAAGAAAAGCAGACCAGGCTCTCGCCGGAGGATGGACAGGGGGGGGCGCCGCCTATGACGAAAGAGACCCGGAGGGGGTAAGGCTGCTGAATAAGGGCTGTGAGAGGGACCTGTGAGCGGGTACGCGCGGTTGCTGATCCCATGCTTAAAAAAAAAAAATCCAATCTGGAAAAAACAGTTCCCAGGCCCCTGCACATCGGTGAAGTCACATCGAAGGGAGACACGGAAAAGGAACAGGGGATCTCGACAATAAAACCCGGCGCTCCCCTCAGGCAGAAGAGGTGCAAAAAACGAGAGAAGGGGAGAGGAACTCAAATGAAAGAGAAAGAGGGAAAATCAAAATCTCTCTCTAAAAAACGAAAAACCTAAGTCCCAAACCAAGAAGAACTAACTAGGACACATATACCAGCAATAGAACGACGGAAAAAGAACAACTGGATCCTTCTTCTGAAACGAGGAAATGAATCTCACAAAAAAAAGGATCTGAGGGGGTAAGAGGAGGAGAAATGAACGGTTTCTGCCATTAAGGACTTTAGCCAAAGTATCTCTTCTGACTCGAGGGTCGACTCGTTCTTAGGCCCCCCGGTGCAATCTCTCGAGGAAAAGGGAGAAGAGCCAGGGGGGGAGCCGTAACAGAGGACTAAGAACATCGTCTCTTCGCTTAAGACGCGAGCGAAGAGGAAAATTTCGCATAAGAAAGAGGCATGGGGGAAGAGCGCCAGGACTATCGAATGCAAGAATAGGTTAGAAATATAATTGGTTCCCAGGTCAGAGGGGAGCTACTTCTTAGAAGGCGCTCTCTATGGGTGGGAAGGGGGGGGGGGTAAAAAAAAGAGACGCAGGAATGAAGAACGCTCAATAAGTGGTGAAATCTGAAAGAAAGGCAAAACTCTTCTTGCGAGGGACACGCCGACTTACGGCATCGAAAAAAAGGGAAAGTCATCAGAAGAAACCATTTGGTAGAGGGGGTGCAACTGCAAAGAGACGAGAAACTACGCACGAGCATTAGAGAGGATTGGAGAAAAGGGAGCCACTCTATTCGCGTCTCACCTACCACGAATGGGTGCGAGCATCGCAAACAGGGAGAGATCAAGAAGAAGCGCGAGTTATCAGAAGAAAGATAAAGATCTTGGCCACCTTCAAGAGAGAAAGAGTGGGAGTCGCTCTCGAACGCGTAAAAAAGCTCTGGACGTGGGTGCTCGCCATGAGGGAGTAAATTGCATCAAAAGAAGGGGAAGAGAGACCGTGCCCCTGACGACTCAGTCGACGAGTCCTTGAAGAGGGGGCAAACGCCTTCCAATACAGGGGAAGGAGGGGACTCGTAAGGAGAAAAAGAAAGAGGAAAAAGAAAAGAAAGAAGATGAATGCGTCCTGGGGGGGGGACGGAATCGTCCTATTCAGACTCTGAATGATCAATCGTCAGTTGTCGCCGTCAGAGGGGATAACATAAGAGGAAGACTAAAAAAATAGGTTGAGACTTGAAGCAAAGATGAATTCCGCGTTACTGCCTCGGAAACAACAAATAGAGACTGACAAAGTGTTAAATGGGAAGGGAAATTTAAAAGAATCACAGGCAGCAGCCTCAGGAAGGAAGGGAGGAAAAGGTCCCATCTCGAAATAAGAAAAAAGATAAGGGGGAATGCGCTAGGATGAGGAAGAGTCAGCGGCTGGGTGACTTACAAAAGACAGAATAGTCTTGCTGCCAAGGAAAAAAGATCGATTTTTAGAGGAAGGAGGAAGGTGCTCTAAAAGAGAAAAAAAGAGGAACGAGAGGAGGAAGTCGGGCGCGTGGGCTGAGATTCCCACGACAAAGGAAGTCACGAGGGAGAATTCTTCCAGAGAAGGGGGGGGACCAAAGGCGTGTTATTTCGGAGAGAGGGGATTAGGGGGGAAGAGGGGGAAAACCCTGGCGCTCCGTAAGGCTTTAAAGAGACCATGGGGCCTAGGTGTTAAAGGAAAGACTTTCCTCCCACAAATTTAAAAGGGTCTTAAAAGTGCCGTCAGGGGGGGCTAAAGAAGTGGGAGACTTCCGGGAGAAAACAGGACTCACAAGGGGCGGAGCTGAAGCAGGTGATGTCGGCCTCCAGAAGAGAGAGGCAGGAAGAGCAGTTAAAAGGGGGGATAAAGACTCCAGAGGCTGGGCTCGCAAGGAACCGCGTAGGCAGCTGAAAGTGAACGGGCCTGAGGCGGGCCTGGAGCTCAAGGAGGAATTCACCGCTCGATCAATGAAAGGGAAAAAGGGGAATCTCAGAAGCAATGCTCAGGGAAAGAACGACACCGAGAGGAGAGAGGGAAGAGAAGCCTTCTGGGGGGGAGCCTCACGGTGAGATCAAAGAAAACAAGGACAAGATTACCAGGGTGAGATCCACAAAGAAGGAGGGGATACTTCTCGCTCATCCTCGAGGGTGGGGTTAAGCTGAGACCTCGAAAAGAAAGGAACGGACTAGGGAGCGTTGAAAATTCTCAAAATTAAGGCCCCTGGCAGCAAGGAGGAGCAGCAATCAGAGGGCGTGATTAAATCAAAGAAAAAAAAAGGAAGGCAGAATCCTGAGACACTAAAACCGGATGCATACCCTTGAGGTACTTCTAGCCTGACCTCAAAAGCGACCTCCCCTCGTGCGACTGCGACTGATCCCCGGATTGAAAAACAATTCTTCGACAGCCATGATTTTCATCGTCCTGCTAGGAGAGGCCAGAAGGCGGAAAAAAGGGACAAAGACGGCAAATGACTAGGAAACAGCAAAGAGACGCCAGGGAATAAAGTGCGCAGGAACAAGCTCAATCAGAAACTCCTTGGGGGGGAAAATAACAAAAACGGAGTCGGACAGAAAACAGTAGAGGGGCGTGACTTAAGAAGGGGAAGAGAAGCCCAACGGAGGGAGGAGAAGAGGTTGTTAGCTGGACGCGGCCCTCCATGCCTTACGTAACTCGACAAGAAATTGGAAGTGCAGCAACTGGAAACAGGTAGGAAAAAGGAAAAAAAAAAGAAGCTAAAAAAAATCTCATAACCATCCTAGAAGACGTAAAAACATAGACAAGGTTACTGACGAGGAGGCGAGCATGGGTTGGACGACAGGGAATTATAGTGCGGAAGAGCGGAGGGGGGAAAAGAAGTCCCGCGCAACCTGGGAAAGAGAAGAGTGGGTGTTTTGACTTTATACCTTCACGGCGGAGGAAGAGAGGGGTATACTTAGAAAAAGGCTTCGCGAGAAGGAGGACAGCACCAAAGGGAGAGAAAGGGAAAAGCCGGACGGTTAAGCAAAAGCAGAAAAAGCGGGACCCTTTCCTTGGAAAAAAGGCGTCTGATCAGTTGGAAAAGGAAACGAAGAACGCTATGAAAGGGGAGGTGGAAAGGTTTAGTGGCAAGGAACTCTTAAAGGAAGTCAGGACGGGGGATCGGGGCAGAGCCGGGGG
>Ga0179591_1321842_pt1 | contig 14844 bp, 15 predicted proteins | sample CZOMad2_1_08_16f_FD_182891 | JGI IMG/M metagenome (GOLD analysis project Ga0179591, IMG submission 182891) | Vadose zone soil fungal communities from Angelo Coast Range Reserve, California, USA - CZOMad2_1_08_16fungal (PacBio error correction) | ecosystem: Environmental > Terrestrial > Soil >...
TGGTCGAACAGGTGTCCAGCATCACTCTCGATCGGGATCAGGGCAAATGTAAAACTAATCGTGGGGGTAATTATTCCCAGGAGGTGGTGAGAGGGCTCGCCTGAGGGTTCTAGGGAGAGGAAGAAAAAAAGATCGGTATGTGCGGTCAACCGACAAAAAACTAAAAAACTTCTGCGCCTTAGGGGGTATTTAATTGAATGTTCCACAGTTGCAGCAGTTGGGAAGGGGAAACGTCGAGACTGTAGGTACGCGCAGCAATCCGGAAAGAAGAAAGCTTCAACTTCACCGTCAAAATTTGGGAAAAGACATTTGGGGAAAGAATTTACTATCTCAGCTAAAGGAAAAAAAAGGATCCCAAAAGAAAACGGCCTGCTAAAAACTGCAAGTGAAAAAAACTCCACTGGTGGGGATCATGTCCACGGGAGGGCACAAAAGGCCTCCAAGTGCTGTGCACCCCCACCTAATATGGTAACGCGTCAGGGCAGTTGCATGGTGCGCAGAAGAGTGATTGCTCTAAAAACACGGCCCTACTTCAGACAAAACTTGAAAAGGGGGAAGGGAGGAAAAGGGTACGGTCATCTTCAGACGCAAAGGAGTGGCGTAGAGCGCGATATGCTCAGGAACTGGTCGATAGGTGTTTGGTAGGGAAGAGGATGAACGGGTTTACCATTGGGGGTGGACCGGGTTCAACGGCGATAAGAAATCAAATGAGAAGGTGTCCTTTCGGGACCGCTCAACCTGAGCCTTCCTCTCAGTCATCACCGGGTGAGCCCAAGGAAAAGAGGCCCTGAATCAACTGTATGCCGGAAAAAAAAGTGAATGGTCTTTAGGCGGAGAGCTCAAACGAAGGGGGGTGGGTGGCTCACCTGGGGGGCCACGGAACGCTGGCAGGCCGCTCGGAAGGAAGAACCCATGGGGAAACGGACGTCGCGGGGAGAGTTATTAGGCGGGGGTCAGCAAGCAGGTCCAAAGTCGTGATCAGTACGCAAAAGAGGCAAGGGAAAGAGGGGGGAATCGGAAAGGGGCAAAGAGCGGCGCTTTCGAGAACGGGGGGTTCCTTAACGGGTAAACATCGGCGAAATCGGGGAGTGGGAACTCCCATTTCTTCTGAAGGAGAACCGATCATCGACAAGCGTCGGCTGACAGCTACACTGAGAGAAGAGAGGAGGTAATCAGAAGGCCGGGAGTGCAAGCGTGGCGGAGAGAGTATTGGAAGAAAGTGGTGGAAGAGACTGGCTTGCTCCCATAGTAGGTTTTTTTTTACAACGGGTCATATAAAGAAAAATGGACTAGTTTCAGTTGAAGAAAAAAACAAACCAGGTGGGGACTTGGCTCAGAGAAAGGGACAGGGAATAAAAGGGGCTATTCGCCGAGGCCAGAACAACACCCGACGGGTAACCTCCAACGGTGCATGATCGAACAGGATAAAGAAAAAAAGGGACATTCCCTATGTGATGAAAAAATCTGACGACGGAAAAAAGAGGTGCCGCGCAATCGCAATCAAGGAAAGAGTTCGGAGGAGAGAAGGTAGTGGTAGGGATCTAAGCGTCTCCCCTAAGTGAGTCTTCGAATCCGATTGTTGTCAGTTTAAGATGGGGTGGGTAAGTCGGGCGGGAAAGGGGGGCCGGGTTCGTTAGAAGACGGCAGGTTATAGTCGGGAGGAGAAGAGGAATCATGGGGGGTTTGGTCAGGAAGGGAACCGTCATCTGCCGAATTAGACAACGTTGGCGAAGGGAACCTAAAAGAAAAAAAGTCATGACCGACTCAAAAAAAAAGGGGTCTGTCCGGGTCACGGGAATCGGCGAGGGGGATGAGAAAAAGGGATTATGATTGATGGCCGAGAAACGGGGATGGTATTTGGCTCTCGTCAATTTGGTAGTAAAACACCAAAAAACCGTCCACAAAAGTTTTCGAAAAAAAAGGGAACCTCCATGAAAGATAAAGGGGTCGGGACTTGGTTACTTGAGGTAGAAAACACTCGGTTCCTCCTGGAAAGCCAAAAAAAGGCCCGAAACAAAAGAAAGAGTTGGTGCCCTTGGCGGCGACCGCCCCTGTTTTTTTTCTTCGTACGATATACGGGGGCGGAAGAAAGGGGTAATGAAGTTAGGCAGACAAGAACGGTGAGTTAAAAGGGGGAGTGGAAAAGAGGGTTAGACAAAGGAGAGATCCTTGGGAATACAGTCCGTCTTCTTGTCCTGTACGTAGAACCAAAAGGATCGAGGAATGCAGAAAACCAGCGTCGAGGACGGTGGGAGTGCGGTGGGGGGGACCTCTTCTCCAGCCTTGGTGTGGGATAAGTAGGTCCTCCCACTAAAATCTTGGGTTGTGCAGCGGGGACGTTGAGGGAGTGAAGACGGGGAATCTAGTGCCCCTCGGACGGAAAGAGTTGCAAGGGAATCAGTTTGACGAGGGTTGGGTCGTATTCTCCGGGATACGGCCAGTAAAAAAGACACGGGGGTGCCAAGGCGAGAACCTGGGGGTGAAACTGGCCGCCCAAGAAGGAAAGGGGTCAACGCAGGGAAAAGGGTGCCAGTGTGCACAAGGCCGGGGGGTGGGGCCTGAAAAAATGTAAACTTCGGGTGTCCAAACTTTTGATAGGCGGGACCAGAACCAAAAAAGCCCACAAGCGTAGGGGAAAGGATTACCCTGCCAAAGGAACTCATCTAGCTGGGGAACAGAATGCGCGGGTTCTCGACCTGGTCGCAAATTCCGTTGAGTGAAAGAAAAGGTTGAAAAAAGAAAAGGAAGCTTGCCCTCAACCGAAAAAAGGGGGAGATCCGACGAGACGTAGACAAGGGGGCAAGGAGAAGGAGCGGTTCGGCATCAAAACCGACTGGGGAGGGTTTGTCCTCACCTCGGCGTACCATCCATCTCTCACTCAACATCAAAGGGAAGTGGGAGTTGGCCATGCTGTAAAATCAGGAGCTCGGCGTCGGGGTGAAGTACCGAAAGGAGGACGCGATTCACAGTTGGCCGGAGAAAAGGGGTCTCATATTTCCCATCCGTTTTCTCACTGGCAAGTACTGGGAGAGAAACTAAGTGGGGGCAACCTTAGAGAAGGGGGGGTCGCGGGTGGGAGAAGAAAAGTTGACAGTTATTAAGCCATTATGCATGGCGAATCATCTCAAAAAAAAAAAAAGGAGAGGAAGGAAGGAGAATGCTCCAGCTAATATCGACCCCTTAAAACCTGAGATGTATTTCGCACGGCGCCACAAACGCGAACGCAAGAAAGAAGAGTTCAAAAATTATGGGAGAGAAAAAAAAAGGACAAATGGCAAGTTAGCCCACAGCTGGGAGAAGCAACGTGGAAGATAGAAGAGAGGGGCAAAAAATCCCAGGGGGGAGGAAACTCGAGGTCACATCAATAGGTAGGTTAAATAAGGAAAAAACAAAAAAAACACCGGGGAGATCCCGTAAGGCGGGGAAACAGGACCCATCAGCAAGATCATGGCTTGCTTCGTCATGGAGTGGAAAAAGGCAGGTTAGGTGAACAAGTAAAATCACTGAGGAATTTGCGTTGGGAAAAGAGAGGAAAGCTCGAAAATCGAAAAAACTTTTGGGAAAAAAAACTCTGGTCTAACGTCATCGTCGCATAAATGCATCGAGGGAGGGGGGCCAGAGGAAAGAGAACCAGGAAAAAATGGAAAAAAAAAGAAAGGCATGCAAAAAGAAAAAATGAGGAAAAAAAAACAGAAGTCCAGTCAAGAGAGAGGAGGGGAGGCGGTGTAAAAAGGGTAAACGGTCAACTACAGGTGGCTGGGGAACGTGTCGATTTGACACGCCAGAAGATTAAAAAGCAGGTGGGCCCGCGCATTGGGGGGGGGGGGAGGCACGTAAACGGACAAGTGGTTACACTGTAACGAAAGAGGGATCGAGGGAAGGGGGGCTCTTACACGCGAAAAAAAGGGTCACCAAATGTGATCGTCTCGGCCCCACCCAAGGGGGGGGAGGGGAGGTAAGGGAGCAACAGGGGGAAGGGCCCAGAAAAAAACCACTGGGTGTTGGAGTCAAGGGACTTCATGTCCTAGAAGGGACTGGGGGGAGGGCGGTAACATCAGTCAAAAACGGAGGAAAGAAACCAGAGAGGGGAAAAAAGAATACCATATTTATTAGGGGAGATGCAAAGGACAGGGGGCATTTACCACACTTTGATCGCGTTGTAAAAGAAATCAAGGGAAACAATGGCAGAGGGAGCGGGATGCAATGGAGTACTTAGATGAAGAAATTCCCCAGGGGGATATTAAAAGACCCGCAAACAAAACCCACACCCCCAACAACCGGTGACCCCCCCACCCCCCAAACAACCCGACAACCCCAAAAACAAATACACCAAAAGTGGACATCCATGGGCGACCCCCCACCCCAATTGGAAAATTGTTGTCAAATTTAACAAAGAGAGGAAAAAAGAACCTTAACTGGCGAGAGGGGTGGGATTCTAGAGCGTCAGTACACATGCTACTGAAGGATGACCGGAAAAATATCGAACCTAACCCCACCGGTGCAAGGCTCACTCCTCATCAAGTTCAACAGACCGTCTTTGTCGGGGGGGGCTTGTAGGAAGAATAAAGGGGGAGAAAAGAAAAAATCATCTCCTTATGAGAATTGGGGAGGTGAAAGGCGACAAAGGGGTGTCAAGCCCAAGGGCCGTACGGTTTGCGGCTGGATCCTCTACGAGAAGCAGACCAAATTGAAATTAATGCTCGCATCAAAAAAAGGAGAGGAACGACGCAACGACAAGACCGCACGACAAAGGGCGCATGGAGTGCCTATTGAACGATTCTGGAATTGTTGGCGTTGGAAAACTGTGACTAGACGGCATAACTTTGGAAAGGGAAAAAGGAAAACAAACCAAAGGCTTCAGAAGCCGAGAAAAAAGACAAAAGGAATCGGATACTGAATCCAGGGGAAACAAGTCACAAAATACCAAAAAAACCAGCAACCTGTGCCTCATCTGAGGGGAGTAGACAATAACAAAAGAGAAAAAGACGAAACTTCAAATTGAGAAAAAGGGGGAGAGGAAAGAGTGTTTCAAAAGGAAGAAAAAGGGGATGTTCCGGGGGTGTACGGGGGTATCAACACGTTTTCTTGTCTTAAATACGTCGGGAAGGCCTCTGCTATATAACTGGAGGGCAAACTTGGAGAGAACAAGTCGTGTTCCGAAGAAACTGAAAGAAGGTTGGGTAACGCTAACACTCTCTCTGGTCAGGCACGTACTGGGAGAGACAGCACAAACGATAGGGGAAAAGCGATGACCGACCAAATCGGAGGGACAGTCCGGACTGCACGTCTTCTTACGCTCTCGATCGGCCGCCGTAATGTTAGAGCCAAATTATAGTCCTTGAAGAAAAATTGATTATAGAGAACAAGAATCTATGTGAGAAGGGGGGTCGCCGGTAGGAGGAAACCAAAAAGGGAATAAACGCAACGAGTGGGGCAGAAGGGGATTCCATTATTTGAGCGTGGATGCAGGCATAAACTGAGAGAAGTACCACCCGAATGATGAAGGACATCAAAGAAGAAGAGGAACAAACGAAAGTAAAGGGAACAGGGGGCCTACGGCCGCAAAACGGGCGCTTCCTGAATCAACCTCTTAAAAAAAAAAAAAACAAGAGATTGCTGTGATCGAGGGGAGCCATGAATGAAATCCATGGTTTGGGCGGGGAAAGTGAGTCAGGGCATCATTGGCATGAGACGCCGGTGATACGTAGTCGCGAGGTTCAGTGCAGACCTGGGTGCACGGGGGAGCCGGGGATCTGAAGGGGGAAAGGACCACCCAAGTGGAAACCCGGGCAGCGAATCGAAGTTCCCCACCTCATCCATCCAGAATTGGCGAAGAGGGAAAAGAAGATGACGAGGCCACTATGGAGCAGAAAATGAAAGGGGGAGGAAAGGCAGGGGAAGTGGAACAGGTTGGGCAAGTATCTAGTGTCCTTTGAGGGTAGCAAGAAAGTTCTACACCATGAACTTGAAGGGAGAACCTTGAGGGGGTGGGGGAAACCACTACACGGGGGGAGGAACAGGTGGTGAAAAGGTAAGTAAACAATTTGTCGCGGGTGCCTCCGCAGTGACAGCCTGCCAGGGTAGGGGAAGCTGAGCCTCAGAGAAAGATATTCAGGGAATGCACGGCCAAAGGGGTTACCACATTCGTGTAAAAGAAGAGGCCTTTATGTGAGGGGAAACGACCGTCGGAAAGGGAAACCGGAGATCACACTTTGGCTGCACAAGGTCGAATGAATAACACAATCCGCCCCAAAAGAAGGGGTTGGGGGGAAAAATGGTCTGCGAAGAAACAGGCATCAGAAACTCACAGGAAGCATTAACACGCGGGGGAGCCAATTAGACATAAAGGAAGCTAGGTGAGAAGGTTGGCGCACAGTTCGAAGAACGCCAACAACAGGAGGGGGAAAAGGGGGACAAAGAAGAATGAGAACTCTGGTAGAAAATGCAGAAAACTCTCTCGTGAGTCGGAAGGGAATGCGGTGTTGTATGCTGCAAAATGTGAGGCTGAGGAGCCATCCAAGGAGGCTTTGCGGTCCCCAAACAAAGGAGTGAGACTAGGGGAGGAATTAGGTCAGGGGAAAGTTGGCAGCCAAAGGGGGGATAACTAAAGGGGAAAGGAAGGCGAAAGAGTGACGCCAACTTGCAGAACCGACCTGATAAGCAGCGACTGTACCGGGCAGGGTGGAGGAAGGAGAGGATACATAGAACGCACTTGCTGCACAGGGGAAAAAAGGGCAGCGAGCACGGGAGGGGGGAGAGGGGAAACTGTGGGCATCATGTATAAAAAAAAAACAAGAAAGGCCGTCAAAAGAAGAAAAGATTTGGGTTCACACCCGAAGAAACGTTTCACAGAGGCGGAAGTGGTAAATGGTCACCAGAGGTGGCGCTACCAAATTGAAAGAATACTGCAGATCCCCTTGGGACAATGTGGAAAACACAGTCGCAAGAATGGAAGAGGTCACATCTTCGACATTCTTGCGTCACCTGGAGCTCGGGGCAAGGGATCAGATGGGAAGGTGTTTAAAAAGGTCGTAAAAAATTTGGGGTGGTGAAGTGCACGAGGGAAAAAAATGAAAGAAGGACAGGGGGCAAAAAGTTCGAGCTCAACTCCAGGGAACTGTCCTCTAGGACATCAACGGAGGGGGACTGACAATGAAGGATATAAAGAGGAAAGGAAGACAAACTGGAGGTAAGTGAGAGGAAATCAAAGAATAGGGGTGGGGGAGGCACGAGTGGGGTCTCTTCGAAAAAGCGCTTCGCCGAAAAGAGGGTCCTAGAAACAAGCCGTGGCGGTGCGAGGAGATGGCGTGAAAGCAGAATGGGAAAGGGGAGATCGTATAATCACGACAGCCAAAAAAAAAAAAGGGATAGGGGAGACAGGATGCAGCAAGTCTTTTCTATAATTTTCCGTGAACTTCTACAAGGGAGGAAATACTGGGGTTCTCTACATCAAGATCAGGGAAGGATCAAGCGACCCGGAACATCTAAAGGAGTATATCGAAGGAGTAAGAAGAGGGAAAGGAACCCGGAGTCCAGAGAGGTGCTTCATCTAGGGCAGCGGGGGAAGACGCAGTCTCAGTATTTTGGCCGGGAAATATGCAGAGAAAAGGAAGGGAAGTTCGGAAAAAAAGGGTTCAGAGCTAAAGGGTCGGAGACGAGGAATTCCAAACCTAAGGTAAGAAAGACTAACGGGGATGAGAACAGGCGGGTACCTTCCTTTACTCGAAAAAAAAGTTCGCCAGCGAAAACGTTCGTCGGGAAAAGGGGGGGTTATCCTAAAAAGAAGAGAGGAGGGACCAGTCGAATGTGCAGTGAAGGAAGTGGTTGTGCGCGGGGTAGTCGGAAGGAAGGGGGGAAGGGGGAGTACGTATAACTTCGTGTCAGCTCTTATAATATGAAAAGGGGGGTGGTCGACTCAACGCCCCTTAAACAAAACTTCTTTACGGGAGATAAACAACGTGGTAGCCAAGGGAAAAGACGCCGAAGTTAATGCCGAAAGACAGGGAGAACATCTGGTTCGTAAGGGGGTCCGGGGGTAGGGAGTCGGGATCATTGATGCCGAGAAGTGTAAGGAATTTGGGGGAGAGGGCACGTAAGGGGGGGAGAGGAGGGCTACAGACGAAAAAACCAGGCCGACTGGACTCACCCCTTGGGCGCCGAACCGGGAACCAAGTACAGTCGAGGACGGGGACTTGAGGTCGACCACGCAATCGCAGGACAAATAAGAAAAAGAAAAAAGAAAAACAGACAACTGCGGATTTGGGGCAACAGGGGAGGGGAAGGAAAAGGGGGGGGGGGAGGAGGGCGAGATGCCGTCCTCTATTTCAGCCCGTTTTTACCGCTTTAGGGGTATAAGACGTTGAGTTCAGGTATAGGGGGGGTTCTCCAGGTTATAGAAGACGGGGAAGGAGGACGGAATTTACGGGTCATAGAGGTCTCAACTTATTCTCGAAGTCGCACTTCCCTCTACATCTGACCCATGTGGGGTCGGGGCTGGGTCAAAGAGAGACAGGTGTGGGGGGAAAAAAGGGGCCGGGGCAGTGCAGAACATCTAGGGAAGACAGGGGGGGGACCAACTAACCGGGGTTTTTCTTAGGGGGGAGGTTGGGACTACGCCCGCGGACTAGACTGCAATGCTCGGTGACCTAACGGAAGGAGAAGGGAGCCCGGAAGACGAAAAAGGGGGGGGACCAGATAGGCATTGAACTGCTTGCCGCACAAGCCGAATGAAACCTCGAGAAAGGGGGGTGGCCGGGTTAAGTACGGGTGAAAACCCAAGGAGGGAAAAGGGATGGGTAAAGTGAGGTCTGCGCCCCGCCCATCCCACCTCTGAAAGTGAACAATGAGCAGATCCACCGAAGGAAGAAGAAATCAGTGGGCACATAATAGGTCGAAAGGGGGGAAGGCAAAAGTAAAGGGTGGAAAGTTGGCATATCGTTGGAACCCCTTCGTTCCCCCTCCGCCTAGTCACCATTAGGATGACTGGAAAAAAAAAAAAAAGGGGGGATCGGTAGGAAAGAAAGAAGAATCAAGGAAAGAAAAGTGCCGAGAAAAATGGTAGGTGTGGGACATAGAGGGAATTACCTCCATCGTCTCTCGGAAACAACAGGGACTGTGAATGGCCATGTGACTTCAAAGACGGGAGGAGAGGCGGGGTGGGTCATTAAAGAATCGGGCCGGGGGATGACGCAGGGATTCAAAAGGTGGAAAGGTGGAAGAAAGAAAAAGGGGAAGAAAAAAGGGTGAAAGTAAGGGGTCTCCTCCATGGAACCAGGAAGAGGGCGAGGTTTTGGGTACATACGTATGGGTAGGGGAGAAGTTCTGCTGAAAGAACGGTATGGGGAAGGAAAGAAAGAGAAGAAGCTTCCAGCATAAGGAGAAGCCTACCAGAACTTGATGAATGTGTAGAAACCGGTCCCACCTCGCCCTATATCATTCCCCCTTATTTTATCTACATTGAAGTTCAGAGTGGCGCCCAACGGATTGTTGATCCTGGGGGAAACTGAGATCGAAAGGAGGGGGGCAAATGCACTCGGCGGATCCGCCAGGTCTGTAATGGAACAAAAACGACACGCAAGATCCCTCGTTTAGCTGTCAACAACCTTCATCTTTGCGAAAGGGGGTTGTGAGGAAAATTATGGTGTAACACACTACCATACAAGTCTGGAAGGGGGGATTGGATGAGAACTAGAAAAGAGGAAGACAACCGCAAAGGTAGAAGGATAGTCGCACTACTCCGTCTTCTTAATATGAAGTCGAGGAGGGGCCAAATGAAGAAGGTTACTGGAGCCACCAGAATTCAGGTGTCCAGAAGTAGTGGTCTTCTGAGTTCAGACAATACTCAAAAACGCGTGGGGGGGGGGGGGTGAGTGGGCAATGAAAAAAAACTAGAGTGGAAAAAAGACAGGGAAGTCAGTTTGCTTCACCGCACAATTGTGAATGGGAACGTCTTAAAATGGCGGAGTGCGAAACAAGTTTAAAACAAGGGGATCTTGCCCCAACTTTTTTTGCGGCAAGCAACTGGGCCGGATGCCGACGGGAATAAAACGGAGGCATCCCGTAGAAGGGGGACGAAGAACTGCTGTACTGAGGAAAAAGAAAAGACGGAAATCCCGAGCAGGAAAAAGACCCATTATTTCGATATGTCAGCGGGAGGCATAAACAAAGGCGGGTACAAAGAACATCACAACCGGGAAAGGATCGGGCGCGGTCCATGCCGCCTTCGAAACGTCTGGGAGCAAGGGAAACTCAGACTGACGAGGAGTATAGCTCAAGGAGAAAACAATAAGAATGAATAAAAAAGGAGGGGGGGGAGGAGGGAAGAGTCAGGGCAACTTTCCTCTCTAGTACCCGGCACGAAGCATCACACAACGAATCGCCGACATAAGGGGAAAAAGCTCATGGGGAAGGTTTTCTAGGGGGGGGAGGGAGGAGGAAAAAAAACGGTCCAAGCAATACAGGAATTGAATCGACCGTGCCGAGTGGAGTGGTAAAAAAAAAAAAAGGGGGGGAGGGGACACGGGGGGTGATCATCACCTGTCTAATTTTGGGGGGGGGAGGGGATTAATCCAAGACTACAAAAAAGAAAACCAGGCACATTCAAAATGAGAAGCATCAAGGCAGAAACATCGGCCTAAAAAAGAAAGAACCCTACCTGGACACCTACCCATTGAACATTATTGTAAGGGACGCGTGGGGGGTTTGGCAATTGGGTACGTAAAAGTGGTAATACGGAAGGAAAGTAAAAAGTCAGACTACAAAAACCCGCATGAGGGCCTCAAAAAATAGTAAGGATACGAATAAGGGTAAAGACACTTCACCCTACTACAACAAATCACATCCGCAAAACGACTGGGTCCTAAATCTAGATCGGTACGAAAACAAACACACATCTAACAAAAAGAAACTTCAACTGATGTGCGGAATTTCAGTCAAGGGTGGAACCTGAAAGTGGCAGACCTGAGGGGGGAAATGTTACCAGGGGGGGGGGAGCATGTTCGCTCAGCTCATCCAGGGGGTTAATTACCCGTCGGTTTGGGTGAATGCGCGCGAGAGAGAACCGTTGGGAACTTGGTAAGAGCAGGAGGGGGGGGGGAAAGAAAGCCGAATTGTGAGAGAGGGGCCCTTTTCAAAACGCATAGGGCTAAAGATCTCGCCCACGTCTATCGGGACAAGCGATGACCACTCGGACTCTCTGGTGCCGAGATTACTATCGACGCCGGTAGATTTCAGCGCCTGGACCGGGGGCACATGGAATTAGAACGATCCGTGGGAAGAGAAGACCCTAGAAGAAGTTTCGGGGGGGGGAGATGTCGCAAAGGTAAGAAAAAAAAAGTTCTCTAAGCACCGCGAGATCAGGTGGTAAATATGCCAAATTCTAAAAGTATTTTCGGACGAATTCCCTCAGGACGGCCTTGAGAACAAAGAGGGGGACACAGGGGGGGAATCAGCACTGAAAAACCAAGAACTATTGGGAGGATCAAAGTGGCCGGCAGCAAGGGCCGGCAGAGTCTTGAGCGAGCTCCAAAAAAAACGAAGGCCGGAGACGCGTAACCCTGGGAGGGGAAAAGGGAAAAAAAAAATCCATGTTTTGGGCTGCATAAAAAAGTGGAGTCTGGGCATTGCGCACAAATTGAAAAGGAGAGCGTCAGCGTAAAGGGGGTGGGTTGAAAAAAGAACTAGGGCAAAGGCGCATTGAAGATTGAAGATCCGGCCCGGAAAAAAGGACAAAGAATAGAAGGAGAAGCATTCCCCCCTCTTCCGCAGATAGGGAACTAATTTGGGGTCTTCATCGAGATAGTCTTAAAATATGAGACCGAAAGGGGAAAAGAGGCAGAAAATGCGCGGGGGACGGGGAAAAGGAAAGTCTGTAAAAATATCAACAGTTCTCGTGGGCTGTCACGGGAACACGTTCTGTGGGGGTGAAACCACCAGTGGGATGTCCGGTGGTGGGAAAGAAGTTGGAATATCAATGTTCTGCGAAACGAAGTAAAATGGGCCGGGGCGGTTAAGAGGGAGGGACCAGGTCAAAAAGCTCGCGTAGACAATTCGCCCTGGAAATACCCGGTGGAAGGAGAAGTAGGTTGCAAGGGCTCAACGACCGTAGAAAAGAGGGACACAAAAAGGAACCACCTGGGATGGAAACGTGGTCGGACAGAATTATCCACCTCAGGAGAAAAGGCCGGGTGGGGAAACAATCAAAAGGGAGTTACTAGCAGAAAAGGGAAAGGCAAACAACCGGGGATCAGTAAAAGTTCGCCATTTCCGATCCAGAGTGAGGAAACCTCCTCGCCAGCGAAGCAAAAACCGTGATAGGGGGTAACAATATAAGGATTGTAACCTGGGACGAGCCATAACTCAGGAACGGAAATGGCGAGCGGGGGTGGGGATGCAACAAGGGGGAAGGGGGCTTCGAGGGTCTCATTGGCAAAAAGCGGCTTGGACCTCCACCCGCACAGAGCCTGAGTTTATTGAGGGGGAGAGGGGGGCAGCAAAGGGGTTCTACAGGTGAAGGGGCGGCGGGTGACCAATCAGATACGATCTTTTCCTTCAAAGGGGTCAGCGAAAGGGGGAGGGGGGGGAGGGAAAAGGATCTCTCACAACTCTTAATGTCCTCATTTAAAAAAAAAAGAACAGAAAATAAACGGAGACGGAAAAACTTGGTGAAGAAGGGTACAATTCCACACAACCGACATGAAAAGGGGGGTCACAAAAAATTGAACTGTATGAAAGGAGGGGGGCACCGACGATTAAAGGGGGAGCAAGAGTCTTTAAAAACCCTAATGGACCACCTCCAGCATTTGGGGGACAGGGTTCCTAAGAAGGGGGGAGGACAGACGGAATCGAAGGGGAGCAATGTATATGAATGGAAGCTGAGAAAAGTGTGGTGGCGTGACGGGAACAAGTCATGGCGAAGGGACCAGTTCACAACTCTCCTGAGGAAAAGACTCATCAAAAACCGCGTCGCCTCTAAAAGAGGCCCTGATCAAGATGGGATGCAAAGGTGGGGGGGGGGCAGGGCTGAAGAAACGAGAGGGTGGGGGGAGGGAAACTTTTCGAAAAGATGGCGCAAGGCGCTATGCAAGAGAGCCACCGGGTGAGAATGGAAGGGAGAGGACATTGATTATCCTCGTGGTGGATAAGGGATCAAGGGAACAAAAACTCAAGGAAGGGGGGGGGGGGGGAATCGAACGGAAAAACCAAACTCTTCTCTGGTCGAAAAAAGGGGGTGAAGACTTAGTAATTATTTAGAGACTAAAGAAGGGAAACTAGTACATGATCAGTCTCCGTCTGGGAAGAAGCGGATAGGGAAGAAGGGAGAATCCCACAGCGGGGGGGGGGAGGTATGGCGTCTACGAGATTTGGGGTTGTGAGAAGAGATGGGGTACCAGTGCCATGGGTCAGCGATGAAGAGTTACTGAGACAGGAACTTGATCAAAAGTGGAAGAAAAAAAAGATCGAGAAGATGAATGACCACCCAACCAGAAAAGTAAGGGCCTCCAAAACGGGCTAATATTCGGAAAGTTAAAACATATGGAGGCAAGGCTGAAAAGGGGTGAAACGGAGAAAAAGAGAAGGCAGGGAGCTCGTCCTATTTTGGCTGGGAGCTAATCCCCAAGAGGAAAAAGAGATGTGCTTATCGACTGGGGGGACACTATTGGGGATTCCCTGTTGGTGACTGGTTAAAGGGATTCGTAAGAAGGAGTCGGTTACTTCTCAGTTTGTCGAAATTATAAGTGGGTGTGGGGGTCAAAGCAAAGCCGTTCCCTTTGTCAGATTGGTCGTGTAAGTAAAAAGCTGGGGGCCGCCGCCGGGTAAGCAGCAACGGCCAATGATCACAAGGTTTCAGGACTAAGAGAACGCGGTGGGGCGAAAGGGGTGGAGGGTAGGACCTGAGGGCAGAACACGTTTAATGGCCTTGGTGGAGAAAGTCTGTGGACGGGCTCCAGGCCAAAACAACCTGCCGCCCTGGCGATCAAACATGGTAGAAAACCAATGACTCCCTCAAACCTGGAAGGAGAAAGGCTAAAGGGAATTGTTCTTCGGGTCAGGGGGGTCTCAAGAAGGGGGGACAAAGAAAACGAAAAGACCAAGGACGGGAGGGGGTGTACCTTGAATGGGATGGGGCGACTGCCAATTTTGGGGGGTCTCGACAGGGAGAAAGGGGGGAACACGTTTGTCTAGTGAAAAAGGAGAGAAAAAGATAAAGACTTTGAGTTCAGGTGGTTATCGGGTTCTCCTTGGAACGGGAAGTGATAAGCACCGACCCGTAGCGGGAAGGGGGAAGACCGCGTAATATGCCAGTGGGGGGGGCTTTTCACCGGGAAGCTCAAGCCTTTTGAGGAAAAAGAAGAAGTGCAGAACAGAGAGAAAAGATGGGGGAGCAAAGCTCGGGTCTTTTCGTGTGAGCTAATGCGGGGGAACCAGAGTACGGAACCATGACGGTACCGAAATCGGCTGTCCCTTCCCAATCAAACTGTGCCAGGAATTTGGTAACATGAAGAGAGCCTCCAGTGGAAGGAAAGGCCCTGACAGTGGAAGGGGGGAAGGGGGAAGGTTCCTCCATTCTAACCACGTAGTAACATGCTGAAGGAGGTGGTAAATATCCCACAATCAAAATGCGTAAGTAGGACCAGGAACCAGGAAAAGAGCAGCTTGACCCATTATTCTTTGTCTCCAAGTAGAAAAACATCAGGTGAGCGACGGAAAAAGGGCCATGCGGAAGGCCCACGCCGAGGAACGTGGAGCAGAAAGGAAAGGGTAGAAATGTGGGGAAGTCGGTTTCACATCAAGCCACAGGGGGCCGGACTGTAGGGGGTGTCCATAAACGAGGGAGGACAACTC
>Ga0179591_1348313_pt1 | contig 14840 bp, 14 predicted proteins | sample CZOMad2_1_08_16f_FD_182891 | JGI IMG/M metagenome (GOLD analysis project Ga0179591, IMG submission 182891) | Vadose zone soil fungal communities from Angelo Coast Range Reserve, California, USA - CZOMad2_1_08_16fungal (PacBio error correction) | ecosystem: Environmental > Terrestrial > Soil >...
AAGATTGCGCTTGTTAAAAAAAAAGACCGAAGTGGGGGCATTCTTATATCTCCCCAAGTGCGGCGGCAGGATTCCATTGAGGGGGGGGCGCATTAACCTCCGCAACCAAAATCGGGGGGAGGGGGAATAACTTGGCCTGAGATAGAAAGCTTGGGGTGAAGGGGGTGAATCTGTCATCTGGGTGGGGGGGAAGAAACAAAGTTTTGGGGAAAGGTTGTGGCCGGGTGGGGCGGCTGTCTGTGGCTCTAAATCAAGGCTTGCGTAGTTGGGGCATGGTCCGCCGAGACTGTTCGCCATCCAGCGCTTCACGCAAACCTTGCTCAAACAACTCAGAAGGTATAAGTCAATTTCCGTTGAACAATGATAAATGTACAGGTACGCGGCCAAGAACTCCCCGACCGAAAGGGGGATTTCCCGTTGAAAGCGACCGCGTCGAGGAACAAGGTTCCCTCATAAATACGACGCGGAGCAGGGTCTGTTGCGTGCCTCGGTGGGGAAATCTACTGAGTAGTTTTTTCAAGCAGTTGTTTAGAGGTCTATAAAGAGACGTGTGGGGATGCCTGGACAAGAAGCGTCCGGCCGGGCTTCAATGAAACAAGAGATCGGAGATCGTATTGCGATTAAACTTGGAATCGTGATGGCGGCATTTAGCGCTCGCAGGATTCCAAAAAAGCTGTCCACTCAAGGGAACTCCAAGAGAGGGAGAGAAAAAATCCGGCCCATGAAAATAGCTAGATAGGGGACGTAATCAGAGAATCGGTTCGATAAGCAGGGGGAGGGGGTTCCAATCATTATGGTGAACTTCAGGCAAAAAGAGAAGAAGGGCTGATGGAGGGAACAGAGTAACACTCAGAAAACACTCTAACCCCAAGCAATTCCAAAAACCGAGAGAGAAAAATCGAAGGGCGGAAGAAAAAAACCAAAAATGAGCTTCGGAACACCGACCGAAAAGTGGGTCGTGTGAAGAAGACCAACGGAAGAATATCATTCAGAGAAGAGAGAAAAGGGGAGAACGAACGGGGCTGCGAAAAGTCCGCGCCAGGGGCCTTGCTGGGAGCCGCGTCGGGGGGGTTCAAACCGGGTTCACCAGGATTAGACAAAGAAACCTAGGTCGAAGGCGTGGGGGAAGGAAAAACGCGACCAACCAAATTGGGGGAATGGTTGAGCCGGGCCAGAGCAACGGGTCCGAAAGGAAGGCCGACTCTTCTAAAACAAGATCCCAAAAGAAAGACTGAGGAGTTTGTGTTTTGTGTTTGGAGGCAATCAGGGGTAATCTGCGAGTTGCTCACCCACACCCGGTTATCGAGCCAAGGCAAACATGCTATAGGGGCCAATCACGAGGTCGTAGCACGGCTAAACGTCTCCAACGAAAAATGAGCGCTTGATCCAAAAGTGTGCCAATCCAAGAACCCAGAAAATAAGATGAGGAACGGCAGGAAAAATCCCCAGTCAAGGATTCAGGTAGCCGTACTGGAAAGGGTGGAGCATCTGCTGGAATCATTTTATCAGAAAGGAAACGAAAAAAGAAAGTAAAGGGGCCTCGAGGGAGGGGGGCGAGAGACCCGGTCCACAAACACAGGTCGTGAGGGAAAGCCATTCCAAACGGGCAACACGAGAAAAAACCGCGATGGAGAACTAACTATTAAATGGGAAACCCTTTCCATTCAGGGCGGAAAAGAACGCCGACTACACGGCGAAGACCAGGGGGACACCAGAAAAAACATAAATTCCGAAGTAAAACCTTCCGGCAATTAGGGAGGAAGGTGAATTTAGACTACCGGAAAGAGGAGATGAGTGCAACGATCGTAGTGAATTAAAAAAGCAACCAACAATTGTCCTGTGATAAACCGCCGAGCGGCGGGCACCGGGTCAGTAAAAGAGCTGAGGAGTCAGACTGGGAGGACGGGAAAACCAGAATGGGCGACCTGAGACAGCCTCCCAGAAAGATAGAACAAAAGGATGAAAAAAAAGCCCAAACTGAGCACGCGAAGCCAACGTTTAAGAGAACAAAGCATGTATAGCGTGAACGCCCAAAAAACAAACACTCCGAAAAAATTGATACCAGGAGCTGGGTCCATGAAAGGGAGATCGTGACAGACGGAGGCCAACAAAGATGGGTAAAAAAAAAAGTTGGCGATGGCCGGGTTCTAGTAAGAAAGTTCAAGTCTTGAAAAAACAAAAAAGGGGGGGGAGAAAAATGAAAAAAGGACCGGCCGAGACCCTTCCATAAAGCCAAAAGGGGGGACCCCATATTGGACGCCTCGCCGTTAGCGAGGACGCGCTCACGGGGGGAGCCCGCGAATCTGGTAGTTTCTTACAGAAGGCGCGTTGCGGAAAAAACTTGAAAAAAAGATTTGTGTCGTCCGTCTTAGTTCTGCTGTTATCGCGCCGTCTTGGGCTGATCATAGGAGGTTTCTCCAAAGGCACTCGAGAACAGCCATTCGTGTGGACACTTCCCGAACAGAAAGAAGCTTCGAGAACTACAGCATGGCTAGAGGATGGGGCCCCGGTGATCGTGCAAAGAAGCTCTGCGGTTTATCACTGGAGCATGGTGGACGGCGGGAAGAAGGATCAGAGAAGGGACGTTTCACCTCAGGAAGTCACCGTGAAGGATGAACGGAAATACATGATGGCCTCGAAGTTGACTGGGGCCCTGGGAGAGTTAGGGAAAAGGGATCGAACAAAAAGGGGATCGAAAGCATTATCGTGGCTTTGCTCACATCGAAGGGCGCTCGTCTTGTTTTTGGGGGGCATCATCCCTACCCCGGTTTGAAATCCTTACAAAAAAGGATCGAACAAGAAAAGGGAATGAAAAAGAAGGCGAAAAATGTTCAGACAAGGTAAGAAGGCGAAAAAAAAAAAAAGTAGGCTACACTGCTCGACGCGGGATTTTCTCGGGAAAATTCGGCACGGATCTAAAAGGTAGCAGAAATGTGACAAAGGTTGGTCAAAACAGTGCGTTGGGGGGAATGTAGGGCACATTGCCATGTGGAGACGCCAGAGGGAGCTCGGCACGGTAAACAACACACAACGCGAGAAGGGTCTGGGGAAAGCTCCCTGTTTGGGTGTACACCTCGCTCCTTTCTTGCCTAAAACACACACACCAAAATTTGAAAAAGCCGGGGGAAGGGAGAGAGGAGCCGGAAAGGCGGGGTTCTCGCAAAGAGAACCCAGGCTAAAGAGTGTTTGCAAGAAGGCCACGCCCTTCGAAGGCACTCCGGTGAGGGGAAAAGGGCCTAGTATGTTGGGGAAAAACAGAAAATGTTAAACAAGAGCAAGCGAAGGGCGCGAAAATACAGCAACAATGTGGGGGGTTGGGGGTTTGGTGGGGGGGGGGGGGGCCTTGAAAAAAAGAAGTGGGAGGGAGAGGTATTGAGAAATGCCTGATCGTAGCCGCTTTTGAGAAACGAAAGGGGTAGGTGGATAGGGAAAGAAAAGAACGAATCGGTGTCGGCCTACGAGGGGCCCTGGACTCTAAGGCCGTGGAGCCGTGGAAGTTTGGAGTGGGAAGTTATTGGAAGAGCCAGAATCAGCAACGTACGGCGCTGGAGACAATACGGAGAAAATAGGATGACCGGAATCCTACATAAGGGACTTCCTAACCAAGGGGAATGGATCGAGGGCAAAAAAATGAACTGGGTCAACTACAGCCGTTGGGATACCTCGGACAACCGATCTGTGAAAAGGGAAGGAGGAGTGAAAATCGAAAAAAGCTGGAATCCAGCGAAGAGAATGCTTTCAAAATCACTATTCAAGGACTGAGCAAGCCGGGCGAAATTTTTGCAAAAGGAAAAGTCTCAAGGGCGATCCTGTCCGAATCAAAACACGAATTGTGCAGGTAGAAGGTGAATCGCCATCAAAAAACAAGTAACAACAACTGCAACGAAAAAAAAAGAAGTCCATTAAAAGGGGCCCGAGGAAACCCTCAGCAAGGGGGCCGAGAAAAAAAATGAGAAAAAAAATGGGAACGAAATCGCCGGACCAAGGGAAAGAATAAGAAGCAAAGCATCGGAGGGCGCACTCACCGGGCAAGTGAGGAAAACAATGTACCTTATCAAGTTCAAGGGAAAAAAAATAAGGGACAAAGAAAAAATGAACAGCGGAAGAGTTTTACAAAGAAGCTCAGAAAGCAGGGAAGTAGTCGAAACTCAACGCCAAAACTAAGATAAACAAACCAACAATCAACGCGCTAGAGGTCTCCCACAAAGAGGGAAATTTCAATAACAACTGCAAGCTGCCTACCGATTTGGGGATCCGACCAGGAAAAACGCGGAGGGCGAGAAATTAAAGGTATGCGCCATAACAGAAACTAGGGAAGGAATGCCAGCGCCAGGAAATTCCCACCAGCCAGCCATCTCTCTCAAAAACGTGAGGAGGGAAAAAAGTCTTTTGGGGAACACTGCAAACTTCAGACACCAAAAAGTGTGAGGAGGGTGATATCCATTTCCGTGGGCGATTAAACGTCCAACCCCCACCATAGCGCGCGGGTGAGGGGTCAGGCCTTGAAGCACAATAGATAGGTTTTGTAAGGGTCAGAGGGGGTTTGAGACATCCAGAGAGGCAGTTTGATGTTGTTGCGGCTGTTCTGGAGGTCAAGAGGCTGGCGAAGGGAAGACGATGGTTCCGCAGATGTTCGCCAGAAAAAAGAGGACTTGCGCAAAAACTCACACTTAACCAAACCCAAAAGGGTGAACTGCCTCTTCAGGGGGGTTAACTGATCAGTCCAGGACTCGGCAGGGGAGGGGCCAAACACCGCTGAAAAGCTGATTTGCAAGGATCCCGTTTTGGTCGGAACTCTGTCGCAAAACAATAGTGGAAAAAAAAAAAGCCTCACCAGCTGAAAAGGGGCCGGCATTGGGGTTGTTCCTTGGCCTCGTGGGGGGGGAAAACGCTAGTCGTGGCGTTGCCGTTGTTGTTCTTTTGGGGGGGAGTCAAAAAGGGTCCCCTGAAAGGTAATGAAAGATCTATAGGAGAGACGGAGAGAGTGAATCCAATGCTGTTGACAACTGTGCAGGCGGAAGAAAAGTGCAGTCCTTGGAAGGGGGGTGAACGCCTTTAGCGGCTTTAGTCAAGAGCTAGCTTTTAAAGAAAAACCTTGGAAAGATGTGAAAGAAATAAAAAAAAAAGGCCTGCAGTTGGAAGAAGTAAATGAAAGGTGGGGAAAACAGCTGATCAGAGAATCTTGAAATAACATGTTGCCTGAAGGCTGCAAAAGGCTTGTCTGGAAGCGCCGCTTCCACGGCGTCGGTCCTTGGCACAGAAACACACGCCCCCAGCATTCGGAAATAAACACGGTAGCAAGGAAACGGCTGAAATCTCGGCAAGAAGGAAGGCCACAGCGGAGAGGGGAACCCGGCCCACCGACCTAACTTTTGATAAGACCAACGGGAAACGATCATGAGCGCACATAATATCCATAAGGACAAGAGAAAAGCCTAGAGTATGAAAATGCGGAAGAAAAAAATTGCGCGCTTGCACACGTCCAGGGACTGGGAAACCGGCGTAAATATGAGACCAAACGGGATCTTAGCCAGGGAAGGGGCCTTCTGCAAACGAAAAAAACAGAGGGTGATTACGTTGGGCGAAGAGGAAAAAAATGAAATACTAAGGCGATGTCAAGCATTCCTCACTTTTGAGAAAAGAAAGGGGGTAAGACTGGGGGGGTGTTTGGGTAGGCAATCTTGGGGGGAAGGTGGATCAAAACCGTCACAGGGGGAGCGATGCCAAAAACCCCTGAAGATCCCTGATGGGAGGGATGGGCGGGAGAGAAAGGCGGGGGAGGGAAGAGCATTGCAATTAAACAACGTAAAAAATGCGCGCTTGGTCAAAAAACCTTGTTAAAAAAGCGAATGGATTTAGAACACGATGACGACACCGGGCCGAGAACCAATCCCAAAGCGGGACATTGTAAAAACGTAGCAAGGGGGGAGAATAAATTAACCGACAGCGAAGTAAAGACAAGAAAGTAGTCGTCATAGGGTTCTAAGGGGCGTGTCGGCGAAGCCTTCCACCCGGTTCGGGACAACTCGAAGACGAAGCCAGGACGCTAGAAAAAGAAGAAAGTGAAATTGCTGAGATCCAGTCTCCTTCGGTTGTTGTCCACAGGATCCAGAAGATAAAACAAGAGCCACAACAAAAATGCCGCTTCCAAGTCCTAATCTTACAGGGCCTTCCTGAATTCGACTTGACGGTTCATGGGACAGCAGGCCTGGGAAAGGAGGTAGAGACAGAATTCCTGACGGATGGGGGGGAAAAAAAAAAAGTCCACCGCCCAAATTGTCCGTGATCCCCGCCGAAGCTTGGATCACCGGGAGAGTATAGCAAAAAAAAGAGAAAGGGAAGCGGGGGAAAGGCGGGGACTTTCCAATGGAGAGCGAAAGGATCGAGGTACCCTATCCGATACGAATAAGAAAACAGCCCAAAGGAAGGAGCCAAGGCAACACACAGCAGAGAACGCAAGAAACGAAAAAAAATAGTAGCGTTTACTCCGGAAAACACCAGGAAGCACAAGACTGAAAAAGGGGGGGGGTACCAAATGGTCAGAACCATGCTCTCGTAAAGGACTAAATATGGGGTAAAAATTGCGATGGCCGTCTATTAGGCTCAGGTTCGAAAAAACTCAAAAAAAACCACCGGATAGGAAAGAGAGAAAATTACAATTGAGCTGCGAAAAGGCAAGCTCCAACGTCATGTTACAAGGGCTTCGGCCAAAAGGCTATTCCGAGAGAAAAGAGAACAGATAGGGTATCACCGGTCGGCTTCAGTGAGAGGGCTACTGGGTGTTTGGTGGAAAAAACGCTACTAGGCTGTTGGTCGAAAATCAGGGGAAAGTGAGAGAGGGGGGCGGAAAAACCGTCGGGCTCAGACTGAGGGTCGTATCTTCGGAGGAACGCAGCAAAAGAAAAATTAAAGAAGTTTCCCCACTCCAAAGGGACCAGTTCGCTCTCAAAGGCTATCGTTACTGCAAAGGTTCTCTGCCGAAAGAGAGTGGATCACAGAACAGCATTTGGGGATGGGGGGGGGGACGAAATCGGAGAATTCTGTAGGCTAAAAGGACGAAGCTTCGCGAAGGGGAAAAAGAGTGGTGAGTCAAGAGAAAGGCGGTAAAACTGAATTGGAAGTCGGAATGGGGGTGGCCTGGCTCCAGCGGGGACTGGGGAGGACTAAACAAAAACAAGGAGAAAAAGCAATTGGGCAGTTGGGCTTTTCTTCCATCGCGGGTAACTGTCTGAGCGTTACATGGTAATGGAATAAAAAGGGGGGGATCCTGCTGAAAAGGAGCTCGACCGCCAAAGGACCATCAGAAGACAGCTGTTGGGGGAGATTCACTGGTCGGATCGGGGGGTGGAAATAAGTCCAACGCAAATGTACGGCTAATGGACAAGGGGGGGGGGAGGGCAAAGGGCCTGGGAAGCCATCGGGGGGTAGATGGAATTTTCTTGATCTTCCACAGCAAATGGCTTGTAGAAGGTGGGTCTTGTAAATTCAGGCGCTACGAGACATGATCAAAAATACTATAAACATAGGCCACGAAAGTTCGTAGCTGGGAAAACCATTGGGGCCGGTGAGCACGATTTCTTTGGGGAAGGAACAAACACATCTTCGAGTGGAGCAATCGGGGGCAAACAGGGAAGAAAGGAGCCCTTCGAAAGAAGTTTAAACCCCCGGCGAACCAAATACTGGGTGAAGTCGCACGCACGCCATTCGAACTTCACTACACTCCGGTCGAGGTTGAGCACGGTTGCACCACCCAGTGCCACAAAAAATCGCGCAGGGTCTCAAAAAGAATCATCCGGCAAAAGATTGGCGTGAGAAGGGGTGGCGCAAAAACGGAATGGCTGGAAATGAAAGTTATTAAATGGATCTGCGCCGAAGAGCGTACGCTGGGGGGGGGAGCCTGCAAGGAGGAAGTTCGGGGGACTCCTATTAACCACGGTTTCGGAGGTGAGGGGTTGTGTCGGGAGGGGAAATCTGTGGCAGTCACAAATCCACGGAGGGGAAAAGCGACGTAAAAAAACCATAAGCCTGAATCCCAAGAAAAAGACTTCTCGAACGATGAAGATCGGATAGGACATTTAGATTTACTGGGAACTGCAGGCCGGCCGAGTTGATAGAAGAAAACGTAATGTCCGAGGAGTGAACTACAGGGGAAAAATGCGAGACTCCCAGCGTTCACCATAAAAGGGCCACGGAAAGACGCAAGCAAAAACCGAACGAGCACAAGGAAAGTGGGTGATTACGAATCTTCAACGGGGAAAGATACAACATCCCACCGTGTGAAGTGAGAACGGTGTACAATAAAAAAAAAGCGGAAAAGCAAAAAAAAAAAAAAACACAAAAACGACCCCCGGCCCGAGCTTCTCAAAAAGCACGGCAAACACAATTTCCGAAGAGGGAAGACATGAGGGAAAAAGGAGGGCCGCCGACCGAGGCCGGCCCCAAAAAGGAAACCAGAAAGGAAGACGGGAGCGGCCAGACGGAAGTGCCGAGTCTCCCTTTACAGCGTTCAACGGGAACAAGAAGCAAAGGAACCCATCTTCATAAAAGTCAGTTTGAGAAAAGGGGAATCTGACTAAAAAATCGTAACCGAAGGGGGGGAAATCAAAAAAAAATGCCTAAAAATAGACAGCCGAAACAGAACGGGCCCGCAAAAGAATTAGAAAAAACCAAGGAAGATTCAATAACCCGTACCATCTTCCTAATCCGATGGGGGGCCAAGGCTTAACTCTAGGAGGGGGAAACTCCATAGGATGCCGCGAAAAAAAAAAAAAAAACACGTGGGAGATTGATGAAGATGACAAGCTCCATTATGCGGGGAAAAAAAATCTATCAAGTATGAAAGGTTGGAAAGAAACACCAACTGGCCGCTGGGCATTCTTCATAGAGACCTTTGCGGGAGGGGATATCCATTAAAGTCAGGAAGAAAAAAGCGCCTTAAAAAAAGGGGAAAAGTCAAAAGAAATGGGACATCTTGGGTTTACAGGTGGTTAAGGGGGCAATAAGGGGGGAGGAACATACCTCTAAAAGGCAGTTTGATTGGGGGGAGGGCTTGAGGAGGGACTTAATTTCCAGGAGGCTGCGGATTGTAAAAAAAAGCCTCAGTTGAAGAAAAAAGGGGACCAGGGGATAAAGAAAACCGACCTCGCCGCGGTGGAAAGGCTCTTGTTCCCAGGGGAACTTGTATCGGTCCAGGGATAAGGCCACTTGACCGTGGACACAAGATTTCAAAAGGGGGGGGGAACAAAAGGGGCCGGAGAAAAACGTAAAATCACTATGGCCCACATTCGCCTTCAAACCCATCATTGGGTTGTTCTTGGGTCCTTCCCTGCGGGTTTCTCAATCTACGAAGATGAGTGTTTGTTTTGAAAGGGGCGGGAAACCTGAAACCTGACAACGGTTTGTGAGAAAATCCGGGCTGTAAAAATAGCGTCGGCGCGAGAAGAATCAACAATGCAGTGGCTAGGGGTCTTCTTGTTCGTGATTGAAGGTTATAAAAGACTCTGCAAGGCAGCTAGCGAGCTTTGCAAAGACGCCCTGACCACAAGAGGATGCAGGTGAACGATCAAACTCGCCGGATAACATTTTGCCCATCAGAGAAAAGGGACTTAGTGGGCTGCTAAGGTTGAAGAAGGGGATTGGGGATTCAGAAATAGGGTGATCTGCAAAGGTGGGCGACCCCAGCGACGCGGGCTGCTGATGGAACCACAGCAGGAAACGAAAATCCCAGAAAGGAAGGCAAGAAAAACCGGGAAACACGGCATGACCGACTTCAAGCAAAAAGGGAAAGACCGGGGGAAACTCTGAAAGGCGGCTCCATATCAACTCCCGAACAAGGCTGTGTGATAATAAAAGAAAAGGATAGAAAAAAATCAAGAAAAAGCTAGGAATTACTCAGGGCATAAGGTGAGATCCAATTGCATTGCGTGCAGGGCCGGAGGATTGTGAAAAAGTCCACAAAGATCACCCGAAAAAAACCGGTAGGGGACGAAGGGCGGCCTGGCAAGAAACCAGGGGGGATACTGGGTCTTCCGGCCGAGAACGTAGGGACGAATGGAGGGAAAGACGATGGGGAAAAGATGAAGCTGTGTGGGGGGGGGGGGGGTTGGAAAGGAATAGCGGGTTAACAAAAATGGAAAGTGCCAAGAAAAGGGAACCCAAAGAGTCGACGTGTGGGAGGGGGAACTTTGCCTAAGAAATGAGTAAGCGCCAAAGATGACCGAGCGGGGACCAAAAGGGTTGAGAATCTCCTCACGATTAAAGGGCGAGCCCACGAGGAACAGGGGCCCGAAGCCTCCGCGTCGGTATCATGTAGCAGGAAAATGCTGGGTGTGATCATCGAAAGGGAAGCAAACATGAGCCGACAGGAGAAAAAAGAGTAGGAAACGAGGGGGGATAAGGGTCAAAAATCCGCCGGTTCCCAACACGGGTCGGGATGAAAAAAAAAGTCCCAAACGAGGTCAACTACTAACTCCAGGACCAAAGGGACTCAAAAGAAACGAGAATTGCTGGTAAACAGTCGAAAGGGTGGGGTCCACGTCAAGAACTACCTCCAGACAACCTAAGCCAGGGAAACCAGAAAAAAATTCCTAAAATCATCCGGATGAGGCCCGCATTTTTCACGAAAGATTCCTTGGAACGGTGGTGAATTTGTCGGTGCCGCAGAACTATACTTCGGTCGGAGGTTAAGCCTTACCGAGGTTAGAAAAAAAGGGACCTCAGAAAATGTCTCTCAAGCGAAGCTGGGGAAGGATCACCGGTGGGTCACGATACCATGCTAGGAGATCGCAGCCGAGGAGGCTTCTGAGGGAACGCCACCAGAAAAAGGGACGAGGGATGCAACGAAGAAAAAAAGAAAAACCTGTGGAACGGAAGATGAATGATCCACAAATACAAAAACAAGCACACAGCAGAGAACTCAACTTTAAGAGGAGAAAGCATGTGAGTAGCCCAAACCAAAGGAGAAGGAAGCGTAAAAAATTTGAATACCGGTCAGGAAAGGTCTCTCTTCATAGCTATTCTATTAAGGGAAAAATATGGGGGTGCGGATAAGGATAGCATCGAAATTACGCTCTACTCGAAACAACTGAGTGAGGAGTACAGAATCTGGGATACATCAGGAGCCGAACACGGCCATCGAAACGTGGCTTTCCCCAGATTGCTGTCTTAAAGCTTTAGATGATACGGAAAAGGTATCAGAGTGGGAAGGGTCCCTGCTGGAAGGAAGTGGCTAAGCCGGTGTTGGGGGGGCGAAAAGACTACAGGCGTGTGGCGGAAATCTGACCGTGTTTCTCTGCTGTGGGGCTTCTCACGTCTTTCTTGAAAAGATTGCCCTGGAGCAAAGAAGCGAAAAAGGAAGCAAGAGTTGGGTGGGGAACGGTCCCTCCCCAGAAGCCCGGGCCTTCGCGATAGACACAGGGGGGAGTGGACTGCCCCGGGCCGCCCAACAGAGACCTGGCGGGGGATGGGATCACTTCGATCGAGACGATCATAGCGGATATTGACCTCCTGACTTCACCCAGAAAAGTCCGAAGAGCCCTAAAAAGCAACTGGAAAGGGGGTCCGAATTTTGTTGCCAGGGGCTGGTGGACTGGGGTCAATGCTGGATCGTGGGAAAACCTAAACGGAAAAACTCAATTTCCATTCCAGGTGTAGAAAGGATAAATGGCAAAAACGTTTGTTGGGACAAAGGGTTTGGGAGTCATCATCCCGACCCTGTGGAAATCCGGCTTCTCAGGACCGCAAAAAGTCGAAACAAGGGGTTTGGGGGGTAAGGGGGGAATCAAGATCAACTTTGTGGGTAAAAAAAAGGAGTCAAGCTCCAAAAAAAACCTGTCGGCAGGAAACTACCAAGGTTACAAGGGGAGGGTCAGCAAGGCAACCGGTAATCGATTCTAAAAGGATCAACGGAGGGGGAAAAAAAGTGTGGTACGGGAAGGTGCCCTTGCCTGGAAGAAGACCATCATTTGGGGAAGGCACAACATAAAAATAGCAACAAGCGCTTGGAAGGAGGGGGGAGGATACAGTGGGTGCCGGTTATCAAACGCAGAGACCTTAAATAACAAATACAAGCTTCGAGAGACATCTTTTCCGAACCAGGAGAAAGGTCGTTCATCGGAAGAAAGAAGCGTTGCTGCAAACCGGAAAAAGGGGCAAAAAAAAAACACGCCCTTCAACTGAGGCGCGGTGCCTTGTCCTCAATATTGGTGACGGCACGTTTCAAAACCTAAGCGGCCAGTGACAAGACTCGAGAAATTCCAAGGAAAACCGGGGACTTGAAAACTCAAGGGAGGGGGCTCTTAGGAAATGCTGATCGGAGCGTGGGTCCTTCTTCACACAAAAGTTAGTGAGGGGTAATCGAGAACGAACGAAGAGAAGGGGGAAGAGGAGGACGCAGGAAAAATCTAAGCTATTGGGGATTGGGGCTGGGGGGATGTAGGGTTCCTCTTGGAAGGAATCATCAGCCGCGTAAGAGAAATCCATCGACCCGCAGATCACCATACTTAAGCTGGGGAGGGAAAAGACTTCTCAAAAAAACGTCCCACTAGTCTCAGGGATAAAGGGAGAACCGGGCAGGCGCTTTGATGAGCCCACCTGAGCTCTTGAGCCAAGAAAAGGGAGGGAGTGCAACTCGCCAGCATCCATGGGAAAAGTTCAACGAGGCCAAGGAAGGGGAGCGGCGCACGCTGGAAACCGAGATGAAGTGGGTGAGAAAGGGAAGAACGCGAAAGTCCTGTAAAAAATTCATCCACGTTTCCGGGGAGAAGGGGTTATCGCCAAAAAAAAGACAACCACTGCAAACAAAAGAGCTCCAAAGGAAAAAATTCCGGCGAAAAGGGCGCGACGATGAAGAAGAAGTGGGAACGACGAGTCCAAACTGACGGGAAAGAGAAGCATCGGGCTCGCAAAGAGGCATTGGCAGAAATAACCTGGATCATTTCAAAACACGTGGACAAATAAAAATTTCAAAAAAAAAGCAAGAGTGTGAAGGAAAAAAGTCGGAAACGAGAACCATAAAAATCCAGAAAACGCAAATACGGAACGCACTAAGACGAGAAACCACAATCAAACTGCACAATATAAGCTCCAAACCAAGAAAAAAGAAGGAAATAAAAGGGGGGGAACAATAAAGGTGTGACGAATCCTGAACAATCCGAAAAAGCGGGAGGCTGGAACGGCTGGCGCAATGTATATCACTTGCCGCCTGGGCCAGTGGAGCAAGCCAGGATGCAGGGGTCAAACCGGATAGGAAAAAGATATAGAAGAGGTGGGGGGGGACAGCATCAAAAAGAATAAATCAAAAAAGTCCCACAGTGCGGCGTCGGCAGTGATATCCCTTTCGTGAGGTCTCCTTAACCGCGAAAGCCAGGTTTGGGGAAAAAGACTGAGTAGCTGGGGGTGAACGGGGGGGAAGAGCTGTCAATCTGGGTTTGTGGAGACTAAACAAGATGTGGAGGGGGGGGGTTCGGCGATTCTTTCGTTTGAGGGGAGAATGGAGGGTCGTGCGGAGTTTAAGCGATGGTTCCAGCGCTCCAAAAAACCCTGCTCCAAAAGTCAGAGGAAAGGGGAGGGTTGGGAAAAGCAAACGGTCGTCTTGTTCCGAAAAACAGAGAAGGCCGCGGTGGCTGCCGCCCTCCCCGCTAGGGAAAGATTTCGGCGGAATTGGTCCCGGGCGGAAAAGAGAGGAAGAAAAGCAAGTTGAAAATCGTCGCCCGCTCATTGCTGGTGGGGAGGGGGGGAGTGTGCTATGGTGGAGAAAGCTAAACTCTTTTCGGTTGCAGTTTGTGGCGTGGGGTTGGGCGAGCAGTCTGACAACCGGTTTTGCGACCTGCGGGACAAGGAGAAGGGAAGATCGGCTTCTAAAATGCCAGTGCTCGGGGCGCAGTGCGTGCGATGGGCCGGAAAAGGTACATCGTGGGTACTCTCGCAGAAAAACTTCAGACAAAAGAGCCAGACCAGGTGGGGACAAAAAAGGGGGGGGGCCGAGGGGACCAGTACTGTGAGACTATGGACTGCACAATATGAATCCGGGAAGAGAAAGCGGGTTGTGGGAAAAATTAGGGGGAAGGGCACCCGCTTGTCTCGGAAAAACGACGTCCGCGGGTAGAGGGAAGACAATCCTACACTAAACCCCAAGCAAAAACCGGGGGGGAAAAAGAATGAAGCAATGGGAGAAAACAAATGTGTCTGACAGAGTGCTGCGCCACAAGCTTCGCTAGTTGCGGCCGAAAAAAAAAAAACTACGGAAAGGGGGGACCAACGGGCGCTCATCAGCGCACCCTAAGAGAAAAGCAATCGAGAAGAACTAAGGGAACCTTTGATGCGCAAAAAATGTTCGCGGCGTGCGGGTAAAATAGTCCGGGTTGGTGAAAAAAAAAGGGGGAGAAAGGGACGTCTCCCGGGGGATTCTAAGGGGAGTGTGCATGCGGGAGAACCAACAAAGAGTGGGAAATGGCAAGGAGGGAAAAGTTACGAAAACGGGTGGAAAAGCGGGAAAAGGGGGGAGGAAAAGATTGGACTCGAGCTTTGTTTGTTTGTGTTTTATCAAAAAAATGAAGAATGGCTCCAAAGGAAAACGGAAGATGCCAAGAAAGCCATGATAGGGCGCCGTTTGTAGATCGAAAAAGTTCAGGGGGGCGGAGCTCAAAAGGTCAAATGGGCAAAGAGGAATCCAACGAAATTAGCTTGATTCCAAACATAAACAGGGATTGACCGGTCATCCAAGGAACGAAGAGGACCTAAGGAACCAAGGCTTCGGTGGTTTACCGAAGGGGGGGAAGCTCTATCTCAAAAAAAGGAAAAAACAGGAGAATACGAAAATAAAGGAGGCCGTGTCTTATATG
>Ga0179591_1287090_pt1 | contig 14839 bp, 12 predicted proteins | sample CZOMad2_1_08_16f_FD_182891 | JGI IMG/M metagenome (GOLD analysis project Ga0179591, IMG submission 182891) | Vadose zone soil fungal communities from Angelo Coast Range Reserve, California, USA - CZOMad2_1_08_16fungal (PacBio error correction) | ecosystem: Environmental > Terrestrial > Soil >...
ATGGTCAAAAAAAGTAAAAGGTCTGACTGTTGCAAGTCAAGAGGCCATCGACATGAGTTGGGCGTAAACCGACTGCTTCGGAGAAAAGGAAAGAGGAAAAGAAGTTCGACGCCGATCAACGTACAAGGTGTTAAAAAAGAGGGAGACGGCCCGAAAGCGCGCCCTTTCCAGAAATGAGCGGAGCGCGGGCAGCAGAACAAATAGCGAGGACGTCTACCAACCCACAAAGAGCTCATCGCCCGCATGCACCATAAAGGAGAGAATTCCTAATCAGAACACCGCCTATACCAGGCCCGACCGTAAGGGGGGACAGACGATATCTTTGAAAAAAGACTAAGAAAGATGCAATAAATGCGCAGAGGAATTACAGCAGCGAGCCGACAAGAGAAGAAAGGAGCAGGCCTGGTCTTAAGGAATCGCCTCGAAGAGACGGAGGCTCGTAGTCAAACAGCGTCGAGAGAGATCGATAATTGCGCGAGCAGCCGCCAAGGAAAGGAAGAAAGCCTGATAGTTTAATGGAAAGATTAGGATTTGGTTCATTTCCCACTGGGGGTCGTTAATCAGATCGAAATCTACAATCAGGAAAGAGAGTCAGAAGGCGTTTGTGAAAGGGACGTGCGCCTAATAAAAACCATGCTGAATCACCAGAGGAAAAAGGAAAGAGCAATATAAAAGCTGTCCACGGCTGGAGGACCGCACAATGGTACAGGTAGGGTATTCCTCGGGTGATGGGGGGGAGAAGACAGCTAGCGAAACAGGCCTACAAGGGGGAAAATCCAATATTGCTTCGTAGGAGGAGGCCAGGGGGTCAAGAGGATGGCATAGCTTTCGCTGCAAAAAGGCGATAAGGGCTTAAACGGCAAGCTAACTGAGAGTGCCCACCGGACTCTGAAAGGGGGAAGTTGGCGAACAAAAGAGCTGCTGGATCAAAACGCACGAAGGAACGCCTGAAGGGAAGGAAGCGAAATAGGGTTTCAAGGGGGGGGACCATCTACGATTTTTTTGGGAGTAAATCACCCAGAAAGCTCCCGACAAGATCTCCGAACACATCGCTTAGACCACGCCGCGTCAAGAGCGATGAATCTCTGGGCCATAACGAGAAGCGACAGAATCCTGAAGAAAAAATGCTCGCCGCCTACTATTTGAATGGCGTCCTTCACAAGGAAAAAGCGAAAAGGCGAGCCTATAAAGGCACGTCGAAGTGGCCGTATCGAAACTCTGACTCTAACTCGCTGTTGCTGCATGAAGCGGGGGCGCGCTAGATAAAATCGAGAAGAACTAGGGGGAGGAAAAAGCGCGTCGAAAAGGGACAAGATCAGCATATAAGAAAGATCAAAGAGGAGGATAAGCAAAAAAAAATCCGCAAAGTCCGTCGCCAATCGGCCGGAACCTGGAAGAGAGCCTCTCTTAACAAAAAGAATCAATGCAGGCTGTAAAAGACCAACACGACAGAAGAGAGAGGGGAATAGAAAAAAGACGCTGGCACCCGCCCGAATATTGGATGAAAGAGGGGAGAGAGTAAGAACGCGAAGATCTGCGGAGAGAGAATACCCACGCAAACAAAATCCTGAAAATAAGAAGGAAGATCGCGAGACGCTGAATTCGAAGGATCCCATCCTTGAATATGCGAAACTGCCACTGGATGCACACCCACCGGCAGATTAGATTCGCTCTATCAGTAGAAAATAAAAAAAAGACAAAGAACAATATCAAAGAGGAGGGAGTTCTCACCGGTCGTCATCGGTAATTCTTACGATAAAGGCGGTTTAAGCTCAAAAGGGAAGCCAAAAGCAGGGGGTTCAATGCCCTAAAGACCCAAGCATTTAAAAATCGATGCAAAAGAAACCACGTCAGACTGCTGGCAGCATGTAGAAGAGGTCCGCAGCACGACCGTCGTCAGGGAAAGCATCGCCAGGGACGGGGCGTTTAAGTCGGGATAAGACGCCAATTAAAAAAAATGGCGGATCGATTGGCGAGCAAACATGGGATCAAAAAAAAACCAGAGCTACACGCAGAAGGGATAGACAGCTAGTAAGGAGCGTACCAGTGCCGATAAGTTCTGAACACTGAGGGAATCGGGATAGGGAGTCCTACCGCTCCCCTAAAAGCGCTACCACTTATCGGGGCACAATAAAAAGCAGTGGGATGATACCAAATAAACAAGAAGCAGAAAAAACCAAATCCCTTCAAGGAATTTCAGAAGCTTCAAACAGCACCGCGCCAGCAAAATATCCGCAATCAAAAAAAAAAGACTACGCAGCATTGATTAAAATTCCTCGAGCGGACCGAGTATACGGGGGAGAAAAAAAGAGAGGACTCACCATCTTGCAGAGCAAGGAATTGTCGCTAGTCAGAAACAAAGAGGGGGAGGAAAATATAAGAGAGACGCTTCGCAATACAAAAAAATCGGTGCAAGGTCTGCGCTCGAGAATTACGTCAGAAAAAAGGAGAGTGCGATGTGGTTGGAAAGGGAAACAGGGGAGGATTTGGAGTGGAGGCTTCTAAAGGTTAAAAAAGAAGTCCTTTCAAGTGACTGGTGGTTTGATGATAGTGTGGAAAAGATTGTGGCTCCGAGAGCGAAGGGGAAGAAAAAACTGATAGAAAAAGAAAAAAAGGGTAGGCAGACTTTTATTATTTACATCGATCACCGAAATTGAAAATTATGTCAGCAGTAAATTTGGGCGGCTTGAAAAACGTCGGAAAACATACAAACCTATTAAATCTTAGAGCCGTTAGTCCAAAGGAGCAGCTGCCGCAGAGAGGGACGATGAGGAGGGATTCAGAAGTAGACAGTGGACGCCTTTAAACATTCAGCGATTCCCAAACTCACAAGGGGCAAAATGGCATGCGGGGCTAAAAGTGACGAACATACTGGGTAAGGAATCGGACAGGGTGGGCTTGGGTAGGGCGTGGGGGATAGCCTTACCGAGGACAACTACGCAAGCAGCCTAATACAGCGTGGAGGAGAAGGGGAGCGGATACCAGGTCCTTAGACGTTAGGAGCGACGAAAACTCTTATATACAGGGAGTAGCCGGCCAGGGGGTGGAGGAGGGAAATGCCGTTTTTCCACTTAGGAATGTGAATTGAAGGAATGTAAAGAAGACAATTCTCTCGTTCGGTTGGGAAGAAAGCCGGACGCGAATAGCAGCTGGAGAATCGAGTCATCCATGATGGAAAACCATGTGAAGGAAGGAATTAAACGTCTCATCGATATGTTGGCGGCCGGCACAAGCGACAGAGGAAGGGAAGGGTGGTCCGTCGCGAGCTAGAAAGGACGCGGATGTCGGCGCAAAAAATGCTAGTGGGAGGAAGGAGTAACGACTATGGGGAATAGGAGACTTGCGGGGACTGACTCCTTCAGCGCGGAGATCTGGAAGAAATCTTCGGAGATTTCCTTCATCAGGGGTAAGCTGACAACGGTGTTCAATGAAAAGGGAGTGAAACAGCAGGGGGAAGAAACGAGACTTGAGGAGATGAAAAAGTGACTGTCTAGAGGCGAATGGCGCTTTTGAAGTGTGGGGAACTAAGAAAGGGAGTGAGAGTGTAAAGGCGCTGCTGTCGTATTTGGCTAAAAGAAATGAGCCCAAAAAGATTAAAGAACTAAGGGGCAGGCGGAAAATCAGAGGGGGTGGTCTAAGGGTTGGCAACAAAATCAAGATACTCGAGCGACTGGATCTGGGGATCAAGGAGATGGTATTAAAAGGTTTCAAGATGTAGCGTTTTGGGAGAGAAGGGGGGGCGGAGGGGGGGAGAAGCATTGGGTTGCCGCACTAACGGTTAGAGAAAGAGTTGGGGACGCAAGTGGCTTGCCGTAAGCCAGAGCGTGAGACTTTCATGCAGCGCCAGAACCTAAAAAAGGGGAAAGAAATCCGAATTCTGACCAAATGAGAGCAGACGCCAAGAGTTGGAGTAGGGGGTCAGACGAGAGCGCGGCGAGTAGTGAAGACGCCAATGACACACAGACCTCAAAAAAGGAGTATATTTGGACTATAAGGAAGATCTGGATACCGTACTTAATGAAATAAGGGTCCACCTAGATGTATCTCAAGAATATTACGATCGCACAAGAAAAGTAGAATCTTAAGAAGGTTTTAGAGGAGGAACGGCCATGAACAGAACAAAAAGACTCAGGATTCTGATAAGAGAAAGTTTCTAGGAGCAACAGGAGAGGGTAACTGCGGACGTGGTGACTTCGATCGACGCTCTCGAGCGAAAAAGGTGTTCCTGCAAGCAAACTAAAAGAGAGCTGGGCCGAACTAGAAGAAAGCCGACGACAATGATGAAAGGGAGGTCGAGCAAAAGAAAACTCCTCAAGACGTGCGAGCATGGGAAAAGAGCACCTTTTTAAAGGAATATCGGAAAACCGTAAACAAGGTGGGGACAAAGAAAGGCTTCCGGGTGAGCACGGGACGGAGAGATGGAAGGTTGAGAGGAGGGAAGAACTCAGAAAGTCGAGGTAGAGTGAGAAACGGGACACGACGCGGTTGAAACACAGGACAACCGAAAAGGGGGTGCTGCGCAAGGCGTCCTTTACGCTGGGCGTTCAAGCTAAAAGAAAAACACAAAAAAATAATTCAAGTGTGAAAGACCAACGGAGAGACTGGGGGAAAAATCATCCCAACGTATGCCAAAATTCTATACACAACGGAGGCGTGAGAAGAGGAGGGGCTGGCACAAAAAAAAATACTTCAGAGGTTCAAGCAACAATTGTAGGGCACCCACATGGTATTGGGGAGAAAAAAAAGAAAGATGCGCGTCCGGAGAAAAACTCAGAAAAGGGAAACTTCGAAGACTGAGCAGAAGGCAATGGTAAGACAAACCGCTATCGAACCGAGAAGGAATTTAAAAAGGACATGAGCGGGGTCGAGTTGCAGCACGCAAAGAACAGAAACAGAGGAAAAGGAAAACCGGCTCAGAGAAGACTGAGAAGGAGTCCCACTTCAGCTACGGAACGCTAGATCAACTAAGACCAGAAAGTGACCCTGCTGAATGCAGACTTCACCGGAATGATCCGAGACAGCCACTGCAAAGCCGTGGAGCATCGGGGCCGCAAGATGACCAAAAAAGAGAATTAATCTATTCCTGCTGCAAAAGTCAAAAGACAGGAAAGAGAAGAAAAAAGATCAGAAAACCACAACGGTAGCACGAGGAGGAAGAAATGGAAAAAGCCAGCACAATCGAGTAGAGAAAAAAGGGTAGGAACGAGTTAGATTTGGTTTAGTCCACTCGAATCCTCATCTGCAATCTAAAATCAGATACGGAGAGGAGAGGTGGGCATTTAAAAAGGGGAGGTTTAAGAAAACGCCGCTGATCAGAAAAAAGTAGACGCGGAGCAAGAAAGAACGATCTTATCAAGAAATGGGAGGTCCCAGAATCAGACGTAAAGGTCAGTGAAGGGTCGGGGGGACTGGGAAGACTGAGAAGAGTCAAGGGAAGGACGGAAAAGAAAAGTCAGGGCTCCAGTGGCGGCTCTCGCAGCATCGGAGAAGGTTTGCGCGTTGGATGCATTGGAGAACGCTGTAAAAAGTGTTGGAAGGAAAGGCTACGAAGTGTGCACGATAAGCAACCACCCCGCCAGGGGAAAGGAAAAAACCCACATTAAATGCTGCCACTACTCCCGCAAACTTTGAGAAAACGAAGTAAGCACGGGAAGAAAAAGTTATATGGGTTAGGAGAAAGAGTATCCTCCCAGAGAATTTGATGGGGAGGAGAAGACTGGGAAAAAAAAAAAAACGAAATCCTCGCAGAAGTAGACAGGATCAAAAGAAAGCGTCTGCGAAACTCAGAGCGTCCGATGAATCTAGGTGGGGCGGAAATGGTGCGGCACTACGACAAGACCATCTCGCTCCTAGACAGGGAATGACCGTCACAAAAAAAGATCATAACCCAAACAAATACTAAGATTCCGGGAGTGCTCATCTCCTACGATCTCGCGAAAACGCGGCAGAAAAACGGAAACAGGACTCGAAGGAAAGAGAGAAAATAGTCTTGGAATCGAAGATTGGAGGACTTGGAAAGAGAGACATGAGAATCCCAGCTCGGAGGAGCAAGAGGGGGCAAAAGCAATAGGTGCAAGCGGCAGACATCCAATCTAAAAGGCAAGCTAGCCGATAGACCAGATTCTCAAGGAGGCATGGCTCATGACACGAGCAGGAGCTTTGATAAGAGGGAAACTAGAAGGCTATTTGAAGAGAAGGATAGGATAGCAGAGATATTCAAGATGTCTAACAATAAGAGACGGCGCAGGAGTAAGGAGTAGTAACATTCATGAATCATAACTAACGCAGAAGCTCGAGGAAAACGTAAGGAGGGCCGAAATCCGTCCAGCAAAAGGTCGAGCGATCTATAAAGATAACTAAGACAGATAAACCAGGAACGGGGGAAAGACTAAAGTCCGTGCCTCAACCGGTCCAAATGAGGGATCATCGCGCGGCGGATAAATCACACGGAAGAACGAATCCGTTCAAGACCACTAAGGCCAAAAGAGGAACAACATGTAAAGAGCTGAAAAAGAAAGAACTCAATCAGGGGCGAACGCAGTTATGGGAAAAATCCTAAACGTACAAGCGAAAATGCGATTACTTAAATCTCAAGCCATTGGAACGGAGAAGCTTGTCTTATACATCAGCAGATGAAGAGTGTTCTTCATCTGGCTATGGAAAGAAAGGATTTATAACACAATTGCATCGTGAAGGTAAGACGGGTTAGGGTACACGTCCGGGGATTCCCGTAAGGAGACGTGGTAACCGGAGCCACTCACAGTCGCTAACAAAAAAGGTAGCACTGTCTTCAGATCAATACTTAAAAGTGCCTTTGTCCCTGGCGAAGAAAAAGCAAGAGATCATCACCCAAACCGACCCCTTCTGACTGAAGAATTCCAGGAAAAAGAAGAGTACGCAAAGAAGAGACTTGAAGGGAATCCAAAATCGACTGCTAAAGATGAGAGAGGACGCCCCTAGGTCTCGAGCGGGACCGATCACCCTCTCCAAGAGGAGAAAATAGTCGCATCTAATCAACAACAAAAAGGACAGGAGCGGGATGCGATGACCTGCTAAAGTGAAAAGATGGATACCGGGGAAGTCTATCTGCGCCGACGCGGACGCGCAAGTTGGGTGTGATCCAGTGTGTAGGGCTGGTTTTGACTAGGTGAAAAGAAGACTAAGGTGGGTGGTAGATCGAAAGGGGTGTCAGGGAAGCGAATCCTGGCGACTCCACAAAAAAGACAGATGCCGCCACGGAGCATTGCAGTGGAGGTAGCAAGACCGGCTCCTTCCGGGAATTTCAGCGGGGGACATCATTAAAAGAAAGAATTCAGCGCTGAACTCTCAAGAATCAACCGAGTGAAAAGGAGGGTTGACCGAATGTTCTGCTGCAACGAAAATGCCGACAGAAATGGAAAAAGAAATCGTCAGAAGAGGCCCGCTGGTGGGAAGGAAGGGAGCAGCAGGCAAAAAAAAAACTAGGACGGTGCAGGTCGTCGGAAAAAAATAAGTGGCGGGAGGTTTGGGGGGCAAATTGGGAAATTGTCGGGGGAAAGGGGGTGTTCCGTGGACCCAGGATGGGGAAGAGGACCTTGAAGGCAAAAAAAAACATATGGATTACTCCCACCGATTCACCCATGGGGATCGTAACGCTACCTTCTTAATCGGGAAGGGGAGAGTCATTTCTGGAAGAAAATGGAGAAATAGATCAGAGAGCTTCAAAACCTTTGAGGAGGTGCTGCAAAGGGAAAACGAGGCTTCTGTTCAATGGCGATGATTCTGATTACATCTCTCTCAGTCTCCCTTCGATGAGGGGCTGAAGTTGAGGGTTTGGAGAAGAAAGAGAGCGCAAGAGCTAGATTCAAAGATCTTCAGGCCAACCGATTCTGTGCCATAAAGGGGGGGGCGACAACGTCTCGACGAAGGTACGTTTTTGGCCGAGGACAGCGAGCGAGCGTAGAGGGTTTGTGGGGATTCTGGAAGTCTTAGAAAAGGTTAAAACTCCGGGTCTGAAAACATCTTACTGAGTGAGGAAGGGATAAAAAGCTGAGGGGCTGAAATCTTGGTCACCCTAGAGGAAAGAGATGAGAGGACGATCGTCCGAAAAAAGAAACCTAGACTCGCGTGCTGCCGAACGGGGTGGAAGAGAAATAAGGTTGAACATCGGAGAGGACCCAAGCCACTTCAGTATAACCCGTGGCGAAGGTTTAGGGGAACACGCCGAAGTATGCCAAAATGAGGGTCGGAACTGATCGAGGGGCGCAACAGTTCAAGAAAAACGAAGCGGCCTCCCGGCAGATGGTAACGCGGCGATCTTCTCTCGCTTAGCAGAGGGTGATTCTCAAAAACAATCGTGATGGAGGTAGAATATATAAAAAATATATTTCGCTGAGTGGTCGAAGTGTGGCGGGCGTGTTGGCGATCATGGGGTGAGAACTCGAGGTGCGAAGAAACTCACAGGAGAGGCCTTCAAACACTTTCAGATTCACAGCAAGAACGAAGCAAAAAAAGATGCAGGCTGCCCTTGCGAATAACAAAAAGTCTTTCGCCGGACAGGGGATGCAGGTATCGTCACACTGAAGTGGAAGTCCGCAAAGAAAAACTGCGACTCCTCCTCCTTCGGTACAAGAAGAATATTGGAGGGACGCCCCAGCAGCTGGAGAAGGGAGAAGGAGAGGGGCCGCTGACCACGGAAAAAAGGATCAGCAGGGATCTTAACAAAATCGAAGAACGCATGAAATATAATAGAATATTATAGGGTAAGGGAAAGGACGGACCTTTGAAAAGAGAAACTAAAAGAGATTTGGCTTCGGAACTCGAAACTGAATGAGCTCCTCACAGGCACGATAAAAAGAATTGGTGTGGGTTACTTGAGTAGATCAGCTCTGGAAAGTGGGAACTATACTTCATGGCAAAGGAAAGATAGGAGAAAAATACCGATAGAGACTAAAAAAGGGCAGGATGATTAAGAAAAAGAAACTCAGAAGTGACTTCGGCGAACTAACTCCAATGCCTCTGGTATAATGAGTCGAGCCACCTGACTATCAAGTGTCAGATTGCTCATTCTGAGCTGGCTCGAGCGCCCGCCGAGAATGTGCTTTCAAAAAAGGCGGAAAAAGGACCAGAGTAAGTAAAAAATTAAAGTCTCAGTGAGCGTTCACGAAAATGAGTTGAAAAGGCAGCGGCGCGGGACGCAAAATAGGGATACCGTGTCGCTTCGTTAAGACAAAAACAGCACCATCAACACAATATTGAGGAAACAAAGGGGTATCAAAAGGGACAGTCAAAAGCCTGCAGTAGGCAGAAAAGAGTCAAACAAAACAACGTAGGGGGGAATGGGAATTCCGGGGAGGGCAGAAGGTTTCAAGAGCGACAATGGGGGAACCATGGAAGGAAATGTGTTGACTGGCGCGGAGAGGGGTCTCTCTTCAAGAAGCATCGACCACCGGAATACTTAGAGAGACCGGGATCAAGCACACTTTCGCGGGAAGGTTGTCACGCGGAACCGCGAAGTGCTACATGAAGCTCGGTAAGAAAGCTTTCAGCACAGGGAGAGCAGACACGGAAATCGTCACCTTCACACCGGAAAAACACGGAGAGATTCACCACTATAGGCTCTATGCACTGAAAAAATCCTGCATGGGGAAATAACGATCAAAGAGAGAGGGTCGGCCTACAGCCCATGAAAAAGAAAGCGGCAACGCTCAATCTATCCGAGAGGCAAAGATTCCAAATCGTATTTCCGCTGGGCAGAAAAGGAAAATAAAGGAGTTCAACACCAGATCGAATAGCGCCTATCTAGAAGGCACAAGAAAAAACAAAGAGAGAGTCTCAGAGGAGAGAGGCAGACAACTTCTCGCCGAAGCCAATAGGGAATTTGAGAGTTAAGGGATGTTAGGTTTGGGCAAGAAAGGGTCCGTTCCTAATATCGACGGAATATTAAGAGAACTTGCGTTGTCGGACTCAACTGGGAAATTAAAAAGGAAGCAGGCAATACTACGGAGCCAGACACAGGCGGTGCGTCCCAAAAGCTAAAAACATTCGGTTGCAGATGAGTGTCATTTGCACGGACTATCAGTATCGCAGAAAGAGACGAGAACTAGAACGGATTCTTCCGGGCGCGCGAAAATCGAAGCCGGTTTGGAGGAGTGTTCCAGGGCATTAAATTTCACGAGTTTAAAGTGTTTGGCTGACGTAAGTTAGGAACAACAGGTCTCGCAACGATTGAGAAACCCACAGGCTGCTGCAAAAAGTACCACAACGTCCGACGCCAAAGACAGAGAAACTATTTTTTTTGGTCGAGAGAAAGTAGATGGTATGTTTGTAAAAAAAACAAAGGAAGCTCGACGAGCAGATCGCCAAGGATGGGGAAAGCACTCGCTTTCTAAGGACGAAGTTATCAAGCCAACCACGCGAAATCAGTTGAAAACCTAAGGAAAAAGGGATCGACCTATCGCGACCCTACAGGTTCGAGAAGGGAAAAAGCAAGGACGCGCCACCGGGGAGGACGTCAGCGGGGTGGGAGTCATCTGCCGAAGGATCAAGTCCGCCACGGCGTTCAGAGATGAAGGCAAAGGTGACAACTAAGAAGCATCGAGAAGCAGACGGAGGGGCGACGGAGGTGGGGAGAGAGGTCAACATCCTCGGGAGGGAACGGAACGCAAGATGTCGTCGCCATGGAAGAGAATCCTCGTCAGAAAGACGCCGAAGCCCACAAACATTAGACGCGAACTAGAGGAAGCAACCACAGGGCCGGTGGACATAGAGCTAACCGAGGGGCACGATATTGGAAAGGATACAACATGACTGCGTCTAGATTCGCCGTAGGTCTATCCAAGAAAAACCGGAAATAGACCAATAATAAAGTAAGGTAATCAGGAGAGAAGTCGGGGGAAACGCAAAGAGCGATAAATAATCAAAAATCCGTCGTAAAGACGAAGAGAAGGAATATCAAATATTAAACTACGAGAAAAAAATCGACAACATGGTAAGTTTTAAAAAGTCACCGTTCCGACAACTAACTGCATATCTCGGAGCTGGTAAAATCACGAAGATGGGCCCAGGGGGGTAAAAGGACCACAAGCCCGACCCAAGACGGACCAAGAGGATGCAAAGTCCACGAAAGTCCCGGAGCTAACGCGTGGATGCGCCCAAAAGAATTCAGATTATCTTGTGCAAGATGATAGAAGGGGAGTGGAACAATAACAGCTTGAGGAGTATACCAGCGGGTTCATTCTTGATCCCAATAGAGAAGCCAGGATCCATGAAGCTCGTGAGGTATCTTGAGGGGGGGGTAGGTGTTGGGGCCTAAATGCGACCTGCGAACGTCAAAATTAGGTCGATACCAAAATCCCAAAGGCGAACAATGCGACCTCAAACGAACTAAGGTGCCTTTGCCGACAGGTGAGAGAGTCGACGCAGAGAAGAATCAACAAAAGAAAGGATCCCAGAACTCCCGGCAAGGATGAGCTTCAGCCTCCAAGAAAATCGAAAAGGGAAAAGCAGATCCTCGCCAAATCTTACGGGGCCGGAGAGGGGAGGAAAAATGAGCTGTATGACGCAGTCTTCATAGTCGACAAGGAAGGCTCATCGTCTAGAGAAAAACACAAAGGGGGTGAGGAGAATGATACCTTCATGGAAAGCCGAAGCATGATACGGCCAGGGCAAGTCCGTAAGAAGCGATCTTTCTTTTGGGATCAAAAACTGGAGCGTTTGCTTGGGGAGAGAGGGGGTACGAAGTCCTGGGAGAGAACGTTGTTTGTGGCCAGAGGTGGTAACTCGTATAAGACAGCAAGGAGGACCTGATGCAACACAGAAGTGTTCACGACTTGGGGAGGGCGGTAGGCAGGTCTATAAAGAAAAGACCTCAATTTATTCAGCAGAATTTTAGGCGGGAAACAACTATACGAGATGGACAGATCCTCCTGAACCGAGTGGACAAAACTCGATCCTGCATGGTAGGGACACTCGAGCACGCCGGAAAGGAGGGGAAGATGATACCCTAAGGCCAGAGGGAGTGAAGGGCCCTACTCGTCGCGGTGCATGTAGCACCCCATGCGTTCGCAAGGAGGGCACTAGGAGGGGGTTTCAGAAGGTGTGGGTTGGGGGGAAGGAAAAACTTCGGGGATTCCATGTTCATCACGACCTCAGGCATTCCTAACAATAGCGACGGGGACTCTTAAGAAAGGGAGTAATGGACTGGTCAGTAGAACAGGAGAATTCAGAGGATTATAGAGATGAGAGTAGGAACAACGGTGCGGGCTTCTACACGTTTCTCAAGAAAAGGAGGTAAGGAAAGGGGGAGGGATCCTTAAATGTGACCGAGAGCTCCCGAAATTTGTCGGAGTTTGGGGGGTAGGAGTAAAGCTCCGGACGACAAGGTGGCTCATCGCGCTCTTCATCAAGATGGAGGCGAGCCGGCTGGGTGACGAGTCGTAAGTCCCACTTCCTCGTAAAAGATGTAGGTTTGAGGGTCAAAGCTGGCAGAGAGCGCTCATGGGGGGGGGGACCTGTCGAGATCGTTATCAGAGAACAGGATGGCTGACATGAGACGAACTGTAAGGTAGGGCCGGACTTCTCCTCTCGCCTTGGGGCCAGTATGATACTTGGAGAACTACGACCAGGGGAGCGGGGCTGGGACAGAAAAAGGATCTAGTTTCAACGGAAGAGCCTGGTGCTTCCACTGGGAAGTAGGGAAAACAGTTGCTACACAAACGAAGGAGAGATCCCAGCAAGAGGAGGTGAGAAACTGTAAAGAAAAAAAGGGGGGCGCGCTACCTTGTGAGAAAAAACGATGCATAAGCGATCAGCTATGAGTCTTAGGGCTCACAAGTGCGGGGGAAAACTGAATCAGCGATGGAGGGATCAGCCTCGACGTGGAGGAAAAATGGGGAACGCAATCGGCGATCTGCAGATAAAGGGCTGGTTGTCAGAAGGAAAGAGTCGGGATATAGGTATCCCGATCAACTATGAGACAGTGAGAAGGTACCTGAACGTGGCGGGCGTCTTGAAAAGGCAGCTCATGTTGACCCTCGATGGACGATACACGTGCAGAACGTCGGAAAGAGGGAGACAGAAAAAAAAAAGAAAAAAAAAAAGAGAAGAGAAAACTTGGCAAAACGGAGCCTTTTCTTCAACACCAGAAACGCCGCCAACAGCTTCAAAAGAACTGCCCTGGCCGCCGCCTCAGGAGAGGGTCGTAGGGAGGCTGTGGTCGCTCGGAAGTTTAATAACAACGCCAGCTAATACCATTTCTTTACCAACGCCGGCGGGTGCTGGACCAAAAACATGCTCAGCATCTTGGCGACTTCAGAGAACGAGGAAACCCTATTATGGGAGAGCAACTTAAAAAGAGAGACCGCCAAACTCAGCGATCTCCAGTCTAGAAAGATTGGAAGAAGAAGAGTACCGGATCAAAGTGCTAAAATCTGCATCTGAAAACTCTCGAAAGGGGGATTCGTCTACCTACTTTGAGAAAAGAGCGAGAACTTCGATGAGCCGCGGGAGACGATGGTGTGAGGAGGGATCTCGTTGTTGGGAAAATCGCGGTTGTACTACTTCAAAAAAGCCCAATAAGACGGACTCGAGACGGGACTAAAGGAGCCAAGGCTTAGGATTTAGGAAGAAGCGGAAGCCTGACGTCCTGCGGTAATGTCCCACGATGGTATATCTGTGACTGCACTTTGAACCGCTGGCGCAGCTGTAATGGACAGAAGTGCAGTTGAACAAGCCGAAATCTGTGTGCTTGGGGCGCGTGCAGTGCGAACGATGAAAAGAGCTTAAAATGAGGAAAAGATCGCGGAACACCTGCAGTAACGCGGCGCATTGTGCTGCGCAATCTAGGGGAAGAAAGGGGTCGCTCCGGGACGTGACGAACTAGAAAGATAAAAAAGGCCAGCACAACAGTCATGGCCCTAATGTAAAGAAATGACCAGCGCTCAACAACAACACCTGAGGCGAAAGAGAGGAGCAATAAAAATAATTGCGAGAGACTGTTGCCAACGGAAGAGGGAAGGCACAGACATGAGTGTGGTTCGTGAAAACAGAGGCGTACGTCAACGCCGCTGACTGGAGTAAACTAACCGCGCCGTGCAGGTTTAACCTCTATCACCGCTAAGAAAAGAAAAAGGCCAGAAGAGGCGCGATTCCTAAGGGAGAGAAAGCAAATATCGAGAAGGGAAACCTCACCCCCTCAGACGCCACAACTTCAAAAATCCCCACTGTGCTTTAATCGGCTGGTCAAGAGGAGAGTAACCAAGGGGGCAGTTGGTCGAAAAAGAGACGTCCCTGGACTGGTGCCCCAGCGAGCCTTGGCGCACTGAAGAAACTCGCTCGATCCTATCTGGAAAGGGAAAGAAAGGACGATTCATGAAGTACAAAGAAGTGAAAAACCAAGAACGAAATCTTAACCAACGCACACCATCATTAGCCCGATCGAGATACGAGCAGTCAGAAAGCTGAAAAAAAGAAGGAGTTTGATTTGCAGGAGGGGGAAGGATTTGGTTAATTTTGGATAACCTCATGATCCGGATCGAGAGATCATGTAGAGAACTAGATTTTAAGATCCAAAGCCATAGGATCAAAGAATAAAAAAGAAAGCCGAAGCGGCAAGACTGGAACAACATCTGAGCCTGGAGGGAACCGAAATGACGACGACGACGATCAATTGTCGAGGGTGTCGTTGGCGGGGGAATAAACGCCGAGAGAAACCAGCATCGAGACAGGAAACGACGCATATGCGACCATGAAGATAGTAGGACCGGTTGGGGGGGAGGCGAAATGTAGATAAGTCGACGCGTTGGAGGGATTAAGAAAGAAAAGGAGCCCCCGGGTCAAAAGAAAAACGTGATATGCAACG
>Ga0179591_1314424_pt1 | contig 14839 bp, 13 predicted proteins | sample CZOMad2_1_08_16f_FD_182891 | JGI IMG/M metagenome (GOLD analysis project Ga0179591, IMG submission 182891) | Vadose zone soil fungal communities from Angelo Coast Range Reserve, California, USA - CZOMad2_1_08_16fungal (PacBio error correction) | ecosystem: Environmental > Terrestrial > Soil >...
GAAGATGAGCGTTTCGCTAAAAAGCGTCCAGGGGAAAAGCTACTCCTACCGCAGACGCGATGCAAGGGCGAGATGAAACACCGGATTAAATGGGAAGGGGGTAAGTACTATGCGAGCTTCAAAAATCTTATCAGGGAGCAAAGGATTAAGGTGTGGGAGGAAAAGTCGGGTGATCATCCTTCAGAAAAACGTTCTGGTCCCGGAGGTAGGGTTGAAAAATTGGTATCCGCATCCAGAAACAAGGACCTGGATGACGCAAGAAGAGGCAAAATTAAATCAATAACGGGTTAAATCGCTATACAAAAAAATACGGCAAAACTCTTTCGCAGGGGCAGCCTTGGCGTGGAACACATAATCAAATATTCTTCTATTTGGCCGAGGTCAGAAAACACCGCACCCGGGGTTCGCAGGGGCTGGAAAAGTCACGACTCGAAAGCCGTTTGACGGCGGCACGGTCGGGCAGGGTGGGGATTACCGGTATCTTGGGAAAAAAAAAAAGGGATGGAACGAGAGACTTGACCTTACTAGGATTAACTCTACTGACTGGGCTGCGAAATAGGGATCCGGAAATAGGCTAGAAAAGCCAGCGGCAGGGGGCGTATCCGGTGGACGGGGGGGCCTGGAAAAGGGGCGTTTACCACCTAGGGGAAACGGAATTCAGGCTAACCGAGAACTGGAGCGTAGGAACCGTGACGGGTGATAATGGCTTAACTTGCAAAGCCTGAGAAAGAACACGAAAGCCCAGGCTCAAGCAGAACAAACGCGCATAAGAAGAAGGTGGAGCTGGCTTGCGGGTTTCCACAGTGTGGGATAGGGAATACCGGAGGCAAAACACAAAACATGTACGGACAAAACACAAAAACCTCGAAAACCAGCAGGAGAGGACTTGACAAACTTCAGTACTGGGGCAGTGGAATGGGCGTCATACGAGAAATGGAGCACTTAGGAACATAACAACACCTACCAGTAAAAAAAAGTCGACTGACCGCCCGTGTCGCAGAGCAAATATCAAAAGGGGGCCCAGGAGAAATCGTAAAAACTAGCGAAGACGTCGACGTAAAAACTGAAAAGAAAACCGAGAAAAGGAGACCCAGATCTTCTACTGGGTCTGTGAGACTAGCATGAGCAGATTATCCAGGCGGTAGCGGCGCAACATCTACCTGACGCCTGCGCGAGAAGTAGGATCATAAGGCGCAAAGGGAATCGGGAAGGAAAATCATCTGGGACACGCTGGCTTCCAGAGTCTAAAAAGCCCCGGAAAGGAACAAAAACGGAATTCCCAAACCCAGAAGAAAGATACGTGCTCAAAATGTGCAGGAAATCAAAACCATTCAGAATAAATCAAAGAAGAGGACTTAGTGTGAAGTAGGTTATCTGGGGATGTTGGGTAATCCAATGAAGAAAAGGGGATTTTGATCGGGGTCCACTTATTATAGCGATTAAAGAAGCTGGTCGGTGAAGGACTATTTTCACAGGTCGGTACAAGAGGTTTCAAATTTTCTGGGGGGGGTGGTTACCTCGGCCACAAAGGCACAGCTTAGCTCATCTACCGAGTGCTCAATGGCGACGAGCCTGAAGTGCGGTTCCCTTTTTCATGTCGCTAACCAGAGCTACAGGCAGATATTCCAGTCGGGGGTAAAAACCGGCGAAAAATGCAACGTCGATGAAAAACGCATTAGAAACGGGGATCTGAAAAAACGGCATGAAACGGAAGCTTAGCGCTCATTGCCTACATGGTTGGGCTCAGAGAAACCCAGAGGGGGCGCCTCGTTGGCGGTTGGTGGAAGGGATTGCCTCCACTACCACGGCGCTTGCAGGGCTGAGACCCTTCGGGAATGCAAGAGGATAGGTCTTCAGTGAACGGGATATCGCCCTTCGGGATGGCAAGCGTAGGAAAAATAAAAAGTCGTATTGACGAAGTGGCCTGCTTGACTCAATGTCTGAACGCAGGGACGCGGCTCGATTAAAAGGTGCAATATTGTATGGGGGCCAACTCCGCGCAAATGGATCTGTAAAATGGCTAAGGGGGCCAGGGTGCTGGAAGGGAACATACGAAGCAAACAAACACAACGATTATTATGGGACATGGGGAGTGTCAACGCAAAGCGGCCGACCGCCTCGCGTTCGAACGTGAAGCAGGGGGCTGAAAAAACGAGGGAACTAATCGCCCAAACGCGACTGGAAGAAAACTTCTACGCAACTAGCGAAAGACTGGAAGTCTCTGCGGCGACGAAAAAGGACCCCTTGAGCCAGCGATACAGCACGTCAAAAGTACCCCTTGAAGATGGCATCATGACCGGCGAAAGTCGGGGAGGCCTCTACAACCCTAGAGACCGCGAAAGTCTCCCAGGCGGCGGGGATCGGGGGAGCACAACGTAACTGCAATACGAGAAGGAGGATGAAATGGTAGGGGAACCTTCACTCTAAACCGCGGATCACAAATGCTTTCCCAAATGGAAAGGGAGCGTTTACCGCGAATTTGCGTCGACGGTGAGCAATGACGGTTTAAGTAACCGCGCCAAAACGGCCGACGATCAAAAGCAAACGAAATCTAGAAACTTCTACACCTTGAATTTGACGGGACGCGGCAGGCCCCTCCACCCAGACAATAGGCCAAACCGAAAATTACGAGAAGAAGCGGACGACTAACAAAAAGCCACTTAGGCATAGAGCTAGAATCAACCAGCAAATCTGACAAGGTGTCACCTAAGAAAAAAGAACCCATCAGACCAATTGACCGGAAATGGTTGGGGGCAAGCGCGAAGGGAGTTCTTCTAGGCGAGGACTGGGGGGGGGGCTGGCCTTCCGGGTACGACCGGGATGAAAAACAGAGGAAGCAAGCCGGCCGCTTAAAGGAAAAGAAATGGAGTTGCCAGGCGCCTACCGTCGCGCAGGGACTTAGTTGGGGGAACAAACGAGAACCCAAGCGAAGGCGGGACAAGACGGCCAATAAAAAGAGTCAGGGGGGGTACTTGGCGGGTTCGAAACGTGACGTACTCAAACCCGTAGGAAAAAACGGGGGCAGTAAATAACGTGAAGTTGACAGGGGAGCTACAACGGGTTCTGAATGAGACGGGGGCCTTAGGTGACCAGAAGGCATTATCAGCCCGACTAAGTTCCACGAAAGGGGATGCGGGGGTGACCCGTCCACTAGGCTTGTGGGTGTTTGTGTTCGAAGAGGTGGGGGGGGGACGTGGCCGACTTCCCGATCACCACGCCAGTCTTCCACCGCAGCAACGCGGGAACGAGTCAGCCGAACGTTTCCCAAACTCCCTGAAAAAGTGGACGATGAAAAAGCAAAGGCTTGGAAAATCGGTCTCGGGGGGGACGAGAAAACGGGTGAAAGGGCGTGCGAAAAAGAGGTGGACAAGGTTCAGACATGCGCAGGTGGCCGAAACGCGTACAGTGCCACATCAAAACGTAGAAAGAGAAAGATGAAGGAAGAGTGCGTTCTTCTTAGCAAACGACACCAAAGCCTCGGAAATATACTAGAGTGGAAAGCTCGTAAGATAGGGTCGAAAATAAAGCAATACCCACCCAAGGTGCCCGCGGCCAAGTCAATTCACGACGGACCTGGTCTCTAAACAGCGAGGTGGGCAGGTTCTGCATAACGAAGTGCCGAGTCGGGAGGAAAGGGGGGGGAACAACCAGGGCTCACGAAAGTGAGAGAACGCGGTCTCGCATCAGGGGGGAGAGAAGATGTTTTCACCAAACTTATCAAATGACGGTATGGCAGGGATGGAATGGATGTGGGGTGGGGCCGGATCTCGCCCACTCGGCCTTGAACACCTGGGGGGGGCATGCTGCACCACGGGAGCAAGGAAGGAGGAACGGGAAAATGAACCTCTTTCAGAATCTCGGGGACGGCACCATTAATGGGCAGCTCGACATCATGCAGTAAGATGGAGGGCGAAGGGAAATCCGGATAAGGCCCAGAAGAATCGCACGGTCCAGGCCTCTTACAAGCCACAAGGGGGAACCCAAACCCAGCATTCCTGAAGCCTCTCATCCAACAGAAAGGGCAGGGGACATTCTGAGGTGGATGCGATAAAAGAAAAGGGCTGGGGGCAGCAGCACCTCTCTGGGAAAGAGCTGGTAATAGTAAGGAGGCAGGAGAATCACTCCTTGGCCGGAACAAGCGGAGCGCGGGGGCTAGACTCACCTGGAAATGGAAGGGGTCCGGCAATAGTCTGGAGGGCAAAAAAACTCGGGCACAGCACAACGCAAACCCGGGGGGATTCCTGAAATCGTACTTTCTCTAGTAAGGGCACCTCGTCCGTATAAACGAATGCCAAACTACTACAAGACCGGAGGGGAGTCCGGAAAGGCAAGCAACTCGCATCCGTGCCGACCAGCGGAGGACGGGGTTAAAAGACATCGATGTGACCGGAAAACCGTTCCGGAGATCAGAGTCATAGTAAGAAGGCCTCTAATCGGCATCTGAAAGAGCGGCGAAGCAAGGGGATGCAACTCGATAAAAAACACAAAAGGGAGGGGGGAAAAAAGGAGAGAGGCACCCACTAGGACCGGGGGAAGGCATAGAACGCGTGGAAGGGGGAAAGAACGGCGTACGTCAAAATCGCCGGAAGAGCGAAAGGCACGAGCACGCTGACTCCAACCTCGAGCAGGGAGAAATTCAAGGCACGGGTAACGGTCAGTGAAGTGAAAGCCTCACAGCTAGACAATTGAGGGTCAGACTGGGAACAGGGTCATTCGAAATGTCCTACTCAGTAGCTCCGAGAAAGGGACTCATTAACCCCGGGCTATTTTGAGGGTGAGAAATAGGCGAGCCAAGCAGAAGAGGCGAAGACCACCCACAATGCGGCACCACCGCTTTACGAGGTTATAAATTCCAGGATGTAGGGACTAGCCTTCATGCAACTGAAGACGAGGACTGTGTCTCAAACCCTAGAGGGGATCGGGGGCCAAGACGTCAGTTCGGAAAAACGATCACAATCCTAAAAAACTGAAACTCGCCGAATGGCCGAGATACGAGAGGTTCAGCTTTGCATGGCTGGAGGATTTTGGACTCAGGAAGAGGAATACCGTGAAAAAACGAATTAAAAGCGGGAATAAAGGTAGCGAGTACCAAAGAATACAGACAAGAACCTGCCTGACGGGCACTGTTACCCAGGTCCGTCCAGCAGTAACGCGAGAAGTACCGAAGGAAAATTCTTAAGGCAAAAATTGGGCGACAACTGGTTAACCTGAAACACACAGGAAACGAGATGGTCGAGACGCCGGGCCATAACCGGAAAGCGAGGAATCAGCCTAAGAACGGGAATCTCCTCCTTTTTAAGGAGGAGAAACAACAGGAGCTGAACCAGAGTTTAAAGGGAATCAACCGTGCTGGAGACACCCGAAGAGAAGGAGATGGCCGAACCCCGCAACGCTCAAATGGTTGCTCGGGAAAAAGGGAGGAAGAAATCATGAAGTTACTCTGAAAGGGAACTGTTGTGTCGTGTCGGGGGGGGAGGCTGGAGGAAAAACCGACGTAGAACGAGCTGTAAAGGCGACGAGGACGAGGGGTTCCTGGGGGCGGCAGGATAAATATTTTACAAAAAATCACAACTCGGATGAGGGGGAGAGCCGTGTACAGATACGGAACGGCGGGTTCGAAGGAGGTTACCCATTATTCACATAGGGGGACTTGTACATAAGGCCGAAAACATAGGAAGCTTACTAAATCGACTTTCTCCTTTGCGCAAGCAGTCCTGATAAAAGACAAGAAAGCTCAGGAAGGATTGTTTTCCAAACAAAACCTCTCTGATACGCCCGGACGCGGTGCGCGGGACTTTGTTCAAACGTTAGTTTTATTGTTCATTTAAACACACTCACAAGAAAAGGGCGCAACCCCACACCTCCACACCATCTCGGAAGGAGTACCCCGAACATTCCTAGAGGCGGTACCTAATAGACTAGAGAAACGCACCACGAACGAAACCCTCTAAAGAACACAGCAAAAAATGCAACGCAGTGCGTGAAAATCACCTACTGGACCACTGGAAAAGGCTGGGGCCACTCAGGGCAGAAACGGGCGGAGTCCTTGGACCTGAACTGGAAAAACCCGCTTCCAACCCTTGAAAAACATACAAAGGCGACTGCTTTTAGTAAGAGGCAAATGGAAACCTAGAGAGCCCTTCTTGAGCATGCGGCAAACATAGGACAAACCCTAAAGCCCTGAAAAAACAGTGCTCTAAAGACAAGGCAATTCGATGAAAGCTCCTCGGAAACAGACCGGATGCCTCAGGTGAAAGAAAACGTAAAACGGACTCAAAACAAAGGGAAAAAGGACACGTCAAACACCAGAACTCACAAAGAAAGAGACGGACTACAAAAATAAGGGGGATGGGGGGGGGAAGAGGTGTGTGGTTCGAAATGTCGTGAAAATTTGTCGTTGGGAAAAACGGCAGTACTATGAAACTAAGAATGTCGGTAGAAAATGAAGGGGACGGGCGGTTCCAGAGGGGGCGAGGGGTCTTTGGGGGGGGTACGATCCGGTCAAGCAACAGCCATGGGAAGTAGGAATCCTGAAAGTCCTTACTGGGACGTGTAATCGGAAACGTGGGCCTTTTCCTGCAAAAAACAGGAGGGATAGTAGCGTCCAGGCTAGCCAGTGAAAAAGAACCACTCGCGCTGTCAGAATTGTACGACTGGGTTGAGAGAGGGGTTCGTGAAAAAAAAACCTGGGGTCAAGAGGATGAGGGTCTGGGGGAGGGAGGTGGACGGCAAATATAGAAAACGCGCCTGGAACTTGAAGAATTCAGAGAAAGCGGTTTGGTGTCTTGAAAAGGAAAAAACGAATCGGGAAAAAAGCATGAAATGCTTCAAGCTGGGGGTATAAGGGAGAAGGAGCGAGCTATCAAATTCTACATGAGGTCATCTGGAAGCCCTAAGATACTTAAAAGGGGAAGGGGAAGTGACGTAAGAAGGGAATTACGTAAGCCCTCTCAGGTTTGGGCGAAAAAGGTCTTTCACCAGGGGAGGTTGCTCTAAGACCTCTCCGAAAGGGTAGACAAAGGGAGAGCCTCGTTGTCAAAATACCAAGCTTCCCACCACTAGAGAGAGATGAAAGCCTCAAATCGGCTAGCGGAGGCGAGCGAACTGTTGAGAGCTTTTCTACAATAAAGAACACGTAATAGCCAAGCGCCGTTTTACGGCACCGGTAGGAAAACACTTGAATACAAAGTTAGAAATCAGGTACAGGGGCATCTGACCGCCCTGGGTCAAAGGGAACGATAAACATCGCTGCGCCAAGCTACCCTTAAAAGAACGGGTCTCATTAAAACTAACGCTTTAATGCAAGAAGGTTCACACCCGCTCTGCCGACATGCGGCTCCCGGCGGCGGGGCGTTCTAAAAACCGGAATTAAGAGCTCGGAAAGAAAGGTTCCTTTCCAGACCAATCGTAATGTAAAAACGCGCTACTCTTCTGGGGGAAGACCGAAAAGCGGCGTGGGGAAGAGATTGGGGCCGATCAAAAAGCATGAGAGGGGACTAACTGCTCTTCTCTCCAAAAGGCAACGCTGAAGACTTGCGAAGTTCGAAAACGGATCACCATTCTACTGGAGGGAATCCAGTCATTGTTGCCATCTGCCGAGGAAGGCTACCACCCAGACCGTCTCAAAAAAGATGTGGCGAAAAAGAACTCTTGACAAGCAGATCACTACAAACTTTGGGTGTCCTCTCTAATGGGAAACACCAAGATAAAAAATTCACTGAATTCGGGACCCAAAAACCTCCTGCACAATTCCGGCATGGTAAAAATCACTACTTCCTCTTTTAATGATGCGAGTACTGGGAACTGCGCTTTCTGCGGTGGATGGGGCCGGACGTGGTTCATAACCGGTAAGGCCTGAAGGCCCCGGAAGAAGCAATGTTCCCGACCTGGAAGGGGGCCTTTTTCAGACCAGGGCAATATCTCTCGGGGGCCGAATAAGAATGTTTCTAGATAAACCAAAGGGCTCGAGCTCCTTAAGAGCATCGCCGAAAAGCCAGCAATGTTTTAGAGGGGGGATACGTGTTGCTCAAACGCGCTACTCTACCTCGTTAGAAGGGGGCGAAAATCAGGGGAAGTGAGCATGGCGAAAAAGCGTTCCTGGCTAAAGGCCCCTTCTCGGGGGGGAAAAAGAAGGCAACGGTATCTATCACACGTAGGTCCACCAGACTGGTCACCTAAGACGCTATTTGCGAGGGTGGGGAAAAAACTGGGTGTGGGGGTGCTTTTGCACGCCGGTACATGACAACCCTCACCTATCACCGACAAAAAGAACCTTGAAGAAGGGGGCAGAAAAAGCGGTTCACACTCCCAAACCGAGTGCGGGGAGGAAGAACCGCTGACCGGACTTCGCTCACTTAGAGGCGGAAGGAGACGTTAAAAGTCTATTCCATCAAAAAGAGGGGGCATCCGTTTAACCAGAAGAAAGTGTCTAAAAGCCACCGTCTCTCTCAGCCGAGTAAGGGGAGAGGTAGTAGGGGATGGAAGCGAGACAGCTACGTAAATCCGGAAAGGACATAGGTCCACTATCGGGGGGAAAGTCGCGTCGAGCATCAGAAAACAAAAGCCAGAACGTGACCGAGTACCTCGTATAGGGCGGCGACGGTCTGACCTAAAAAACAGAGGTCGCAGAGGGGTAAAAAGACGCACCGCATTCTGGATAAAAAGGAGTGACACCGCAAAGGGAGTCTGAAAACGGGACGCAGAAGTGCCGCCATAGAATAAGTGGGAAAAACGCCGGGACTGCATGCCTGAAGTAGGCGCACGTGCTTGCCCGGGCCGGACCTTTGGAAGCCTCTTCAGAACCCGCACGCCTCTTAGAACCAGAACCTTGGTCTTGCAAGGGAGCCCTGTTTTCTACCAGCTCGAAAAGGGGGAAGAAGGGCGGCAGCCACGGCAAACGCGCCCGGACGGGGCACCAATTACGGGGTCATTCTAGAAACCCCAACCACAACCCACCAAAAAAAAAAAAATAGGGGTCAGCTGTCCGGCAGGCTTGGGGGAGGACGGGGCTTCGACAGTGAAGTCCAGAAACGGAGACATGAGCAAGGACCGAGTACAGGACGCCACACTTCCCAAGCCCCAACGCCAATAAGTCTCAAGCGCGCGATAAAGACAGGAACAATTACCGGCGCAGGCCGGTCATACTGGGGGGGGGAAAAACGTGACTTGGGAACCGAAAACCGGAAATGTTCATCGTCGTCAGACGTAAAAAGCAGAGGCTAGACAAAAGGACCAAAAAGGCCCGTACCCGAAAAAACGGGGCTCCGCCGGATGGCCAGGACGGGCGAGGAAGGTTTGGTGGACAGGCGAGAGGGGTAGGACAACCTCAAAAGGGGATCCTTCTAGCGGACGTGTCAAAGGGATAAGCAGGAGAGTATGATCAGACCTTTCAAAGCAAAGACACTTGGGCACCTACTAGGTGAGTGCACTGGTCCAAGGAGAAAACAAACACGTTACATAAAAATCAAAAGGGGGGCCAGGTACAATCCTCTCGGATTTGGGAAAAAAATCCGACCTCTCCTATTCCCATTCAGGGGGGAAAAGAACTCAGAAAAAAAGGCGTCTTCTCTGAAGAACTAAAAAGGACATGCAATGAAAAGCCTAACAACAAATGGAAAAGAAAATATAATATATTGTGGAATACAACAGAACAGGTTCTCCAGAGAGCTAAAGCGAAGCAAGAAAGTCGAAGAAAAGACGTCGTACTTCCATCCTGGGTCCAGAGAAAGCCCGAAGAAAGATATCGTGGCTAAGACCCCTCTAGCGTTTTGAAGAAGACGCCGGGGAAGGAAAATCGCTCTTCTTCAAGTCACAGGGATAAAACAATTAGGGCTCACAACTTGCGTGCGAATGGTACCTGGGGAAAGGGATCCAGTTCCTCACGCGCGTAGGAGAAAAGTTACGTCCTCAGGATACCCCAAGGCGAAAGGCGGTGGCGCGCACGAAGGGCCGGATACACCCGCCTGTCCTTACCAAAAAAAAAAGAAAGAAGGGCTTGGAACAGAGAAGAAGCAGGGTACCCTTCCATTATTTTCACGCGAACTAAGGGGCGGAAGTGCCTGACGCTGACCAGGTGACGGGGCGGGCGGGCTCTCGGTTCTTAGAGGTGTGATCCACCACAGAATGAGAACAACTCCGACTAAAAAAAATTCCTGCGGAGGGGGGAAGCTCGTCTTTCCATGCTTGGAGTTGAATTTATGTGTGCAATGTAACTTGAAGGGACCTTCGAGGGAGCCATAACAGCTATCCGAGGACAAGCCATCTCTACTCAAGAACTAAGGGAACGAGGCCCTATTCGTATCGGGGACAAACACAATGAACCTGTGGCCAAGGGGCAGGCGACGGCTACAAGCGGAGAAGAGGGGGGACAGCCGAGATGTCGGTGCGACAAAAGGAATCAGCATGCACTCCCAACCCAGAGGGAACCGCGGTGGTGGAATACATCTCTGAAGGAAAATACCAGCATACAATGAAAGCAGTGCTAGCGCCACGGTGAAAGTCTTCGAAACCGGATGGAGGAAACCGGGGGCGCGTCACCTTGGCCGGGTGAAAAAAGAAGAAAAATAAGTCGCATGCTGGGACTGGCCGACCGAAAAAAAAACACGGTTCGCGCTGTGCAAGAAAGAGAAAGCCACACGAGGCGGTTGTCGGAAGGGAGGGCTTGAGCTTGAGGCGCGAAAGCAAGAAGAAGAGGCCTTGACCTTCTCGATGAAGACGCAAAAGGACTTCGCAGATGGGGGGATAGAGTGACTCCGAAGGACCGATCGGTCAAGAAGGGTAGAAGCGGTGGACTGACAAGAGGTCCGGCCCACGCTGGGCGGTGAAACGAAACTCCCATAGAATGTGGGGGAGAAGAGAAAGACCGGACTGGTCAGCACGTAGAAGAAAGAAGTCTACAAGGCAAGGAGGAAAAAGAACCACTGGGCCTTTGCTCACTGTGGAGGGGGGGACAAATGGGGGCGCTTAGGACGGACGGGCTGGAAAAAGGAGGGGGTCCATAAAGGAGGGGGAGACTTCATGTTCTTAGAACCGACACACAACGACAACAAAAACAGTAAGACGAGGGGTCTTTCCCTGGCACACGGGAAGGATGGATTTAAGAGGATGGCTCGATCACTCAGCATAGTCCAAAAGACAACCCTCACGGTTAAAGTCGCCAGGAAAGGAAACTCTCTCCAACCTCGAAAAGTGGGTACCTGTTGTGCAAAGTCGTACGAGAAGGTCGAACCGACTCACGGAGAACAAAAAGGACCGAAAAAAATCTAAGTAGAAGCTGGTTCTCAGAGTCGAAGACGGGAGACCATGAGGGAAGGAGAAACTCACCAGGGACTGGACCCGCTCTATATCTGGATCTGCGCAACTATTCCGGGAAGGACCGCTTCTGGGGGTCAGTAATTTTCTTCACGCACCGGAGACCCACTTCAGTCACCCACACCCCTCCATCCCAAACCGAAACGAGAGGCCGAAGCCAGGAACTGCCAAAAAAAGGACCGTTCATTGGGGACGGTGAGGAGCGGGGAGTGGTGGGAAAATGAAATCGGTGAAATTGGCGTGGTGAGGAGTCTGACACACCGAAAGTGGGGGAAGGAGGCTAGGGGGAAAAAGTGTGAAAGGGGTTGGCCGGGCCGTTTTGGGGAGGGCAGCGAAAAAAGCAAAAAAAACTCTGCGAGCCTTTTCAAGGGCCGTGAAGAGCCTTGCTAAAGTCGCGAAGACGGGGGGAAAGGTGGCCCGTCGCTCCGAGCTCGTAAGGAAAAGTCAACACATTCGCGCAAAGGAATGAACCCCAGCGAGGAAGGTCGGGACTAAGGAGGGGAGTGGGAGGTTTCATTGTGACGCGGTGAGGGAAAAGAATGAACATCGTCTCTGCGCGAGTTCATTCATGTGGGAGAGAAAGACAGCGGGGAGGTCGCAGAAGTAGCGCTATCTTTTTGAGGGCGAAGTACCAGACAGGGGGGGAGGCAATGGCCTGAGCCATCTGCAAGCGGGTAAGATCCTTAGCGATGAGGTCACAGGAAATAAAAAGGTCAAAGGTGACTTCATCCCTAAGAGACGGAAAAATCCTTTAATTTCGGAAGGAAAAGGTCTATCGTATCAACGTCTGTTCGCACTAGGTAGGGAAAAAAACTTACTGTCACAGCGGCGGGCTAAACAAAGTAACAGGGCCGGCCTAGGGGGGATAAGCTGTTCTTAAGTCCCAGCTCGGCAAAAAAAAGATGTATAAAAGAGGAAGTGACGAAGTCACACGATAGCCCGGCAGAAATACGGGTAGGAAGGGCTTTTCTCGAAACAAGAAGTATACGAGAGCAAGCACGTAGAAAAGAAGAGCTTCTTCCGGCACGGATAAATCTTTCTGCGAAAAGAGAGACAAAATTGCACTCTGACCTAACTGTTCACGCCGGTCTAGGCCGCATCTACCTCTACCTCACAACTCTAAGCACGTGTCTAAGGCAAGCTGACGCTTTCTTGAGGCAAAGTAAACACCCTCTCTCCGATTACTGCCGCCCGCAATCTTGAGAGCCGCCAACGACTGCAAGAGCGCGAGGGGGGGAACAAGGACTGGTTTAATGGGAAGTGCAAGAACAAAAACAGAACAAGTCGCTCACATAGCACTTTGAAAGACTAAGGGAGCTATGGAATGACCTGGGGGGGAAATCACGAACCTTGGGTCAACTTACTGAGAGGACGACCCGGCAAAAAGGAACGAAGCAGCGAAGAGCACATAGAGCACGGCGAAGGGATAAAAAACCAAGGGCCTTTGGGGGCTAAACGCGAACAAACGAACAACCCAGACACAGAGACAAATCAGGGTGAAGACAGGGATGCAAAGCACGCAAAAAATGGTGTCCAACCATAAGGGAGAAGGTAGGAAAAAATATCAAAAGCGTAGAAAGGGAAACTCCACCATCCCACAAACAATTACGCAGGGGGGCGGAGTCTACTTGCAGAGGGGGAGCTACTCTGGGGGCGCGGACAGGATGTGGGGCGGGGGCCTGGTTCCGGAAGGTGGCGTTAGATAAAGCGCAATTAAGGGGAGGGAAAGCACAATTACCTTGGACTTGGCAGGTGCTCCGAGATAAGAGAGGTAATGGGGCAGCGGTATATTTGGCCGGAAGGAAGAACGAGACGTTATCCCTAGTCGGAGAAAAAAGCTGACAATCAGTGGGAGAAGTGATCCGGGGGGTCCAGGCCTTCTGAAGTACTCTCGCTCGGAAGGAAAGGGGCCTCCCCATAAATTCAAAAAGGGAGCATGGGGCAGAAATCGGTGAAGCGACGGGGGGGGGGGAACCGTTGGTACGGGGGAAAGTGAGACGTTTAAAGAGCCCAAGAGGGAAAAAGGCAGTCTTGCATGTGTGCCAAAATCAACTCGTTTGGTGTAGGGGGTGGGGTGGAGACAGCTTGGGTTGAGGGGTGACGCCGACATGCCGTCAAAACGACCAATCGTCCACGCCCGACGCAAAAAAAAGAAAAACAGGTCATCGCAGGGTGGAAAAACGAAGGAAGGAACGGCTGAGGGGAGACCGAGGGGCGCGAATCTCTATCTCCTACTAGAAAGGGGGGATAAGTAGACCGGGCCAAGATGGTTTGCTCCCTTGTGCCACCGACTGGGAAAGAACTCGTAATCCAAAGTCCAAACGGATAAGCCAAAAGGGGAAGAACGGAGGTCGCGTAAAAGGGAGAGCCAAGGGGAGAGAAGGGGGCAAGGTACCATTCACTAGAAAGGGACGGGAGCCTTCAGGCTCGGGAGAGTGGCTTCTCTCATCAAGAAAGAAAAAAGAAATACAAGCCGCGCCATGGGAACTATGAGTTGAAGGGTAGTGGAAACCGCGCGAACCTTTGAGAGTGGAGGTAGGGCAAAAAATAATCGGTGATGAGGGGGGAAAAACAGCCAGCTGCACTTCCCTGGACGCAAGGGAGGAAAGGGAAATCAATGTCGTCTTTTCAACACCTTAAAGCGACAAATGATAGGCTGTAGTTCCGCATTCCTTTTGTGGGGAAGATCGCAACACAACACCCTCGCAGGAACAGGGGGGAAAATGGGGGCTTCCTTATGATCAAAAGAAGTGACGCAAATCATCGCGATAACGCTGCACGCCTGCATCAAGGTCACATTCAGACTGGGAAATGCAGCAACCTTCCTAATCACTCTGGGGTAGAGAGGGGGGAACGACGGGGAAATTTCCCTACGGCGGGAGGGGCACCTTTAGACCTGCCGCTGGAACAAGCGGGCTCCAGCCAAGGTCGCCAAAGGGACAGTACCGCCAGCACTTCCAAACCGCCCGCGATCCTCTAATCCGCAGAAAGAGGCGAGACCATGTTCCAGGGAGGTGGGAAAGAAAAAGAAGGCTTTTCCCCGTAGAGCAAGAGAGGGGAAACAGGTTCACTAACAAAAACAATTCATCTTTCCGGCCGAGACAAACAAAAACCTGTCCTGTACAAACTGAGGGCCAGAGGCGTGAGCCCGCGAATGGTCTTTGTGGGAAAACGAGGAGTCGTGGGCTTTTAGAAGACGACTCGGAAGGAGAGAAACCACTCAACCTCGACAACAAAAAATGAATCGCTCACGAAAGGAGATACGCCGCTAGAAAGCGGGATACTGGGGTACCAGGCCGGGGAAAAAAACCGTGTGCGACCTCCCCGTGCGGGAAGAATTGGACTGGGGGCCCACGGCCGCGCATCCCTTGGAAAATCCAGCGTAGCGTCCAAAAGCCCTCCAGGGGGGGATTCCCTTCCTTAGTGCAGAAGAAAGAGGAATGTCTCAGTACTTCCGAGTACCTCAGGGGAGAAAAAGGGAAAAACTCGGTCTATCTCGTCGAGGCTCAGCCTTAAGCGGGGGGATGAA